>Ga0116229_10000907_pt1 | contig 43857 bp, 43 predicted proteins | sample S1TSphgellanicum_3_FD_87313 | JGI IMG/M metagenome (GOLD analysis project Ga0116229, IMG submission 87313) | Host-associated microbial communities from peat moss isolated from Minnesota, USA - S1T2_Fc - Sphagnum magellanicum MG | ecosystem: Host-associated > Plants > Peat moss > Unclassified...
CCTGCGCGATGTACTCGGCGCTCTGCCCGGCCAGGTTGGGGAAGGTCGGGGCGATGCTGCGGCCGTAGTAGCCATGGCAGGCCGAGCACCACTTGTTCACCAGGTAATGGGCGCGCTCGGGCGCCAGCTTGATGGCCAGGGGGCTGGCGCCCGGCGCTGCCGCAGCCGCACCGGGGGTAGCCGCCATGCCGTCATCCGCAGAAGCGAAGGTCGTCATCATGGCCAGCACAACGCCGGACAGAACCTTGGCCGCTCGCGATGCATTCCGCGTCATATTCGTCTCCATGTGTAGTCTCCTGGGCGGCCGGTTATCAATAGTCCCACCAGATGCCCAGAATCAGCAGGTTCGATCCGGTGGAGTTGTTGCCCAGGCCATCGAAATTACCCTTGCCACCGTTGAGTTTTTGGTAGTCGGTGTAATGCAGGAGAAACTTCATGTTCTGCAAGGGCACGTAGTCGAGTTCCAGGTCGTAATAGCGGCTCGACGGCGAACCGGTGGCCGAACCGCCCGCGCCGCCCTGTCCGTAGCGGATCGCATCGGGATCGCCCGTCAGGTTCGTGACGGCCAACGACACGCCGTAGGTACGCTCGTAGTAGACCGTGCCGCGCAGCTTGAACTCGTTGAGGGTGTCGCTGGGGTTGGACGAAAGCCCGTTCGCGAACTGCGGGCCGATGGAGGCGGTCTCGTGGATGAACGAGCCGGCGATCGTCCCGATCCAGGGTTCGTTGCGGTTGTACTGGAACTGCCAATCGACCGCCAGGTCGCGGTACGAACTGGTGGCATCGCCCGGCGTGTGGAACCCGAAGCTCTCCTCGACACCCAGCGGCGTGTTGTACGCCGCATCCCAATATTGCTTGGCGTACAGGCCGAAGGCCCCGATCATCAGCGAGTTGTAGTCCCAGTCATGGCTGTAGGCCAGGCGGAAATACGGGTTCCAGTGGTCGAGCACGTCCGAGGGTGCGCAACCCGATACGATCTGCGCACTGCCCGGGCACTGGTTGTTGCCGGAGCCGTTGACGAGCCAGCTGAACGAGCCCCAGGGTTTCTGATACTCGCTCAGCTCGAAGTAGATCTGCTTCTTCCACCAGACGTAGCCGCCGATGCCGATGGCGCGCTGCCCCAGCGCACCGTCTATGAGCGGAGAAGCCACCGGCGTGAAACCGGTTTGGCTGTTGGCGAACCAGCCGGGGAACTGCCACGCGGGAACCGTGGCCCAGACGTCCTGCATGGTCAGGTTGTTGTTGATGTCGAAACCGATGACGGTGTCGTCCTCGCCCGATCCCGTGGACGAGAAGCGGTGGATCCAGCGGACTTCGGTGTTGTCTTCCGCGGAGGACCAGGGGCCGGTGCCACCTTCCCCTACCGGGCCGTTGTTCCCGCTGCCGTTGGGCGCGAAGGTCCATTGCCCGAACACGCCGATGTTGTCGGTGATCTTGCCACCGAAGTAGATGCTCGCCTGGTCGACGTGGGCCTCGCCACAGGGGTTGCAGAGTTTGCCGCCGGTGCTGTGATCGACGTTGTCGGCGACGTGTTCGATGGACGCCATGACGCCGACGGCGATGGGGAACGGCTGTGCATCACCGAACGTGTAGCCGTTGAGCTTGAACTCGCGGCCATACGCGGTCAGCTCGGGCGGGCTCGTGTGGCAAGCCTCGCAGTTGTGGCCTGTCTGCCGCGCAAACACAGGTACCGCCTGTGCCGGCGCCGAGAACGCAATCCAGGCAGCGCCGGTGGCAACGAGTGTAGCCAGCCAACGTGCGACGCGTCGTAGAGTCATGAAGCTCCTCCTGCGGGATGTAGGTGTGGGTGTTGACGCCCTGACCGGCTTCTACCCACTCCAAGCCGGTCGATGAGGTAGCCGCTCTTGAGTCATGGCGGCCTCGCGCAACTCGCGGATCATAAGAGGTGTGTTTTTTTTTTACTAGTCAAATCTTCGGTCGCATCGTTGTCCCCTCGCGACACAAGGGACATCACCGATACAATCGCTGCGGCTGTTGCGCACCGCGGCGCGGGGTCGATCAGCGATCCGACCGTGCAAGAGCCCTCTGCCATTGGGGACGCGTTCATGTTGCAACGCACTCCACGCGAGCCAAATGGGCACCGCAGCAAATTAATTCTCAGGCCACACATGCAGGACGATGCGAGCCCCAACCCGGTAAGTGACCCCGAGCAAGACCTCGTGCGGGCGTCGGATATCGTGCCGCATCGGGCCGCACCATCTGCCCAGGTCCTCTGGCTCGTCGCGGCGCTCGTCCTCTGGGCGCTGGCGATGACCACGCTGCTCGAGCGCGGACCGTACGGCCTGGACGAGGCCACCGCGCGCGCGGTCCTGTTCCTGTGGTCGATCGCCGATGCGGTGGCCTCGCCGATCGTCACCCTGGGCGTACCGGATTTCCGCGCGGTGTACCTCATCCCCGCCGGCGTGCTGTTCTCGGGCAGCCTGCTGGCCGCCAAGCTGTGCACGCTGGTGGTGCTGCTGGCCGCCGTGATCGCGCTCTTTCGCTGGCGCCGCCAGAGCGGTGATGCCGAGTCGCCGCTGCTGGCCTCCGGACTGATGCTGCTCTGCCCGCTGGTCGTCGCGGCGATCGACACCATCGCGATCGGTCCCTTCCTGCTGCTCACCTTTGCCCTCGGTGCCTGGGCCGACCAGGGCTACCGTGCGAGCCGGATCCGCTTCGGCGGGACCTACTTCGCGCAGCTGCTGCTGTGCCTGACGGCGGCCACGCTGCATCCGGCGGGACTGGCCCTGCCACTCGCGCTGGCGCTGGCCTGGCTGCGCGATCGACCCGTGCCCTCCGCCGGGGCGAGCCTCGTGCCGGGCAGCGAACGCGTCCAGGTGCTGGCCGGCATCGGCATCGCCACGCTGATCGGCGTCCTGCTGGCCGCGGGCTGGCGCCTGCAGGCGTGGCTCGTCAATCCGCTCACCGGCCTGTCCGGGGGCGTGTTCGGCGTGCGCCCCGAGTCCAGCCTGGGCGACACGCTTTCCTGGATCCTGGGCGCACTGATGCTGCTGGGCTGGGCAGCCACGCTGTGGTTCGTGCGCGCAAATCTGCGCGCGGACCGCCTGCTGGCCACGCTCGCGCTCGGCGGCCTGATCGCGCTGCTCGCCGGGGACGCGACCTGCACCCTGCTGGTGCTCGCGCTGCTCCTCTACTGGGGCTTTCCGCTGCTGCTGCGCGTGCGCGTCGGCGGGGCCGGGGGATTCGTCGGCCAGCGCGGCGTCGCCTTCGCCTTGCTGGTGGTGCTGTCGACGGCATTCCTGTCCGCGGACCGCACGCGCTACGAGCGCCTCCAGCGCGGCGCCGAGCTCTCGGCGCAGGACCGGTTGATCGACACGCTGGCCTCCTCGATCCAGCAGGCGCATCCGCCTTCGGCGCAGCCGGGGCCGCCCACCGAGCAGGACAAGGCCCGCAGCGGGCCCCGCGTCGCCAGCCAGTGGCCCGGCCGCACGACGATCGCCTGCCGCTGCAGCGTGCTGCCGCTGCCGCCGGGCGTGACGGACCAGGACCTGTTCCTGTCCAACCTGCGCGGCATCGACTACGTGCTGTTCGATCCCAAGAACCCGGAGAATCGGGTCATCTCGCAAAATTTCGCCGTCCTCGGTGGCGCGCGCGCCGAGACGCTGGCCCTGCAGGCGGCCGGGGTCCTGCTGCAGTTGCACCCGGCGCCCCAGGAGCCGCCACCGGGCCTGCCGACCGGCCCGGGCGGCATCATCCGCGGCTAGTGCAGGCCGGGGCAAGGGCCCTGACGAAGGCGCGGCACGCTCCAGGAAACGGGATCGCACGATGGGCAAGGAAATCCTGATCTACGTTCTGGTTGCGGCCAGCTCGCTCTTCCTGATGACCTTCGTGGCGCACATGATGGTCGGCGGCCTCGTGAGCCCGCAGGTGGAGGGCTGGATAACGATAGGACTGTGCAGCGTCGTGGCTTGCCTGATCGGGGCGATGGCGTGGGACGTAGCGCGCCGGCGGCGGCGCAAGTAGGCAGGCGCCCTCTCCCCCGCCCTCACCCGCCTTGCGGGAGAGGGAGCACCACATCAGCGAAATCCAACGCTAACGCGCGGGCTTGGCCAGGCGTCCTATGGCCGCCTGCACCGCGGCGTAGCTCGCATCGTCGGCGAACTGGGCGCGGTGGAACACGTACTGCAGGCGCTGGCCGCGCCCGTCCAGGCCCGAGATCCCGAACGAGCGGCCGGCCAGGTCGGCATAGACCTTCTGGTTCTTCACGAGGTCGATCGATGTTCCGTCGCGCGTGACCACCGAGAGCGTGCCGGCGCCGACGTCCAGCCGCACCGGTGCGGAGGGCAGCAGCATCAGGCGCGTCTTGAGTATCCGGTTGGCCCCGACCAGCAGGAAGAAGCTCGCCGGGAACGCCAGCACATAGGCGCTCACGTGCTCGTCGACGTACCAGAGCCTGGCGGCGATCGAGGCCAGCGCGACGACGGTGGGCACGTACAGCAGCAGGTCCCACAGCGCGCCCTGGCGGTCGGGCACGAGGACGACCGGCTTCACGACGGCCCGAGGACTGGCGCCGCGGCCATCGTCACGAGCGCGGAGCGCCCGCCGGCAGGATCTTCTGGATCGCCAGGTCCATCTCGCCGTAGAGCATCTTGCCCGGGTTCTGCTGGCGCACGATGCCGTCCCGGTCGATGGCGAAGGTCCACGGGTCGCCCATCACCCGGTAGGCCTTGTAGGCCTGCGGGTTCTCGTACTGGTCGACGTGGATGAAGACCACGCGGTCGTGGTACTTCTCGAGCAGCGCCTTGGTCACCTGGAGCTGTTCGTCGCAGGGCGTGCAATGCCCCGGGGTGGCGAACTCGAGGATGATCGGCATGCGCAGCTTCAGGGCCTGGTCAACCGAGTATTCGTACATGCGCGGGTCGGGCTGGCGGTAGGTGGTGATCCGGCTCAGGTCGCCGCCGACATCGGCCAGGGTCTTGGTCGGCAGGCTGGGCGCCGGGCTGCCGATGGCCAGGCCGCGGAAGACGCCGCCGTAGCTGTCGTCCTTGCTGCAGCCGCAGGCTGCTGCCGCCGCCAGCAGGACCATCGCGGCGGTGCGCCGCGGGAATGCCATCGTGCCGGTCTTCATGGAATCGCTCCCTAGAAAAGGATACCGCCGACCATCTGCAGCGCACCGAACACCACCGCCACGAGGATGCCCATCACGATGGCCATGAACATCGCCTTTTCGCCGAAGCGCGCCTCATTGGGGCGGTTCTTGCTGAACCACAGGATGACGACGATCACCGAGAAGACGAAGATGCCCACCAGCAGGAACGCGAACACCGCCTCGCTGAACTCCTGGCTGCGCATGCCCTCGATGCTCAGGTCGAGCTTGGGCGACGGTGGTTGCCGCATCGGTGTCTCGAGCTCGCTCCGGGTCCGGGGGCCCGCGCCGCCCGGCGCGGTGGCCGCGGGTGCCGCCTAGGCCTGCTGCTGCTGGCGCGCTTGCCATCCGGCCGCCGTCCGGAACAGGTTGTAGCCCCAGATGCAGTTGGCCAGCAGCACCAGGGTGCCGAAGATGCCCGCAAACGCCAGCAGGTGCGAGACCGTGCGCGCCGGCGCATCGGGATCGGTGCCGTTGGGCAATCCGCCGATCAGGCCGGCCAGCGAGAAGAACACGACCATGCCGACCAGCCCGAAGTTGTGGATCCAGAAATGCACCTTGACCAGGTTGACGCTGTAGATGGGCCGGCCGGCCAGGCGCGGCACGACGTAATACAGCGCGCCGAAGATGGCCATCTCGACCCAGCCCAGCAGGTTGATGTGGGCATGGGCCAGCACGATGAACTTGCCGAAGGCCGAGTATTCGACGAAATCGCGGAACGGCTTGATGCCGCCCATCAGCGCGCCCCAGCCGAAGCCGATGATGCTGTAGATGATGCACAGGTAGATGAACCACAACGTGTAGCGGGTGTAATCCTCGCGCTGATCCTTGCTCAACTCAATGCTCATTGCCTTTTCCTTGGGTATTGCCTGGTGCGCCACCGGGCGTCGCACCATCGCGCGCATTATCCCGCTTGCGCACATCGGAGAACAGGACGCGCCAGCTGTCGGGCACCCAGGTATCGAGCATCGCGTCGATGAAACTGGACTGGCCCGGCGGGGGAAGCTGCGCCGACGCGCCACCGCGATCGGCCTTGAGCTGCGACAGGAAGACGGCGATCGCGTGCTGGTCCTCGAGCGGCAACTGCGACACGTACGCGGCATCCTTGGGCGGGGCCCCGTGCTCCACGGTCTTGCTCCGGTAGGTGGCCTCCGGGTCGCGCAGGAAGGCGACCAGGTAGGGCAGGTCGCGGCGCGAGCCGATGCCGTCCAGGTCAAGGCCCATGCTGGTGCCGTTGCCGATCGCCCGGTGACACGAGGAGCAATTGTTCTTGCGGAACAGCACCGAGCCCTGGAAGCCCTCGCCCGCAAAGTCGTAGTGCGTGCGGATCGGGAACATCTGCTGGTGCGACGTCTGGCGCCACCACTCCAGCACCACGTAGTTGAGGACGGCGACGATACCCAGGACGCCGAAAAAGCCGAACAGGACCTTCTCCCCCGTCTTCAACCGATTCCAGGCATCCATCATGTTCGATCACCTCTGCGCCCGGGCACCTGCCCGCAGGGCGGCGGCGCCGCCTTGCCCAGGACAAAACCACCGCACTCAAGCTTAGTCGACCGGGCTGGAGGCAAGTTCCCCTCGTGGAAACATAAGCGCGCCGGCATCGGCGCCGCATCTGCCGGGCCCGGCGCCCAGCCAGCCCATCGCGCACGGGCCGGGCAGGCGCGGGGGTTCGCGAATTTCAGCGAACGACGTTCAGGTTGCCCAGGACGCTCTGGTTGTTGGGCAGGAAGCCGTCCCCCGCCGTGCTCTTGGGTGCATGCGACAGGAAGGCCGCCGCGTCGTAGATGTCCTGGTCCGTGAGGTTCTTGGCGACGGCCCGCATCTGGCCGAGCGGGTCATTGGCACGGCTGCCATCGCGCCAGTTCTTGAGCTGGTTCACGAGGTACACGTACTTCTGCTGGCCGATCTGCGGATAGATGGGGTCGGACCCGCGGCCGTTGTAGCCGTGGCACGACTGGCAGGCCGGCGCCTTGCCGCTGACGCCATAGCGCACCAGTATCTGGCCGCGGTACGGTTCGCCGATGTCGTTGCCGGCCGCCTTGAGCGCCGCCAGGTCGGAGAACTCGGTGGCCGGCTCGAGCGTGTTGAGGTAGGCCGCGACGTTGCGGATGTCCTCCTCGGTGAGGCCCTTGGCCATGACGTTCATCAGCACGTTGACGCGCTCGTCGTGGGCGAAATTGGTCAGCTGCTTGACGATGTACGCGTAGCCGATGTTGGCCAGGCGCGGCGTCTGCTGCTCGTCGATGCCCAGCGCGTTGGGGCCATGGCAGCTCTGGCAGGGCGAGACGTCGTCCTTGCCGTTGAGGAAGATCTGCTTGCCGGCGCTGATGTTGACCGTCACCTTGTCCGACTCGGCAGCCTGCGCTACACCGGCCAGCGCCAGCAGCGCGGCGGCGACGAACAGCGCCTGCCGGCGCAGCATCTCGCGCGTACGAAACCGCATGGAATTCCCCTTCTGTCTCTCTACGTTGCCTGCAACGATGCGCACGCGCATCGGTCGAGCCTCACACCCGCCGCGCGGCCGCGACGCGGCGCCGCGAACCGGCAGCCGCGAACATCGCGGCGCACTCAGGGACGGTTGCGCTTGAACAGGACCGCCAGCAGCACGAGGATGAAGGCGAACCAGATCCCGTACATCTCCAGTACCTGCTTGGTGGTCGTATCGGTTTCGAACAGCATGTCGGTGCTTCCTTGTCGCGTGGCGCGTACCGGACGGGCGTACGCCGCTCCGGCACGGCGCCCTCAGAACTTGATCTGGGGTTTGTTCTTGTCGAACTTGTCGACGAAGAAGCTGTAGATCTGCGGGGCCAGGAACGCCAGCAGCACGATGCATAACAGGACCAGCGGGGGGTTGTCGATCTCGAGCATGTTCGTCTCCTATCGGGTACGGACGGCGCGGCAGCCCATCGGGCCGGGCTGCGCGAAACAAGCGCCGTGTCAATGATCCTTGTTGTGGACCGGTTCCCAGCTCGTGGGCGGCAGGCGCTTGATGGTGATCGTCACGCCGGTGAAGAAGAAGACGATGAAGAAGATGTCGATGAAGTAGCCCTTGTCCCACCAAGGCTGCTTGCGCTCGCGCCGCACCCCGCCCTTGCCGTCGGGCACGAAATTGCCCTCGAAGTTGGCCAGTTGCACGCGGTCGCCCAGGACGTTGTACTCGGACAGGTCGACGCCCTTGGCCATCAGCGCCTCGATCTGCGGGCGGATGATGCGCAGGTCGTCCATCGACACCGGATGGCGCTCGAGCAGCGCGTCCCACTTGCCGCCGTCGGCGCCCTTGTTGACCTTGACGATCTCGGCCATGGCCGCATCGTCGTCGGCGATCGCCGCGATGCGCGGATCGCTCATCGACTTGACGTAGTTGACGTAGATGGCGGCGTTGGGACGCTGCCCCCAGAGCGGAAAGGTGATCGCGAAGGCCGTGAAGACCGTGAGGATCAGCAGGGCCACGATGGGCTGCGGAAGGCGATTGTTGTCCTCGGTGAGTCCGCCCAGGCTCTCGCCCTCCCAGACCGCCTCCGCCCTCTTGTTCGCAGCGTCATCGCTGAGCGTCTGCAGCGGTCGGTTCCACGTAAAAGCCATGCTGAGTCCCCCTACTTCAAGCTCAGGATGAAATCGATCAGGTAGCGGATCTCCGAGTCCTTCGCGTAGGTCGGCACCTCCGGCGGCACCACGCGCTTGCCGTCGTGGTATTCCAGGTATTCGGTGCGCCACTTGTCGAAGTCGATCGGGTGGCCGTCGGCGTCGGTCTTGCCCCACAGGTAATCGAAGCGCGGCATGATCGAGTGCGTCTGCACCAGCCGCGGGTTGAAGAAGTGCATCATCAGCCACTCGCGCGAACTGTTGCGCGAACCCACGTGCAGCAGGTCGGGCGCCTTGCGGTCGGAACCGAAGGCCGTCGGCGATTCGCCGTTGAAGTCGCCCAGGGCCGGCGGCGCGCCGAACACCTGCCAGTCCTGCGTCTCCTCGGGCAGCAGCGTATGGCACCACCAGCAGCCCTCGCGCACGAACAGCGTCTTGCCCGCACCGACGTGCGCGACGTCCTCGTCCTTGGACACCTGCAGGATGTCGGCCGGCGTCCAGCCCCTGGTGGCCGTCAGGTTCTCGATGAACGGGTATTCCTTGCCGTCGATGGCCCCATGCGCGACGGCGAAGACCGCGCCGACGGTCTTGTCGGCGGCGGAGATCTGGCCCTGCGACTCGCTCAGCTTGGCCTGGTTCTCGCCCAGCGTGACCGGATGCAGGATGCCGCTGGGGAATGCCGTGCCCGCCTGGAACACGTAGACGTAGCGGGGCGCATCCAGCGGCGCGTTGGTCTTGGGATCGGCATGGAGCAGCACCTTGAGCGGCTTGTTCTTGCCCAGCAGGAACGGGTCGTCGAGGTTGAACCCGGTCTCGCGCCCGGCGGCCAGCTGCTTGTCCAGCGCGATGTCGGTGGAGCCGACCGAGCGGATGTCCAGCGTCGGCATGACCAGGGTGATGAACATCGAACTCGCCAGCGCGAGTCCGAACATGCGAGCGCCGATCTTGTATTCGCGGAATGCCATTTTGCGTCCTCTGCGATGCGTTGCGCGGTCTTGGCGGTCTAGCGTTCGTAGGCGAGTTCATGCGGCATGCGGCCGCTGGGCACGACCGTGCCTTCGCGGGCGGTCAGCCACATGTTGATCAGCCACAGGATGTTGCCGGTGAAGACCATCGTGCCGCCGATCCAGCGGGCGATCATGTACGGGTGCTCGGCGATCACCACGTCGATGTAGGGCACCTCGTAGATCTTGCCGGCGCCCTGGATCAGGCCGGCGATGGTCATCGAGACCCAGTAGATCGTGAAGCCGATCAGCAGCAGCCAGAAATGGATGTTGCCCAGCGTCAGCGAGTAGAGCTTGCGGCGCATGATGGTCTGCAGGCCGAAGTACACGGCCGCGGCCTCGAGGAAGGTCGAGAAACCCAGCAGCGCCAGGTGCGCGTGCGCGACGATCCAGCCCGTGCCGTGGATGTACCAGTTGATCGCGCGCGTCTGCTGGAACCCGCCCTGCATGTTGAGCGGGATGGCCATCAGCACGCCGGTGATCGTGAAGCGCACTTCGAGGTTCTCGACGAACATGTACCACTTGCCCTGCATCGTGAGCATGAGGTTGGAGACGAAGGCGATCGCCGGCACGAGGATCAGCACGCCCTCGACCGACGCGAACGACTTGAGCCACTCGGGCAGCGGCGCGGACATCAGGTGGTGCGCGGCCGGCGTCGAGTAGAACACCACCACCGACCAGAAGTGCAGGTGGCCGATGCGATGGGAGTACAGCGGGTTGCCCGTGACCTTGGGGATGGTGTAGTACGCGATGGCCGCGGCCACCGGGGTGATCCACAGGCCCAGGATGTTGTGCGCGAACCACCAGGTGAGGTAGCCCTCGGTCAACCCGGTGAGGTGGAAGAACTCGGGCGCGTTGCCGACCAGGAACACGATGACGACCATGAAGGTCGAGGCCGCGAAGAACCAGTTCGTCGTGTAGATGCCCTGCGTGCGGCGCTTGATGATCGTCATCCAGACGTTCGTGGCCAGCGGCAGGAACATGCACAGCGCGATGTAGATGTCGATGAACCAGGGGAAGTCGGAGTATTCGCGTCCCGAGGTCATGCCGGCCCAGAGCACGGTCAGGCCCAGCGTGAGGCCCAGGTTCCAGAGGAAGCAGTTCCACACGCCGAGCTTCTCGGACCACAGCTTGGTGTTGCCCAGGGCCGGCGTGATGTACATCATGGCCATCGCGAAGGCCATCGAGATCCAGCCGAAGATCACCGCGTGGACGTGCACCTGGCGCATGTGGCCGAATGCGAACCACTCGTTGCCCGTGACCATGTCGGGGAAGGCGAGCTTGGAGGCGTTGAACGAGCCCAGCCCGGTACCGATCACGAACCAGACGATGGACGAGAACCCGAAATAGATGGCGGCGGTTCCGGGAGGAACGTCCTCGGCACGCGCGAACAGGTACTTGAACATGGATTTTCCCCAGTCTCCGGATTAGGTTGCTACGACTCAGCCTTGATGGTCCTGATTCCGCTTCTTCGGAGTGATTAGGTAATAGGACAACAGCATGCTGGAGAAAGCCAGTGAGATGCCCAGTAGACCCGCTATCAATGCCATGTTTTCCTCGTGTTCCACTCAGTACAGTACGCCTGCTGGCGGCGTTCAATCCCGCATCCGCTGCGCGGACGTCCGGCGCCGCCGCACCGCCGGGTTGTTGCGCCGCAGCAGGTCAATGGCCGGCGGCGCGCTCGAGCGCATCGTGCTGCGTCAGGCCCACGATGAGGATGCCGACGAAGGCGATGCCGAAGATGATCATGGCCCAGTCGATGAAGCCCGTGAAGGTGGCCGGGTCGAAAGCCGAAGCGTAGACACCGCCCCAGCTGGCAAAGCCGCCACGGCCCAGCAGGCACATCAGCGCGGCACCGAACACGCTGCCGTTGCCCATCCCGGTGAGCATTCCGCCGATCATGATCGCCCAGAAGGCGCGCCTCGTGATCCCCTTCCTTGCCATGCTATCCCCTTGCTATTTTCATCGTCGGGCCCACGACAGGCGAGCAGGCGCTCAGCCGTAGGCCAATACGCTTCTCAAACCTCTAGGTTTCCCCACTGTGAGCCTGTGTCCCGCACCGTACCGACCAACGAATTCCCCCGCATTGGGCCCACTTCCTCGGTGCCCGGGCTCGGATTTGTTGCTTCTTATATACCCGTAGCATGCTGATGATAGGTAGGGTGAAACCCCGATGTCAAGCCGGGGTCCTACCCACCCCTCGAGCCTCCCGGCGCATTTCTTGACCCAGGTCAACCGAGGCGATTCGCCGGGGCGCAAATCCGCCCCGGACAAGCCTTGCACGCGACCGGGCCGGTCGATGCAGCTGGTGCAGGACCGCGCACTGCGCATTCTGAGCAAAAACTCTTATAACATAAAGGTCTTTCTCGATGCGGTCTTGCGAGCCAAGGCGCGCAGGGCGTGCGCGCGACGGCCGCCCGCGATGGTCTACGATGCTGGATGCGCGCCATGTCGCGACAGGGAGTAGCACCATGGGATTCATCGAGACGCTGCCCGACGGCTGGACCATCTATGTCTGGCTGATCGCCGGTGCCATCATCATCGCCGCCTGCGCGGTGTGGATGCGCTGGGGCTTCAAGAACGAACAGTTCGACGAGGACATCAAGTACGTCGTGTTCAACGACGCCGACAAGGACAAGCTGACGCCGGAGGACTACGCCAAGTACAAGGCCGTGATGCAGAGCCAGCTCGAGTCGCGCGAGCGGCACCTGGCGCTGCAGGCGGCGGAGAAGCGTGGCTGAGGCGCCGGCACGCCAGCGCGTGAAGACCGGGGAACGCGTCCTCGTCGGCGTGCTGGGCCTGATGGTGGCCGCCGGGGTCGTGCGCGCCGTCGTGCAGCGGCCCAGCGCGCAGGACCGCGAGATCCCCTTCTATTCCACCGCCCCGGCGCCGCTGGCCACCGCGGCCAGCGACCTGATCCGCCGCTACGCCTGCCGCGATTGCCACAGCCTCTGGACCACCCGCAACGCCATGCAGGCCGTGCCGGCGCCGATGCTCGATGGCATCGGGGCACTGCGCAGCCGGCAATGGCTGTACGACTACCTCTCCGCGCCTGATCCGCAGGCGATCCTGCCCTCGCGCCTGAAGGCCGAATACCGCCATCCGTCGTATGCGGTCGACATGAGCGTGGCCGAGCGGCACGCGCTCGCCGACTACCTCGCCAGCCTGCAGGTGAAGGACTGGTACCTCGACCAGACGCGCCGGCTGGAGCACGACCGGCTCACCGGCGACGACACCGCCGAGAAGTAGCCGCGCCGGTCAGGGCGCGGGCGGCCGCGGGCGGGCGGCGCGGCCGCGCAGCGCGGCCGTCACGCGCCGCGCGCGCACCAGGCGCGCGCGCACGCCGGCGATCTCGGCCGCCACCCCCAGCGCCAGCACACCGTAGGCCGACCAGATGTAGCCGCCGTAGCCGCCCATGGCCAGGAAATCGTGCAGGCTGCCCCAGTTCACGGCAGCGCCCCGGCGCGGCCCGCGACCAGCGCGCCCACCCATTCGGTGCCGCGTTCGCGCTCCAGGATGATGGCGCGCGCACGCGCCAGCGCCACGGCGATGCAGTAGCTCCAGCAGGCGAAGGTCAGGACGATCATCGGCACCAGCATCGGCAGGGCGATCGTGGGCGCGCTGCCGACGCGTATCGACGAGCCCTGGTGCAGCGAGTTCCACCACTGCACCGAGAAGTAGATGATCGGCACGTTGACCACGCCCACCAGGGCCAGCACGGCGGCAGCGCGGTCGGCGCGGCGCGGGTCCTCGATCGCGCTGTGCAGGGCCATGAAGCCCATGTACAGGAACAGCAGGATCAGCGACGAGGTCATGCGCGCGTCCCAGTCCCAGTAGGTGCCCCAGGCCGGGCGGCCCCACATCGAACCGGTCCAGAGCGTGAGGAAGGCCATCAGCGCGCCCGTGGGCGCCAGCGCACTGGCCATGATCGCCGACATGCGCGTGTTGAACACCAGCCCGATGGCGGCCCAGAAGGCCATCACGACGTAGATCAGCATGCCCATCCAGGCCACCGGAACGTGGATGAAGAGGATCCGGTACGACTCCCCCTGCTGGGCGTCGGTCGGGGCGACGAAGAGCCCCAGGTACAGCCCGATCGCCGCCAGGATGGCGGCCACCGTGCCGAACACGGGCACGGCCTTGCCCGCCAGGCGGTAGAACTCCGCCGGGGCGGCATAGCGGAACAGGTGGATCCCGCCCCTGGTCTGGCTCGTATCGTGCATGGCTGCCTTCTTCGACCCCTACGTGGACGTCCGGCCCGGACGGCCGGACCCAAAAAGCTAGAACCCGGGCGCCGGAGCCGGGCCGAGCCCAGCCGACAGCCCGGCGCGGTTCACTCCAGCGATATGCGCAGGGCCAGCGCGATCGCCCAGGGCGCCAGCGCCGCCGAGCCCAGCGACAGCCCGCCCAGCAACAGCAGGTGCGGCCGTGCCGACAGGCCCCCGGACGTGGCATCGACCGCCAGGGCACCAAAGATGAGCACCGGCACCGTCAGCGGCAGGACCAGCAAGGTTACCAAGATGCCGCCGCCGCGCACGCCCAGGGTCAGGGCCGCCCCGACGGCGCCCACGAGGCTCAAGGCCGGGGTACCCAGCGCCAGCGCGGCCACCAGCGTACACGCCGGCTCGAAGCCGATGTCGAACATGATCGCGATCGGCACCGCGGCCACCGTGATCGGGACCCCCGTGACGAGCCAGTGGGCCAGGATCTTGCCGATGACGATCACCGCCGCCGGCTGGCCCGAGAGCAGCATCTGCTCCAGGCTGCCGTCGGCGTGGTCCTGCGCGAACAGGCGCGACAGCGAGACGATCGAGGCCAGCAGCGCGGCCACCCAGACCCAGCCGGCGCCGATCGCGCGCAGGATCTTGAGCTCGGGCCCGACGCCCAGCGGCAGCATCGTGGCCACGACGAAGAAGAACAGCAGCACGTTGAGCACGTCGCCACGCTGGCGCACCGCCAGCAGCAGGTCGCGGCGCACCACCGCGAGCAGGGCGCCGGTCATGGGCCGGCGTCCGCGTGCAGGTCGAGCTCGAGGCGGCGCGCCGCGGCGGGCAGTTCGATGGCCTGGTGGGCGGTGAGCACGACCATGCCGCCGCCGCGCAGGTGCGCGTCGATGCGCTGCTGCAGCAGCCCCACCGCATGCACGTCCAGTGCATTGAACGGTTCGTCGAGGATCCACAGGCGCGCCGGCGCCGGAACGCACAGGCGCGCCAGCGCGACGCGACGGCGCTGTCCCTGCGACAGGTGGCGCACGACCACCGCTTCGTAGTCCTGCAGCTCCAGCGCGGCGAGCGCCGCGCGGGCGGCCGCGCCGGCGTCGCCGCTGCCGCGCACCGAGGCCTCGAAGCGGACATTCTCGAGCACGCTCAGGTCGTCCTTGATGCCGTTGAGGTGGCCGACGAAGGCCAGGTCGGCGGCGTATTCCTCGCGCGCCGTGGCGATGCTCGCGCCGTTCCACTGCACGCTGCCCTCGGTCGGCGGCAGCAGGCCGGCCAGGATGCGCAGCAGGCTGGTCTTGCCGGCGCCGTTGGCCCCGGCCACGTGCAGGCACTGGCCGGCCTCGAGCGCCAGTGCCAACCCCTGGAACAGGCAGCGCTCGCCGCGCACGCACGCCAGGTCGGTGGCCTGCAGCATCGCCCGGCCGGCGGCTCAGTCGGCCAGCAGGGCCACGACCGCCAGCGCCGCGATGCCCTCGCCGCGCCCGGTGAAACCCAGCCACTCGGTGGTCTTGCCCTTGATGCCGACATCGTCGGGCTCGACACCGAGCACCGTGGCCAGCGAACGGCGCATCGCGGCCACGTGCGGCGCGATCTTGGGCGCCTGCGCGATCACCGTCGAATCGACGTTGGCGATGCGCCAGCCGCGCGCGCGCACCTGCGCCACCGCCTGGGCCAGCAGCTGCAGGCTGTCGGCGCCGCGCCAGCGCTCGTCCGTATCGGGGAACATCGCGCCGATGTCGCCCAGCCCCGCGGCGCCCAGCAGCGCGTCGATCACGGCATGCGCGAGCACGTCCGCGTCCGAGTGCCCGAGCAGGCCCAGCGCCACGCCGTGCGCGTCGAGCAGCGAGCCGCTCAGGTCGACCCCGGCGATCACGAGGCGGCGCCCGGGCGCCAGCGCATGCACATCGAAACCCTGTCCCACGCGAAACCGCATCACCACCGCCCCTGCTGTCGGAGTATCGCCTCGGCCAGCGCCAGGTCGCCCGGCGTGGTCACCTTGATGTTGCTCGCCGAACCCTCGACCAGGCGCGGCCGCAGCCCGAGCGCCTCGACCGCCGCGGCCTCGTCGGTGAAGCTCGGCGCGCCGTCGCGCTCCAGCGCGCGCGCCAGGATGTCGATGCGGAAGAACTGCGGCGTCAGCGCCCGCCACAGCCCGCTGCGGTCGACGGTGCCGGCGACGCGTCCGGCCCCGGCCTCCTCGCGCTTGAGCGTGTCGGCGATCGGCGCCGCGAGCAGGCCGCCGTTCTCGTCGCCGCCCGCCGCGTCGATCAGGGCCGCGAGCTCCGCGGCCGGCAGGCAGGGGCGTGCGGCATCGTGCACCAGCACCCAGTCGTCGGGGCCGGCCATGTCCAGCAGCGCGCGCACGCCGTTGCGCACCGTCGCCGCCCGGGTGGCGCCACCGCCGGCCAGGATCGTGCAGCGCGCCGGCAGCGCCAGTGTCGCCGCCGTGGTGTCGTCCGCCGCCACGACCACCAGCGCGCGCGTCACGCGCACATCGGCCAGCAGGCTGTAGACCGAGCGTTCCAGCAGGCTCGCCGAGCCCAGGCGCAGGTATTGCTTGGGCCGGTCGGCACGCATGCGCGTCCCGGAGCCGGCGGCAGGGATCAGGCCAAAGATATTTTTCAACCGGTACCTGTCATGGTTCGACCCGTGGCGTGTCCCGCGCCGTGCTCCGTGATGGGACCCCCGCGTGGCGCCTCACCGCCGAGCGATGGCGGCCCGGCTCGCTTGGCGCCTCGATTGGCGGCTCGCTTGCCGGCCCATGCCGGCAGGGCCGCACCGGGACCCTTCGTATAATAGCGGGGATGCAAATGCTTCCAGGCCCGCTCGGCGTCGCTGTTGCACGCCCGATCCTGCGGGCGGGTTGGCGTGCGTCCGTCGCGCGGCCGCCCGGCTCGGGCGATGCGCTGCTGCTGGCGCGCGTGGCCGCGCAGGGGCGCGGCGAGGGGCGCCTGACCGTGGTCTTCTGCGCCGATGCGATCGACGCGCAGCGCCTGGCGGCGGAGATCGCCTACTTCGAGCCCGCCCTCGTGGTGCTGTCTTTCCCCGACTGGGAAACGCTGCCCTACGACATCCTCTCCCCGCACCCCGACCTGGTGTCCGAGCGCATGGAGGCGCTCTACCGGCTGTTCACGCGCCAGCACGCGCCGGCGGCGACCGCGCCGGCCGACGGCGTCGACGTGCTCGTGCTCTCGGCCACCAGCGCGCTGGGCCGGCTTGCCCCGGCCCAGTACATCGCCGGCCGGACCTTCTTCTTCCGCCAGGGCGAGTCGATCGATCCCGATGGCCTGCGCAGCCGCATGGTGCTGGCCGGGTACCAGCACGTGTCGCAGGTCGTGGCCCCGGGCGAGTTCGCCGTGCGCGGCGGCCTGATCGACCTCTTTCCCACCGGCTCGGCGATCCCCTACCGGCTCGACCTGGCCGACACGATCATCGACTCGATCCGCACGTTCGACCCCGACTCGCAGCGCAGCCTGTATCCGGTGGGCGCGATACGCCTGCTGCCGGGGCGCGAGTTCCCGTTCGACGAGGCGGCGCGCAGCGCCTTTCGCGGCCGCTGGCGCGAATTCTTCGAGGGCGACCCCAGCCGCGCCACCGTCTACCGCGACGTCGGCAACGGCATCGCCGCCGCCGGCATCGAGTACTACCTGCCGCTCTTCTTCGAGCGCTGCGCGACGCTGTTCGACTACCTGCCGGCCAGCGCCCAGGTGGTGACCCATGGCGACGTGAGCGCCGCCTGCCGCCGCTTCTGGACGGAGACGGCCGAGCGCTACCGCTTCCTGTCGCGCGACACGCAGCGCCCTTGCCTGCGGCCCGACCAGCTCTTCCTGGGCACCGACGAGTTCTTCATCGCCATCAAGCCCTATGCACGGCTGGCGATGGCAGCGCAGGGTGCGGTGCCGGGTAGCGCGGGGCCGCAGGAGGCGGCGCCGGTCGATGGCGGCGCCGGCGCGGGGGGGAGCGCTGATGCGGATGAGGGGAGCGCCAGCGGCCTGGAGCCGCTGCCCGACCTGGCGATCGATCGCAAGGCCACCGACCCGCTCTACCGCCTGCGCGCCTGGCAGGCCGGCTTCGATGGCCGGCTGCTGCTGTCGGCCGATTCGGCCGGGCGGCGCGAGACCATCGCCCAGTTGCTGGCCGAGTGCCAGTTCCCGATCGCCGATGCCGCCGGCTTCGCCGAATTCGTCGATGGATCGATGCCCGTGGCGCTGGCGGTCACGCCGCTGCACCAGGGATTCTGCGTGCCCGATGCCGGCATCGCGGTCATCACCGAGGCCGAGCTGTTCGCGAGCAATCCGCGCCGCCAGCGCGGCCGCCACCGCGAGCGCGTATCGAACGTCGACGCGATGGTGCGCGACCTGGCCGAGCTGCGCGTCGGCGACCCGGTGGTGCACGCCGAGCACGGCATCGGCCGCTACCGCGGGCTCGAGTCCATGGACCTGGGCGAGGGCGCGGCGGAGTTCCTGCACCTCGAATACGCCAACGGCTCCAAGCTCTACGTACCGGTGGCGCAGCTGCACCTGATCGGGCGCTACAGCGGCGCCGATCCGGACGCGGCACCGCTGCACGTGCTGGGCTCGGGCGACTGGGAGCGGGCGCGGCGCAAGGCGGCCAAGCAGGTGCGCGACACCGCCGCCGAGCTGCTCAACCTGTATGCGCTGCGTGCCGCCCGCAAGGGCCACGCGTTCAGCTTCGCGGAGGGCGACTACCAGCGGTTCGCCGAGGGCTTCGGCTTCGACGAGACGCCCGACCAGCAGGCGGCGATCAGCGCCGTGCTGCAGGACATGCGTGCGGGCTGCCCGATGGACCGGCTCATCTGCGGCGACGTCGGCTTCGGCAAGACCGAGGTCGCGCTGCGCGCCGCCTTCGCCGCGGTGAGCGACGGCCAGCAGGTGGCGGTGCTGTGCCCGACCACACTGCTGGCCGAGCAGCACGGCCAGACCTTCCGCGACCGCTTCGCCGCCTGGCCGGTGCGCATCTGCGAGCTGTCGCGTTTCCGCTCGGCCAAGGAGACGGCGCAGGCCGTGGCCGGGCTGCGCGCCGGCACGGTCGACATCGCCATCGGCACGCACAAGCTGCTTTCGGACGACGTGGTGTTCGACCGCCTGGGCCTGGTGATCATCGACGAGGAGCACCGCTTCGGCGTGCGCCAGAAGGAGCGGCTCAAGGCGCTGCGCACGGAGGTCGACGTGCTCACGCTGACGGCCACGCCGATCCCGCGCACGCTGGCGATGTCGCTCGAGGGCATCCGCGACTTCTCCGTCATCGCCACGGCGCCGCAGCGGCGGCTGGCCATCAAGACCTTCGTGCGCCAGGAGAGCCCGGCGCTGATCCGCGAGGCCTGCCTGCGCGAGCTGCAGCGCGGCGGCCAGATCTACTTCCTCTACAACGAGGTCGAGACCATCGAGAACCGGCGCGCGCGCCTGCAGGAGCTGCTGCCCGAGGCGCGCATCACGGTGGCGCACGGCCAGATGCCCGAGCGCGACCTCGAGCACGTGATGCGCGACTTCCACCAGCAGCGCTTCAACATCCTGCTGTGCACGACGATCATCGAGACCGGCATCGACGTGCCCAGCGCCAACACCATCCTCATCCATCGGGCCGACCGCTTCGGCCTGGCCCAGCTGCACCAGCTGCGCGGCCGCGTCGGCCGTTCGCACCACCAGGCCTACGCCTACCTGATGATCGAGGAGGGCGCGATCACCAAGAACGCCGAGAAGCGCCTCGAGGCGATCCAGAACCTGGAGGAGCTGGGCAGCGGCTTCTACCTGGCGATGCACGACATGGAGATCCGCGGTGCCGGCGAGGTGCTGGGCGATTCGCAGTCGGGCAACCTGCAGGAGGTGGGCTTCGACCTGTATTCGCAGATGCTCAACGTCGCGGTACGCTCGCTGCGCTCCGGACGCGAGCCCGACCTGCTCCAGCCGCTGGCGGCCACCACCGAGATCAACCTGCACGTGCCGGCGCTGCTGCCCAGCGACTACGTGCCCGACGTGCACCAGCGCCTGTCGCTGTACAAGAAGCTGGCCACGAGCACCCACCTGGACGCGATCATCGGCCTGCAGGAGGAACTGGCCGACCGCTTCGGCCGCCTGCCGCCCCCGGCGCGCGCGCTGATCGACACGCACCGCCTGCGCCTGGATGCCGAGCGCCTGGGCATACGGCGCATCGACGCCGCGCCGGGCGTCATGTGGCTGCACTTCGTGCCGCAGCCGCCGGTCGAGCTGCCACGCATCATGGCCCTGATCAAGAGCGACCGGCGCGTGCGCCTGGCCGGCCAGGACCGCCTGCGCATCGAGCCCTCCAGCGCCGAGCTCGACCAGCGCCTGGCCCTGCTGCGCACGGTATTCAAGGCACTGGCGCCATGACCGACGCCGTCATCCAGGCACCGGGGCTGCCGGCGGCGGCCGTCGAGGCCTTCGCGGCGGCGCTGCTGGCGCAGGAGACGCGCCGCCGCGCCGGCGCGGCGCGCCTGTACCGCGTGGTCGACGACGACGCCTCGCGGCGCGTGATCGCGGCGCTGGCCGGTTTCTGGAAGTGCGATGCGACGCTCGTGCGGCCGGACCTGCGCTGCGCCGATTTTCGCGTGCTGGCGATGGACATGGATTCGACGGCGATCACGGTCGAGGGCATCGACGAGCTCGCCAGGATGGCCGGCAAGGGACCGGCGGTGGCGGCGATCACCGCCGCCGCGATGCGCGGCGAGATCACCGACTACAGCGACAGCCTGCGCCGGCGCGTGGCGCTGCTGGCCGGTGCCGATGCGGCGCTGCTCGAACGCGTGCGCCGCGAGCGCGTGCGCCTGTCGCCGGGCGCCCGCGATCTGGTGGCGGCCGCGCATGGCCTGGGCTGGCGCACGCTGCTGGTCTCGGGGGGGTTCGACGCCATCGCGGCGCCGGTGGGCGCCGAACTGGGCGTCGACGCCGTCGTGGCCAACCGGCTCGTCGTCGTCGACGGACGCCTGACGGGCGAGGTGGTCGGGCCCGAAGAGAACGAAGGCGCGATCATCGATGGACCAGCCAAGGCGCGCGCGCTGCAGCGCCTGTGCGGCGCACTCGAGCCGCCGGCGCACGCGCGCGCGGCGGTGGCCGTCGGCGACGGCGCCAACGACATCGCGATGATGACGATCGCCGGCCTGTCGGTGGCCTACCGGGCCAAGCCGGCGGTGCAGCAGCACGCCAGCTGCGCGCTCGACCACGCGCCGCTGGACGCCATCCTGGATCTGTTCGCGGACCGCTGGTAGACGCCCGGCGGCGCGCGCGCCGGGCGCGGCGCGGGTGAGCGGCTCAGCCGGCCAGGCGCCCGCGCAGGTCGTGTACCTCGGCCTGCTCGACCAGTACGTCGAAGAACTCGCCGACCTTCAGGCGCGGGTCGGGCGCGATGTGGACCACGCCGTCGATCTCCGGCGCATCGGCGCTCGAACGCCCGGTCGCGCCGTCGGCGCCGCAGGCGTCGACCAGCACGCGCTGCACGCTGCCCAGCTTGCGTGCGAGGCGGGTGCGCGAGATCTGTTCCTGCAACTGCATCAGGCGGCCGCGCCGCTCCTCGCGCACCGCGTCGGGCAGCGCACCGGGCAGCTCGTTGGCGGCGGCGCCCTCGACCGGCGAATAGGCGAAGCAGCCGACGCGGTCGAGCTGGGCCTCGCGCAGGAAGTCGAGCAGGGTCTCGAACTCGGCCTCGGTCTCGCCCGGAAAGCCGGCGATGAAGGTGCTGCGGATCGTCAGCTCCGGGCAGATCGCCCGCCAGGCGCGGATGCGCTCCAGGTTGGCCTCGCCGGCGGCCGGGCGCTTCATGCTCTTGAGCACGCGCGGATGCGCATGCTGGAAGGGCACGTCCAGGTAGGGCAGCACGCTGCCCTGGGCCATCAGCGGCAGCACCTCGTCGACGTGCGGGTACGGGTACACGTAGTGCAGGCGGACCCAGGCACCCAGCGACCCGAGTTCGCGCACGAGCTCGGTCATGCGCGTGCGCACCGGCCGGCCGCCGACGAAGTCGAGCTTGTAGCGCGTGTCCACGCCATAGGCGCTCGTGTCCTGGGAGATCACCAGCAGCTCGCGCACGCCCTGGCGCACCAGGGCCTCGGCCTCGCGCATGACCTCGCCGATCGGGCGCGAGACCAGGTCGCCGCGCATCGAGGGGATGATGCAGAACGTGCAGCGGTGGTTGCAGCCTTCGGAGATCTTCAGGTAGGCGTAGTGGCGCGGCGTGAGCTTGAGGCCGCCCGGCGGCACCAGGTCGGCGAACGCGTCGTGGGGCTGGGGCAGGTGCTCGTGCACGGCCTGCAGCACGGCGTCGGTGGCGTGCGGGCCGGTGACCGCCAGCACCTTGGGATGCAGGCTCTGCACGAGGTTGGCGCCGGCGGCATCCTTCTGCACGCCCAGGCAGCCGGTGACGATGACGCGGCCGTTCTCCTGCAGGGCCTCGCCGATCGCGTCGAGCGATTCGCGCACGGCGCTGTCGATGAAGCCGCAGGTGTTGACCACCACGAGGTCGGCACCGGCATAGGAGCCGCGGATATCGTAGCCCTCCGCGCGCAGCCGGGTCAGGATGCGCTCGGAGTCGACCAGCGCCTTCGGACACCCGAGCGAGACGAAGCCGACGGCAGGCGGCGCCTTGGGACGGCGGCGCGGCGGAATGTTCTTCAACCGCCCTTCTTGTCCTGCGGCGGCACGAACGGGAAACCGGCGAACATCGAACGCGTCTGGTTCTGCATGTTCTCCTGCATCTGCACGAAAAGGTTCTTGCTCTGTTCGATGTAGCTCGTCATCATCGACTGGATCATCGGCGACTGCAGGTTCACGAACTGGGTCCAGGCCTCGGGGCCGACCTTGTTCGGGTCGTAGAATGCGCGGCTCTGCTCCTGCAGCTTCTGCTGGATGTCGATGAAGGCCTGCACGTTTTTCTCCAGGTACGAGCCCATGAAGCCCTGCATCGCATTGCCGTAGAAGCGGATGATCTGGGCCAGCACGGGCGAGGTGAACATCGGCGCTCCGGCCTGCTCTTCCTCGAGGATGATCTGCAGCAGTATCGGGCGCGTCAGGTCATCGCCGGACTTCGCATCGACGACCTGGAACTCCTCCTGGTCGATGACGAGTTGCTTGACATCCACGAGCGTGATGTAGGTACTGGTTTGCGTGTCGTACAGACGGCGGTTGGGGTATTTCTTGATCAGGCGCGGCGTGCTCATGTCGTTGACTACCCTTATGGTTCTCGATGCGAAACCGTGCGCGATGCATCCACCCGCACGATGGGCGAGCGCGCCAGCGTTGGGATTCTAACGGGTTGTCCCGGGGCGCGTCGCACCAAGTCGGGGCGAATCTGCACCCGCGCGTGGCCACGCCGGGGCCTGCGGGCACGCGCCGGGGCACCGCCGGCGCCCGTCCGTTTTCGGACTTTGGGGCTTTTACGCGGCGCCCGCGACCCGGGCAAGGGTCCCGGGGGCAAGCCGGGCGCCCGGAAAAACTAGCCCATGTGCAGGCCGCCGTTGATCGAGAACTCGGCCCCGGTGGAGAAGGCCGCATCGTCGCTGGCCAGCCATCCGACCATCGAGGCGATCTCATCGGCCCGGCCCAGGCGCTTGACCGGGATGGTCTGGATGATCTTCTCGCGCACGTCCTCGCGCACCGCCATGACCATGTCGGTAGCGATATAGCCCGGCGCCACGGTGTTGACCGTCACGCCCTTGCTGGCCACTTCCTGCGCCAGGGCCATCGTGAAGCCGTGCATCCCGGCCTTGGCGGCCGAGTAGTTGCTCTGGCCGAACTGGCCCTTCTCGCCGTTGACCGAGGAGATGTTCACGATGCGCCCCCAGTTGCGCTCGAGCATGCCGTCGATCACCTGCTTGGTGACGTTGAACAGGCTGTTGAGGTTGGTGTCGATGACCGCGCGCCAGTCGTCCAGGCTCATCTTGCGGAACACGCCGTCGCGGGTGATGCCGGCGTTGTTCACCAGGATGTCGACGCGGCCGAACTCGGCCATCACGCGTTCGAAGGCGGCCTTGGTCGAATCCCAGTCGGCGACATTGCCGACCGAGGCCGTGAATTGATACCCCGATGCCTTCTGCTCGGCCAGCCACTTGTCGAAATTGCGCGTGGGCCCGCAACCGGCGATGACCGTATGCCCCAGATCGTGGAACTTGCGGCAGATGGCCGTGCCGATACCGCCCATGCCGCCCGTCACATATGCAACCCTGTTCATGTCGCCCTCCCTTGCCTGTCTCGACCAAGCACCGTTTCCTGCAAGCACGGTCTCATCCGACCGCGGTCCCGTGCGGCCGCCGGGCCGGCGCCACGCCCCCGGCGCCGCGGCGCGTTCGCGCTCAGCGCTCCACGGCCAGCGCGACGCCCATGCCCCCGCCGATGCACAGCGACGCCAGGCCGCGCCGCGCCTCGCGCCGCTTCATCTCGTGCAGCAGCGTGACCAGGATGCGGCAGCCCGAGGCGCCGATCGGATGTCCCAGCGCGATGGCACCGCCGTTGACGTTGATGCGGCCGGTATCCCAGCCCATCTCCTGGTTGACAGCATAGGCCTGCGCCGCGAAGGCCTCGTTGATCTCCATCAGGTCCAGGTCCGCCGCCTTCCAGCCGGCCTTCTCGAGCGCGCGGCGCGAGGCCGTGACCGGCCCGATGCCCATCACCCGCGGGTCGACGCCCGAGGAGGCGAATGCGGCGATGCGCGCCAGCACCGGCAGCCCGAGCGCGCGCGCGTGCGCCGCCGAGGTGACCACCACCGCGGCGGCGCCATCGTTGATGCCCGAGGCGTTGCCGGCGGTGACGCTGCCCTCCTTGTCGAAGGCCGGGCGCAGGCCCGACAGCGACTCGATGGTCGCACCCAGGCGCAGGTATTCATCGTCCAGGAACGGGACCGGATCGCCCTTCTTCTGCGCGATCGGCACGGCGACGATCTCCTCGCGGAAGCGGCCGGCCTTCTGCGCCGCCTCCGCCTTGTGCTGCGAGGCCAGCGCGAACTGGTCCTGCAGCGCGCGCGTGACGCCGTGCTCGCGGGCGACGTTCTCCGCCGTGATGCCCATGTGGTAGCGGTTGAACGCGTCCGTCAGGCCGTCGTTGACCATGGTGTCGATGAGCTTGGCGTCGCCCATGCGAAAACCGTCGCGCGATCCGTTGAGCACGTGCGGCGACTGGCTCATGCTCTCCTGGCCGCCGGCCACGACGACGCGCGCGTCGCCGTTGGCGATCGACTGGGCCGCCAGCATCACCGCCTTGAGCCCGCTGCCGCAGACCTTGTTGATCGTCATGGCCGGCACGGCGAACGGCAGGCCGGCCTTGACCGCCGCCTGGCGCGCCGGGTTCTGGCCGACGCCGGCGGCGAGCACCTGGCCCATGATGACCTCGTCGACGCCTTCGGGTGCGATCTTCGCGCGTTGCAGCACCTCGCGGATGACGATCGCTCCGAGGTCTGCCGCGCTGTGCCGCGCCAGGGCGCCGCCGAACTTGCCGATCGGCGTACGGGTTGCCGCCACGATCACGATTTCGGACATGATTTGCCTCCAGACGGTTGATGGGATCGGGTTACGCCCGCTCCTTGACGTACCGGCCCGGCGCCGGTTCGATCTCGGGAAAATCGGCACTGCCGCAGGACGCCGGTGCCGGGCGCGCGCCGCCGCCGAAAGCCTCGAGCCACACGTCCCAGTCGCGCCACCAGCTGCCCGGGTGCTCGGTGGCGCGCTCGAACCAGTCGTCCGCCGCCATCGCGCCCGGACCGGCACCGCTGGCGCCCGGCGCATCCAGGACCCAGAAGCTGCGCCGGTTCTTGGCCGCCGGGTTGATCGTCCCGGCGATGTGCCCGCTGGCGCCGAGCACGAAGCGCAGCGCGCCGGCAGGCACGCCCGTGAGGACCTGCGACGAGGCGTAGGCGCCGCGCCAGGGCACGATGTGGTCCTCGCGCGCGCCGAACACATAGGTCGGCACGCGGATGCGCCCCAGGTCGACCGCCTGGCCGCAGCAGCGCAGCCGGCCGGGCACGCGCAGGTTGTTCTCGAGGTAGGTGTTGCGCAGGTACCAGGCGTACATCGGCCCGGGCAGGTTGGTGCTGTCCGCATTCCAGTAGAGCAGGTCGAAGGCCGGCGGACGCTGGCCCTCCAGGTAGTTGTTGACGACGTAGTTCCAGACCAGGTCGTTGGCGCGCAGGCTCGAGAAGGTGCCCGCCAGGTCGCGCCCGGACATCAGCCCGCCCTGCCCCAGCGTGGCCTCGCGCATCTGCACGTGCGCTTCGTCGATGAAGATGTCGAGGATCCCCGGATCGGCGAAGTCGAGCAGCGCGGTGAGCAGCGTGAGGCTGGCCACGGGCTCGTCGCCGCGCGCGCTCATCACCGCCAGCGCGGTGGCCAGCAGCGTGCCGCCGACACAAAAGCCCAGCGCATTGACTTGCGCGCTGCCGGTGATGCGGCGCACGGTGTCGATGGCCGCGATCGGGCCGCGCTCGAGGTAGTCGTCCCAGCCGGCCTGGCCCAGCTCGCGCTGCGGGTTGCGCCAGGAGACGACGAAGACGGTGTTGCCCTGCTCGACGCAGTGACGCACGAACGAGTTGTGCGGCTGCAGGTCCAGGATGTAGAACTTGTTGATGCACGGGGGCACGATCACGAACGGGCGTGCGCGCACGACCGGCGTCACCGGCCGGTACTGGATCAGCTGCATCAGCTCGTTCTCGAACACCACCGCGCCGGCCGTGGTGGCGACATTGCGGCCGACCTCGAACGCCGATTCGTCGACCTGCGAGATACGCCCCTTGGCGACATCCCCGAGCAGGTTCTGCAGGCCGGCGCCCAGGCTCTCGCCGCGGGTCTCGACCATGCGCCTTTGCGCCTTGGGATTGAAAGCGAGAAAGTTCGACGGCGCGGTGGCGTCGAGCCACTGCGCCACCGAGAAGCACAGCCGCGCCTTCACCTTGGGTTCGGCCTCGACCGCGGCGGCCATCTTCGCCAGGGTACGGGCATTGAGCAGGTACGCGCGCGCCATGAAGGCCGACAGCGAATTTTCCTGCCACGCCGGGTCGGCGAAACGGGCGTCGGCGATCGGCGCGGCGCAGCGCTCGGGGTGCTCGAGGAAGTCGCTCCACAGGGCCTGCACGCCGGCGAGGTATTCCTGCTGCAGTTCGGCGAGCTTCGCGGGCGCCAGGGCCAGCGGCGTCACCGCGCCGGCATCAGCGCCGGCGTGTGCCCACCACGCCAGCCAGGGTGCGTCCCCGGCTGGCGACGGGAGCGGCGTGGGGAGCGGCGTCGACAGCGGAGTCGACCGCGGCGCCGGCGCGGCGGGTGGCCGCGGCGGCACGGGGGCCTCGCTCGCACCCGCCTGCACATCCGACGCTGACCGTATGGTTGTCACCTTGACTGCCGCTCGCGGCTTCCCTGCGCAGCATCATAGCCACAATTGCGCGCGTCCTGAACCGGCGGCCGGTGCGCCGGACCGATTCACGCGTCATGCGTCCAGCCAGATCACGGCCGCATGGCGGCCGGTGACGCCATCGCGGCGGAAGCTGAAGAATCGCGCGCGGTCCGATGCAGTGCACCATGCGCCGCCGCTGACCGCCGTGCCCGGTACCTGCACCTGGGCGAGCGCCTGGCGGGCCAGCGCAAAGAGATCGGCATGGAATTTTGCCGGGCCGGTGGCCACGAAGGCCGCGTCGGCCTGGGGCAGGCTTTGCCGCATGGCGGCGAGCACCTCCGCGCCGACCTCGAAGTGCGCGGGCCCGATCGCGGGGCCAAGGTACGCGAGGATGCGGGCGCCGGGATCGCCGATCGCCTGCCGCAGCGCAGCGACGCTGTTCTGGATCACACCACCGGCCAGGCCGCGCCAGCCGGCGTGGGCCACGCCCACGCCACGGCCCTGGGCGTCGGCCAGGAGCACGGGCAGGCAATCGGCCACGAGCACGCAGCACACGGCCCGGGGGCGCACGGCGATGGCCGCATCGGCTGCCATGTCGGCCGGCGCCGCCGCCGCATCGACGACCACGCTGCCATGCACCTGGCGCAGCCAGCAGGGTGCACCGGGCAGCAGGCTTGCGAGCCGGGCACGATTGGCCAGCACGTCGGCGGGCACGTCCGAACCCAGGCCCAGGTTCATGCCGCCGCCGTCGCCGGCGGACCACGGTCCACGCGAGACCCCGCCGGCGCGGGTGGTGATGAACGCCCGTACCGTGGGCGGGACCGGCCACGCCGGCACGATCCAGTCCGGGTGCAGCGACGCGGACGGGGCGGCGCTCATCGCGATCGCCGGCGCCCGGCCGCCGTGCGCGCTGCCGTCGCATCGCGCGCCGCATCGTCCGGCGCGTCGTCCGGTGCATGGTCCGCCGCAAGCGTCGCATCGTGCGTCGCGTGTTTCACCGGATCATCGGCACGATCGCGCGCCGTGCCCGCGCCGCCCGCCGCGTCGCCCGCGACCGACATGCGCGCCGGCGCGCGCAGCTGCGCCGCGCTCGCGCCCAGGCTGCGCATCAGCCCGTACAGGTCGGCCGGCGGTGCGCTGGACCAGGCCATCGGCGCGCCGCTCGCCGGATGCTCGAGCTCCAGGCGGCAGGCGTGCAGTGCCTGGCGCCCGAGCAGCGGCCGCGCGGCGAGCGCGGCGGGCAGGTGGTGGCGGTAGAGCGGATCGCCGATCAGCGGATGCGCCACCGATTCGAGGTGGACGCGGATCTGGTGCGTGCGCCCGGTGTCGAGCCGGCACGCCACCCAGCAGATGGTGCCCTCGACGGTCGCCCCGTCGGGCGCGGGCACGCGCCACTGCGCCAGCCGGCGCACGTAGGTGCGCGCGGCGCGCGCCGTGGCCGATCGGCTGACGCGAAAGCGCAGTGGATTGCGCGGGTCGCGGCCCAGCGGCGCATCGATGGTCATCGAGGGCGCGATCGCCCCGGCGACCAGCGCCCAGTACTCGCGCGCCACCGTGCGCGCCTGCAACTGGCGCACGAGCTCGCGCTGTGCCGCGGCGGTGCGCGCCACCACCATCAGGCCCGTCGTGCCGGCATCGAGCCGATGGACGATGCCGGCGCGCGGCAGCGCCGCCAGGCGCGGATCGTAGGCGAGCAGGCCGTTGAGCAACGTCCCGCTCCAGTTGCCGGCGCCCGGATGGACCACGAGTCCGGCCGGCTTGTCGATGACGATGAGGGTCTCGTCCTCCCAGACCACCGGCATGGGCATCGCCTCGGGCACGAACGAAGCCGACTGCGGCAGCGCACGCTCGCGCACCTCGATGCGGTCGTCGGCGCGCAGCGCGGCGCGCGCGCGCGCCGGGGCCCCGTTGAGCAGCACCGCATCGTCGGCGATCCAGCGCTGCAGGCGGCTGCGCGACAGCTGCGGCAACTGCTGCGACAGGTACTTGTCCAGCCGCTCGCCGTCGCCCCCGGCGCCGACGACCAGGTGGTGCACCGGGGCATCGGCCGCGGCGCTCGGGGACAGCGCCGTGCCGGCGTCGAACTCGGGGTCGTCGAGCTCGGGCTCGTCGAGGCCGGCGTCGTCGGGGCCGGCATGCGCATCGCCCATGTCCTGCGGCGCCGCCGGCTCATGCATCATCCGCACCTGCCGGCGCCGTTGATACAATCGGCGGTTCGTCGTCGCCACATACGTCAGGCACCAGCGCTCATGGATTCCTCCCGCACCAACCCGCCCGCAACGGCACTCCCGGGCGCCCGCATGCTGCGCCGGCTCCTGGCGCCGGTCGTGCTGGGCGCGCTGCTCGCCGGATGCAGCGGCTTCGAGAAGGATGCTACCGCGAAGTGGGACGCCGATCGGCTCTACAACGAGGGCCGCACCGAATTGCAGGCCGGCGCCTGGAGCAAGGCGCGCGAACTGTACGAGAAGCTCGAGGCGCGCTATCCGTTCGGGCGCTACGCGCAGCAGGCGCAGATCGAGATCGCCTACTGCTACTACAAGGAAGGCGAGACCGCGGACGCGATCGCGGCGACGGACCGCTTTCTCAAGCTCAACCCGACCAGCGGCAATGCCGCCTACGTGTACTACCTGCGCGGCCTGGTCAATTTCATCGAGCCGCCGCTGCTGCTGGGGCCGCTCGTGGGCTACCGCGTGAGCGAGCGCGACCCCAAGGCCATGCTCGAGTCCTTCGAGGCCTTCAAGGAACTGCTCACGCGCTTCCCGGACAGCCGGTATGCGCCCGACGCGCGGCTGCGCCTCGCCTTCCTGCGCGACGCACTGGCCGACCACGAGGTCGAGGTCGCGGATTACTACTATCGCCGCGGGGCCTACCTGGCGGCCATCAACCGCGCCCAGACGGCGGTGCGGGAGTACCAGGGCGCGCCGGCGCTCGAGCATGCGCTGGGCATCATGATGCACTCCTACGAGCGGCTCGGCTTGCCGGTGTTGCGCCAGGGCGCCGAGGAAGTGCTGCGCGCCAACTTCCCCAAATCCAAGGAACTGGCCATTTCCTGACGGCGCGCGCCGGCGGCAGCCGCGCCGGCCCCGCTCAGGGCGCGACCGCCGGATCGCGTCCGGCAGCAGACGGCGCGACGAACGCGCAGGCCTGGGCTTCGTCGCGGGTGCGCGCGAACGGGGGCAGGCTCGCCAGTATGGTCTTGCCGTAGGAGCGGCTGAGCAGGCGCTCGTCGAGGATCATCAGCACGCCGCGGTCGGTGTCGTCCCGGATCAGGCGGCCGACCCCCTGGCGCAGCAGCGTCACCGCATGGGGCAACTGGTAGTCCTGGAAGGCGTTGTGGCCCTGGCGCCGCAGCTGCCCGATGCGCGCCGCAACCACGGGATCGTCGGGCGGGGCGAACGGCAGCTTGTCGATCACGACCACCGACAGCGCATCGCCACGCACGTCGATGCCTTCCCAGAAGCTGACCGAACCCACCAGCACCGCGTCGCCCAGGCGGCGGAAATCGGCGAGCATGGTGCGCCGGTTGGCCTCCCCTTGCACCAGCAGCGGCAGGTGGTCACCCGCGGCGGTCATCAAGGCCTCCAGGTGGCGGCCGACCCGGGCCACCGCGCGCAGCGTCGAACACAGGATGAACGCCCGTCCGCGGCTGGCGCGCACCACGGGCCATGCGGCCTCGGCCACCAGCTCGGCGAACTGCTCGGCCTGCGGATTGGGCATCGGCATGGGCAGGTAGAGCAGCGCCTGGCGCGCGAAATCGTAGGGGCTCTCCCAGCGGCGTGCCACGGCGCCCGGCAGCCCCAGTTCGCGCAGGAACGGCTCGAAGCGCTGGCCCGTGGTGAGCGTCGCCGAGGTGAGGATCCAGGCCTGCTCGCGCTGCGCGCGCGCACGCGCGAACGGTTCGGCACAGCTGAGCGGCGTGGCGTGGAACTGGGCCCCGTGCGCGCTGGCCGACACCCAGCGCACGAGCTCGCTGGAAGCGTTGCCCGCGCCGTCGCTCGACCCGTCGCTCGGCCGAGCGCCTGAGCCGTCGCCGCGCGGCGCGGGTGCATGCCAGGGCCGCATCAGCCGGCGCAGGCCTTGCACGCGCGGCACCAGCAGGTCGAGCTCGGCCTCGCGCCCGGCGTTCTGCTCGAGCGCCGCCTCCAGCGCGCCCAGCGCTGCGTCGAGCAGCGCGATGGCCGCCGGGACCGGCGCCGCGGCGGTCCAGTTCGCACCGGCGAGGTCGTCGTAGGCCAGGCGCTGGCGCCGCTGCGCGCCGGCCTCGGCCAGGCGCAGGCGCACGGCGCGCGCGGCCTGCTCGAGCGTGCGCACCAGGTCGACCCAGGCGGCGCCGTCGCGCGCCTGCTCCAGTCCCAGCCGCAGCGTGTCGGCGGCGAACTCGTTGATCTGGGCCAGCGACCAGCCGTCGCCGAAGAACTCGCCGGCCACGCGCGTCAGGTGGTGGGCCTCGTCGACGACGACGACGTCGGCGTTGGGCAGCAGTTCGGAGTCCGTCTCCTCGCGCAGCGCCATGTCGGCCAGCAGCAGGTGATGATTGACGACGACGATGTCGGCCGCCAGCGCGCGGCGGCGCGCGCGCACCACGAAGCACGCCTCGAAGTGCTCGCACTCGCTGCCCAGGCAGTTGTCGCGGGTCGAGGTCACCGCCGGCCAGATCGTGGCCCCTTCGGCCACCTGGGCCAGTTCGGCCCGGTCGCCGCTGACGGTGGTGCGCGCGAAGCGATCGATGTGCTGCAGCGCGCGCACGTCGTCGAGCGAGTCGAGCAGCCCCGCGGCCACGGTCCGCTCCAGGCGCAGGCGGCACAGGTAGTTCTGGCGCCCCTTGAGGATCGCCGTCTCGACGCGCGCGTTCAGGGCGCGACAGACCGCCGGCAGGTCCTTCTCGAAGATCTGGTCCTGCAGGGCCTTGGTGCCGGCGGCGATCAGCACCTTGCCGCCCGCCAGGACGGCGGGCACCAGGTAGGCCAGGGTCTTGCCGGTGCCGGTGCCGGCCTCCGCGGCGAGCGTGGAGCGCTCGCTGATCGCGTCGAACACCGCCAGCGCCATCTGCTCCTGCGCCGGCCGGCGGCGGAAACCCGGCAGCGCGCCGGCCAGCGCGCCGTCGTCGGCAAAGGCGTCGGCGACCTCCTGCCGGCGCTGGGCGACCGCGTGCCCGGGCGCCGCCGGCGCCACGGCGCCCACCGGCGGGCCGCGTCCTGGCGATCGGTTGCTCACGCCGGAATGTCGGGGATCAAGGTCATTTGCAGCCGGGTGATGGCGTCCTTGATCAGCAGCTTGCGCTTCTTCAGGCGCCGCAACTGCAGTTCGTCGCGCACCGTGACCTCGGCCAGGCGCGCGATGGCCGCATCCAGGTCACGATGCTCGACTTGCAGTTCGGTGATGCGCCGCCGCGCCTCGTGCACGTCGGTCGAGGCACCGCCCTCGTCGTTTGCGGAATCCATGATCCCCCTGCCGGCCCGGGATTGCGCTGCGGCCGCGCCCATGACGGCGACCCGTCCGGGGGACCGGCACCGGCGCGACCGCAACCCGCAATCGTATCAGCCTGGCTGGACACCCGATCAGGCGCGGGCGTGGGCCGGAATCGCCCTCGATTACGAGCGATACCGCCGCGGACCGGCTGATAAACTGGAATGCACCGTTCCGCGTGCTGGCCCGCGTCATGGGCCAGCACGCGACGCACCGAGACCCGGCCACGCTGCCCATGCCAAGCCCCGCAAAATCGCCCAGTTTCAAGGTCACGGCCTGCGTTGCCGAGCACATCGGCGACCGTGCGAACCAGCAGGATCGGGTGGCCATCCTGACCAGCCCGAACCACCCGGGAACGCTGCTGGCACTGCTGGCCGACGGCATGGGCGGCCGCTCGGGCGGCCGCCTCGCGTCCGACCAGGTCATCACCACCGCCAAGAACCTGTTCGAGGAGTTGCCGGAAGAGGGATCGACCCCGGAGGCCCTGCTGCGCCAGATCGCATCCGAGGCGCACGCCGTCGTGCGCCTGACCGCGATCGCCAGCGAGATGGAGCCGCACAGCACGCTGGTCGGGCTGATACTCAAGGGCGACCAGGCGGTCTGGGCCCACACCGGCGACAGCCGCATGTACCACTTCCACGACGGCACGCTGATCCACAAGACGATCGACCATTCCTACGGCTCGAAGTTGACGGAGCATGGCGAGCTCGTGGAAGGCGGAGCCGATACCGAGCGCTACAAGAACGTGCTGTTCAGCGCCATCGGCATCGGCCACGAGATGCGGCTGGATTTCGGCAGCGCGGAGGAGCTGCGCCCCGGCGACAGCTTCGTGCTCTCGAGTGACGGACTGTGGGCCTATTTCTCGGAACGCGAGATCGGCGCGATCGTCCACGCGCGTCCGGCGCGCGAGGCCGCCGAGGCCCTGGTCCAGCTGGCCCGCGCGCGCTCGCGCGGCCGCGGCGACAACCTCTCGATAGCCATCATCAAGCTCGAAAAGCCCGAGGAAAAGCCGCGCACGCTGGGCCGGTACGCCGGCGGCGCGTAACGGGGACCAACTCCCCTCTCCCACGCAGTGGGAGAGGGGCGGGGGAGAGGGTAGTCGCATGGGCACCGTGCCAGGTCGTGCACCCTCTCCCCGGCCCCTCTCCCGCACGCGGGAGAGGGGAAGCTTTCAACGGGGACCAACTCCCCTCTCCCACGCAGTGGGAGAGGGGAAGCATGGATGATTCCCGAGCGGCCGGCTAATTATGAGCCGCGGCCGCTGCGGCCGCCGATGCCGCGGCACTTGCTGCGGCATCGGCCTTGGCCTGGGCTGCGCGCTCGGCGCTGCGCTGGTCGCGCCGCTTGGCGTTGGCGATGCGGTCGCGCGCGCGCGTCTGCGCGTAGTCGGCGGCCTGCTGCTGCTTGTCCCGGAACGCCTGCTGCGCATCGGACTCCTGCTGCGGGCGCAGCGCATCCTTGCGCGCCACCTGTTCCTGCTGCTCGCGCTGGCGCTGCAGCATGTCGGCACCGGACTGCGCCGCCGTGCGGGCATCGCGCTGGGCATCGAGCTCGCGTTCGGCGGCGCTGTCCTCGCGCGCCTTCGCCGCCAGCATCGCCTCGCGTTCACGCTGGGGCCGCAGCGCGTCCTCGGCCGCCTGGCGTTGCAATTCCGCCGTGCGGCTGGCGATGTGCTCGCGCGCCTCGATCTGGCGGCGCACCTCGTGCGCCTCCAGCGTGACCCGCCGCACCTCGCGCTCGCTGACACGCTGTACCTTGCGTGCGACGTCCAGGCAGTGGTTGACGAAGAAGACATGCATGCAGTGCTCGCGCTGGAGCTCGAACGCGGCGTCGGCGCGCTCCTGCACGCCTTGCGCCGCCGTCAGCGCGGTATCGGCCAACGCACCGGTGGTCAGCGAGCCGGCCGGAAAGCGCTGCGCCAGGCCGGCGGCGTCGAGCACCGGCGGCGCCGGCCTGGCAGCGGGTGCAACGGCGCCCGGCGTGGCGTCGAGCGCGACCACCGGCAACGCGGCCGCGCGCACGGCCGGCGCGGCCACGCCCAGCAGCATCAGCATCACCATCACTAGCGGTAAACGCGCCACGGCGATCTTGCGTCCGTCGATCCACGGGGAGACGCCGACTATACCGCCGGGTCGCCGACCCGGCGCGGCGCGGCGGCGTAATCGCGCGACTGCATCTCGACGAGCCGCGAGGCCGTGCGCTGGAATTCCTGCGCCAGCGCGCCGGCGGTGTACAGGTGGGCGGGCGGCGCGGCGGCCGAGACGATGAGCTTGACGCGGCGATCGTAGAGGATATCCACGAGCCAGGTGAAGCGCCGGGCCTCGGAGGATTGGCCGGCCGACATGCGCGGAACATTGGAGAGCAGCACGGTGTGGAACCGGGCGGCGATCTCGAGGTAGTCGTTGTGCGAGCGCGGTCCGCCGCAGAGCACGCTGAAGTCGAACCAGACGACGCCGCCGGCACGCCGGCGTGCGCGGATCTCGCGCGTCTCGATGCGCAGTACCGGATCGGCGTCGGCGCTCTCGACGAGGCCTTCGAAGACCACGCGCAGGTGCTCATCGGCGACCGAGCCGGTCCCGAGGAAATAGGTCTCGATCCGCTCGAGCATGCGCAGCCGGTAGTCGACGCCGCCGTCGACGTTGCGCACGTCGAGGCGCTCCTTGAGCAGCGCGATGGCCGGCAGCACGCGGTCCCGGTGCAGCCCCTCGGGGTACAGGTCGTCCGGCGCGCAGTTCGAGGTCATGACGAAGCCCACGCGCAGGTCGAACAGGCGTTTGAGCAGGCGGTGCAGGATCATCGCGTCGGCGATGTCCGAGACGTGGAACTCGTCGAAGCAGATCAGCCGGTAGCGGCGCGCGATCCGGTAGCCGACCTCGTCGAGCGGGTCGACCGCGCCCTGCACCGCCTCGAGCTCCTGGTGCACGCCGCGCAGGAACTCGTGGAAGTGCACGCGTACCTTGCGCACCAGCGGAACGGCGGCGAAGAAGCTGTCCATCAGCAGGCTCTTGCCGCGCCCGACACCGCCCCAGAGGTAGACGCCGCGCGGGATCGGCGGCCGCACGAGGAGCCGCGTCACGGCGTTGGAGCGGCGTGCCTTGTAGGAGAGCCAGTCGGCGCGATACTGCTCGAGCCGGCCGGCTGCGGCCAGCTGCGCCTCGTCGGGCACGCCGCCGCGGCTCGAGAGGGCCCTGGCGAAGTACTCAAGGACCGTCTGCGGATCGGTCACGGCCGCAACCGGCGCTGGTCACAGGTTCAGCGTGCGCCGGTCGACGGCCAGGGCGGCCTCCCGCACGGCCTCCGATAGCGTCGGATGCGCGTGGCAGATGCGTGCGATGTCCTCTGACGAGGCGCGGAAGGACATCGCGACCACGGCCTCGGAGATGAGCTCCGAGGCGCTGGGCCCGATGATGTGGACGCCGAGGACCTCGTCGGTCGCGGCGTCGGCCAGCATCTTGACGAAGCCGACCGTATGCCCGGCGGCGCGCGCGCGGCCGTTGGCCGCGAACGGGAAACTGCCGCTGCGGTAGGCGCGGCCGGCGGTCTTGAGCTGCGCTTCGGTCTGCCCGACCCAGGCGATCTCCGGGTCGGTGTAGACGACGCTGGGAATGAGGTCCAGATCGACATGGCCGGCGCCACCGGCGATGCGCTCGGCGACCGCGACGCCTTCCTCCTCGGCCTTGTGCGCGAGCATCGGACCGCGCACCACGTCGCCGACCGCCCAGATCCCGGGCAGGTTGGTGGCGCAGTGCGCGTCGACCACCACGGCGCCGCGCGCGTCGAGCGCCAGCCCGACCCGCTGGGCATCGAGGCCGGCGGTGTTGGGCACGCGGCCGATGGAGACGATGAGGCGTTCGAACTCGATGGCTTTCTGGTCGTCGCCGCCCGCGCCGTCGCGGTAGCGCACCAGCACCCCGTTGGGGCCGGGCCGGATCTCGGTGATCTGCACCCCGAGCTGGATCTTGAGGCCCTGCCGGGTGAACGCCTTGAGCGCCTCCTTGGCGATCTGCTCGTCGGCAACACCCAGGAAGACGGGCAGCGCCTCGAGCAGGGTCACCTCCGCGCCCAGGCGCCGCCAGACCGAGCCCAGCTCCAGGCCGATCACGCCGGCGCCGATCACGCCCAGGCTGCGCGGTACCTCCTCGAGCATCAAGGCGCCGGTGTTGGAGAGGATGCGCTCCTCGTCGAACGGCGTGCCCGGCAGCGCGCGCGGGCTCGAACCGGTGGCCACCACCACGTTGCGCGCACGCAGCACCTGCGCGCCCGGCTCGACCAGGACCTCCCAGCCACCCTCGATCGGCGCGCGCAGGGCCGCATGCCCGGACACGAAATCGACCTTGTTCTTCTTGAAGAGGAAGAGGATGCCCTCGTTGTTCTGGCGCACCACCGTGTCCTTGCGCGCCAGCATGCGCGCCAGGTCGACCGTCGTCTTGCCGACGCGGACGCCGTGCTCGGCCAGGCCGTGCGCGGCCAGCGCGGCGTACTCCGAGGATTGCAGCAGCGCCTTGGACGGGATGCAGCCGACGTTGGTGCAGGTGCCGCCGAGCGCCGGCTTGCCCGTGCCGTTGTCCCAGTCGTCGACGCAGGCCACGCGCAGGCCGAGCTGGGCGGCGCGGATGGCGGCGACGTATCCGCCCGGCCCGGCGCCGATCACGAGGACATCGTAATCCTGTCTGCTCGATGCCATGACGTCATCAGACCTCGAGCAGCAGGCGCGCCGGGTCCTCGAGCGCCTCCTTCATGGCCACCAGGGCCAGGACCGCCTCGCGGCCGTCGATGATGCGATGGTCGTAGGATAGCGCCAGGTAGTTCATCGGGCGCACCACGACCTGGCCGTCCTCCACCACCGCGCGGTCGCGCGTGGCGTGCACGCCCAGGATGGCCGACTGCGGCGGGTTGATGATCGGCGTCGACAGCATCGAGCCGAAGACCCCGCCATTGGAGATGGAGAACGTGCCCCCGGTGAGCTCCTCGATCGAGAGCTTGCCCTCGCCCGCGCGCTTGCCGAAATCGGCGATCTGCTTCTCGATCGCGGAAAATCCCATCGCGTCGGCATCGCGCAGGATGGGCACCACCAGGCCGCGCGGCGAACCGACCGCCACGCCGATGTCGAAATACCCGTGGTAGACGATCTCGTTGCCGTCGACGGAGGCGTTGACGATCGGGTAGCGCTTGAGCGCCGCCACCGCGGCCTTGACGAAGAAGGACATGAAGCCGAGCTTGACACCGTGCTCCTTCTCGAAGCGTTCCTTGTGGCGGTTGCGCAGCTCGATGATCGGCTGCATGTTGACCTCGTTGAAGGTCGTGAGGATGGCGGCGGTCGATTGCGACTGCACCAGGCGCTCGGCCACGCGCTGGCGCAGGCGCGACATGGGCACGCGCTGTTCGGGCCGGTTGGCCAGCGGGCTCCAGTCGAGCGGTGCCTTCACGTCGGGCAGCAGCGGTGCGCGCGCCACCGCCGGCGCCGCGGGCGGCGCCGGCGGTGGGGCAAGGACCGGCGGCGGCGCCTGCGCCGCCAGCACGTCGCCCTTGGTGATGCGCCCGTCGCGCCCGGTACCGACGATGTCCGCGGCGCTGCGCCCGGCCTCGGCCAGCAGGCGCGCGGCCGCCGGCATGAGCACCGCGCCGGTGGCGGCAGCCCCCGCCGTGGCGCGGGTCGCGGCGGGCGCCGCGGCCGCCACCGGCGCGGCGGCTGCCGCCGTTGCGGCCACGGCGGCCGGGGCCGCGCCCGCCGCGGCGCTGTCGATGCGGGCGATCACCTGCCCCGACACGACGCTGGCCCCGTCGGCGACCAGCAGTTCGGCGAGCGCGCCCCGCGACGGCGCCGGTACCTCGAGCACCACCTTGTCGGTCTCGATCTCCACCAGGATCTCGTCGATGTCGACCGCGGCGCCGGCCGGCTTGTTCCACTTGAGCAGCGTGGCCTCGGAGACGGATTCGGACAGTTGCGGAACCTTGACTTCTACTATCGACATGATCAGCCTTGCTGGCGCGCACGCAGCGCGTCGAAATGGTTTGGGTCCATGGGAGGGTTTGGGGGCCAGGGCCGGCGGGACGCCGGCGCCGCCTGCCTACTTGGTGAGGACGAGGCCCTTGAACTTGGCGAAAGCCGCCTCGATCAGCGCCTTGAGCTGCTCGGCGTGCTTGGCGTAGTAGCCCACCGCCGGCGAGGCGGACGCCGGACGCCCGGCGTAGGCGAGCCTCTGGCCGTCGCTCATGTTCTCGAGCAGGTGATGCTGGACGTAGAGCCAGGCGCCCTGGTTCTGCGGTTCGTCCTGCGCCCAGACCAGCTCGGCCAGGTTGGGATAGCGCTTGAGCTCGGCCGCGATCGCCTTGTGCGGGAACGGATAGAGCTGCTCGATGCGCAGGATCGCCACCGATTCCTGGCTGCGCTCGGCGCGCGCGTTGACGAGGTCGAAGTAGACCTTGCCCGAGCAGGCGATCAGGCGCTTGACCTTGGCCGGATCCGCCGCCGCGGCGTCGCCGATCACGGTCTTGAACTCGCCCCGGGCCAGTTCGTCCAGGCTCGAGGCCGCGTCGCGGTTGCGCAGCAGCGACTTGGGGGTCATGATGACCAGCGGCTTGCGGAACGGCCGGATCATCTGGCGCCGCAGCAGATGGAAGATCTGGGCGGCGCTGGTCGGCTGGACCACCTGCATGTTGTTGTCGGCGGCCAGCTGCAGGAAGCGCTCGATGCGCGCCGACGAATGCTCGGGACCCTGGCCCTCGTAGCCGTGCGGCAGCATCAGCACGAGCCCGGACTGGCGCCCCCACTTCACCTCGCCCGAGGAGATGAACTGGTCGATCACGACCTGGGCGCCATTGACGAAATCACCGAACTGCGCCTCCCAGATCACCAGCGTGTTGGGCTCGGCGGTCGAGAAGCCGTACTCGAAACCCAGCACCGCCTCCTCGGAGAGCACCGAGTCGATGACCACGAACGGCGCCTGCTGGTCGGTGACGTTCTGCAGCGGCACGTAGGTGCCCTCGCTCCAGCGCTCGCGGTTCTGGTCGTGCAGCACGGCATGGCGGTGGGAGAAGGTGCCGCGCCCGGAATCCTGGCCCGTGATGCGCACCGCATAGCCGCTGGCCACGAGCGAGGCGAAGGCCAGGTGCTCGCCCATGCCCCAGTCGAGCGCGATCTTGCCCTCGCCCATCGCGCGGCGGTCGGCGATGACCTTCTCGACCAGCGAATGGAGCTTGAAGTTCTCGGGGATCCGCGTGAGGCGCTCGGACAGGCGGCGCAGCTCTCCCAGCGGCACCGCGGTGTCGGCGCTGTCGGTCCACTTGCGGTTGAGGAACGGCGACCAGTCGACCGCGTACTTGCTCTTGAAGTTGGTGAGCGTCGGGTCGACGGTCTGGTGGCCCTCGTCGAGCATCTGGCGGAAGCCGCGCGCCATGGACTCGGTCTCCTCGACCGTCACCACGCCCTGGGCGACGAGCTTGTCGGCATAGCGCTTGCGCGTGCCCGGGTGCGCGCCGATCTTCTTGTACATCAGCGGCTGGGTCACCGCGGGCGTGTCCTGCTCGTTGTGGCCCAGGCGGCGGAAGCAGACGATGTCGAGCACGACGTCCTTGTGGAACTCGTTGCGAAAGTCCAGCGCGATGCCCGCGGCCAGCACCACCGCCTCCGGGTCGTCGCCGTTGACGTGCAGCACCGGCGCCTCGATCATCTTGACCACGTCGGAGCAGTACAGGCTGGAGCGCGAATCGCGCGGATCGGAGGTGGTGAAGCCGATCTGGTTGTTGATGACGATGTGCACGGTGCCGCCGGTACCGTAGCCGCGCGTCTGCGCCAGCGTCAGGGTCTCCATCACCACGCCCTGGCCGGCGAAGGCCGCATCGCCGTGCACCTGCACGGCCAGCACGCGCTTGCCGGTGGTGTCGCCGCGGCGCTCCTGGCGCGCGCGCACCGAGCCCTCGACCACCGGATTGACGATCTCCAGGTGGGAGGGATTGAAGGCCAGCGACAGGTGCACCGGTCCGCCCTGGGTGGAGACGTCGCTCGAGAAGCCCAGGTGGTACTTGACGTCGCCGGCCGGCAGGTCGGCCGCGGCCTTGCCTTCGAACTCGGCGAACAGGTCCTTGGGCATCTTGCCCAGCGTGTTGACCAGCACGTTGAGGCGGCCGCGGTGCGCCATGCCGATGACGATCTCCTCGACCCCGGACAGGCCGGCATGCTGCACCACCTCGTCCATGGCGGCGATGAAGCTCTCGCCGCCTTCGAGCGAGAAGCGCTTCTGGCCGACGTAACGGGTGTGCAGGTAGCGCTCCAGCCCCTCGGCGGCGGTGAGCCGCTCGAGGATGCGCCGCTTCTGGGCGGGCGTGAAGGCGGGCGTGGAACGGATCGATTCGAGGCGCTGCTGCAGCCAGCGCTTCTGCGCCGGGTCGCCGATGTACATGTACTCGGCACCGATGGTGCCGCAATAGGTCTGGCGCGCGGCGCCGATGATCTCGCGCAGCGTCATCTGCTCGGGACCGAAATACGTGTTCGAGGCCGAGAACACGATGTCCATGTCGGCCTCGGTCAGGTCGTAGAACGCCGGCTCGAGCTCGGGAATCGGGGCGCGTTCCTGGCGCTTGAGCGGATCGAGGTCGGCCCAGCGGCTGCCCAGGAAGCGGTAGGCGGCGATGATGGACTGCACGTGCACCTGCTTGCGCGCCACCGACAGGTCGGTCGCGGCCACCGCCGGGCGCAGGCTGCCGGCCTTGGCGCGCATCGCGAAGGACTCGACGATCGGCGCATGCGCCACGTCGTGCGTGGACGCCGAGCCGTCCGCGGCCGGTACGAGCTGCATCTGGTCGAAGTAGGCGCGCCACTTCTCCGGCACCGAGCCGGGGTTGTCCAGGTAGCGCTCGTAGAGTTCCTCGACGTACGGGGTATTGCCGCCAAACAGGTAGGAGTTGGCTTCGAACTGACGCATCATGGCGTGCCTGCCCTTTCGAACGAGCTTCTCGTCAAAATTGCCCGGCCGGCGCCTGCCGGCCGATTCTCGCGGGCCCGGATTCCAGGCCTGCGATCAGCGTGACAACGTTGCATGCTAGCACCGCACCGCAAGGGCCGCCGGCGCGCGCATCCGCGGAAAAACGGGGCATAGACGGATCGGCGCGGCGCTTGCGCCCGGCGGCGCGCGCCGCGGCGCGCCGGCCGCGGGTGCTCAGCGCTGGTCGATCGGCACCACGTCGCGCCGCGGCGCGCCGATGTAGAGCTGGCGCGGCCGGCCGATCTTGTACTCGGGGTCGGAGATCATCTCGTTGAGCTGCGCGATCCAGCCGACGGTACGCGCCATGGCGAAGATGGCCGTGAACAGCGAGACCGGGATGCCGATGGCCTTTTGCACGATGCCCGAGTAGAAGTCGACGTTCGGGTAGAGCTTGCGGCTGACGAAGTAGTCGTCCTCGAGGGCGATCTTCTCCAGCGCCATGGCCAGCTTGAACAGCGGGTCCTCGTGGAGGCCGAGCTCGTTGAGCACCTCGTGGCAGGTCTCGCGCATCAGGCGCGCGCGCGGGTCGTAGTTCTTGTACACGCGATGGCCGAAACCCATCAGGCGCACGTTGGAGTTCTTGTCCTTGACCTGGGCGATGAACTCGCCGATCCGCGCCACGCCGCCCTGGCGCTGCACGTCGTAGAGCATGTTGAGCGCGGCCTCGTTGGCGCCGCCGTGGGCCGGGCCCCAGAGGCAGGCGACGCCCGCGGCGATGGCCGCGAACGGGTTGGTGCCCGAGGACGCGCACATGCGCACCGTCGAGGTCGAGGCGTTCTGCTCGTGGTCGGCATGCAGGATCAGGATGCGGTCGAGCGCCCGCACCAGCACCGGATTGCACTCGTACTCCTCGCAGGGCGTGGCGAACATCATGCGCATCAGGTTGCCGGCGTAGGACAGGTCGTTGCGCGGGTACATGTAGGGCTGGCCGATCGTGTACTTGTAGGCCATCGCCACCAGGGTGGGCATCTTGGCGATCAGGCGGATCGACGAGATCTCGCGCTGCGCCGGATCGTTGAGGTTCATGGAGTCGGGATAGAACGCCGAGAGCGCGCCGACCAGGCCGGTCATGACCGCCATCGGGTGGGCATCGCGGCGGAACCCGCGCAGGAAGAACTGCATCTGCTCGTGCGCCATCGTGTGGTGCGTCACCTCGTGCACGAAAGCGGTGCGCTGCGCGGCGTCGGGCAGGTCGCCGCGCAGGATCAGGTGGCAGACCTCGAGGAAGTCGCACTGCGTGGCCAGCTGCTCGATCGGGTAGCCGCGGTACAGCAGCTCGCCCTTGTCGCCGTCGATGTAGGTGATGCTCGAGTTGCACGAGGCGGTCGACAGGAAGCCCGGGTCGTAGGTGAACTTGCCGGTGCGGTTGTAGAGGGCCCGGATGTCGATGACGTCCGGGCCGATGGTGCCGGCATACAGCGGCAGCTCGAGCGCCGGGGTGCCGTCGCTGAAGCTCAGGGTCGCCTTGTTGTTCGAAGGAGCCAGTGCCATGTCCATATCCTCGAGGAATTACCGCCGCGGACCAATCCGCAAACCGCACATGCCGGCGCCCGCCGCCTCCCGGACTCCGCCACCGCACCCCTGGTGGCCCCGCTAGGCGGCGCGCATCAGGCCCAGCACATCCGTGACCGCCGGCCCGGCCAGGGCCCCCTGCGGCTCGGACCGCCCCAGCAGCAGATCGAGCAGCTCGCCGTCGGGCAGCTCGAGCAGCCGCGCCAGCGCCTCCACGGCCGCCGGCCGCAGCGCACCGGCGTGGCGGTCCAGGAAGCGCTCGAGCAGCAGGTCGTTCTCCAGCATTCCACGGCGGGCGCGCCAGCGCAAGCGCCGCAACACGGCATCGGCCCGGCCATCGGCAGCGCCGCCCCCGTGCGCGGCCATCAGATCTCCCGCTGCAGCATCAGGTCCTTGATCTTGCCGATCGCGCGCGTCGGGTTGAGCCCCTTGGGACAGACGTCGACGCAGTTCATGATCGTGTGGCAGCGGAACAGGCGGTACGGGTCCATCAGGTTGTCCAGGCGCTCGCCGGTGGCCTCGTCGCGGCTGTCGGCGATGAATCGGTAGGCCTGCAGCAGGCCGGCCGGACCGACGAACTTGTCCGGGTTCCACCAGAAGCTCGGGCAGGCGTTCGAGCAGCACGCGCACAGGATGCATTCG
>Ga0116229_10000909_pt1 | contig 43796 bp, 28 predicted proteins | sample S1TSphgellanicum_3_FD_87313 | JGI IMG/M metagenome (GOLD analysis project Ga0116229, IMG submission 87313) | Host-associated microbial communities from peat moss isolated from Minnesota, USA - S1T2_Fc - Sphagnum magellanicum MG | ecosystem: Host-associated > Plants > Peat moss > Unclassified...
CTAGTTGTGTGATTTTAGGGTGGTTTCCCTTTTGGCCTGTATGTTTTGTGGGTTCCCCCCCCCCCGGCCCCCCCCCCCCCAAAAGCCTTTGTAATCAGCCACATTGGCTTCTTTTTTGTCACCAAGATGGTGAAGATTTGTCAAAAACAGAATTATCTAGCAAATTTTTAAAAGACCTTCTGTTCTACAACTTTTGCCACTGCATTGTATAGACCAGTGTTGGGTGGATAGTGGATACCAGGCCCCCATATAGCCTATATAAGTTTGGCTACTAATCCCACAACCTGAGGCAATATCAGCCTCATTTGAGTAGCCTAATGTAATACCATCTTCATATCCTGATTATAAGTCTCAATGTGATGTATATAGTATATACTTAGTGTTGTGCAGTTATTTGAAATTTCAAAGACCCATCAGTTTTCAGTTTTAAAAATATTTCAAAATCAGAGAAGCATCAGTTCCTGTTCTTTGGCAAATATCAGAATGAAACAACCAACAACAGTCCTGGTTACTTAAAAAACTTTGAAGAACCTGTGGGTTTCATGAAAGAACCGGTAAAGAACCAGGGGTTTTTCAGACTGGTTATTTGATTTTTCAACATTTTGAGAACTGTGGCTATATGAAAAAGTGGGTTTTTTGATTCGTTGAAAATCGTGATTCTGAATCCTAAGAACCGCCCTGATAACCATTGGGGTCTGTTCTTGTTTCCAACAACCACTCAAATGCTGATACATATGCCTAATACCACCAAAAATCAGCATTGGATCCTAATACTAGGATCAGGCATCTATCTATCTATAAAGAAAGGTAGTTTGTTTTGTTTTGTAGTTATGAGATCCACCGAACCGGGCTGATTCAGATTGTGTTCTTGGTGTCTTTGGAAAGCTCTCAACAAGGAGGGGTGCACGGGCTTGGTTCCATGGTATTTGGACTTGCGGTGCAAAAGTTCTTGAATATTGAATGATTTCTTCACTGAAAATTAAATTAGATCGTAGCTGAAAATTTTAGAGGAATTGGAATGTGCCTTTGGTGTCGTTGGAAGGATCTTGATGAGCAGGATTTAATGGAATTTATTTGGTAAGATTTGGATTCAGAATGTGGGAGATATTGATGTTTAAGTGATTTCTGCCACTGAAAATTCAAATAAATTCCAAAAAACCAGGTTTTGGAAGGAAAAATCAGTTGAGGACGTGGTAACACTTGGGCAAAAGGCACATGCCACATTAATATGAATTATCTTAAAAATCTAATACCAGTACCAGGCTGATATGAATTATTTGAAAAATAAATCCAATACCAGTACCAGCCTCCAGGCTTGTATTTGTTTTTTAGAAAAGATCCAACATGAGCACAAGGCTGGTATTATGATTTTGAAAAAAGAAGAAGATATAATACCAGGACCAGCTGGTATGTTTAAAAAGTAGATACCCGCCCAACACCAGTACCGAGCACAAATGTGACTACCCTTTTATCAGTTCTGCCTGGAAAGAGACTGGAGCACCATGTAAATTTGGGTCCCACATTTTCAGGAATGTTCAGCAAGTGTTTACTTACTTACTGCAAACTGTGAGTTCACTTTTTGGGATATTCATGATCATCTTCTTCTTTTGACCTCTTCTGGTTTGAACTTGCCACCAGGGGCAGAGTCATTCTTTGTAATGAGTCATTTCTTTTGCTTGCTTGGCATTGTCCTGCCACTGTGTTGAGATTGGTGTTGTGTTAATTTGTTGCTTTTGTTTAGTGTTTATCTCTTTCTTGCTTGGCATTGTCTTGCAACCATGTTAAGCCTGGTGTTGCATTTAATTGGTTGCTCTTGTTTAGTGTTTTATCTTTGTTATCTTTCCAGAAATGTTTTTTTAATTTTTTTAAAGAGTTTACATTCTGCAACGTGGAGGAAACTTTCAGCTGAATTTGCTTTGAATCTCCATTGTTTGGAGTTTGAACTCCCCCCATTGATCTCCATTCTGTGCTGAGCATTCTTGTTACACACACATCACGCATGGAAGAAATCTTGGCAATTGGAGGTGAGAGTGTTCAAACTTTGTAGATTTTGGGTACCCCTTGTGTTTGAAGGGTGTTATTTTGCTACCTAATTAAAAATGAAATATTATATACCCTTGTTTAATAGACATGGTTGTTTAGGCAGTTGATAAATATCTAAAATGATGTATAAATGAAATAGACATCTTTAATTACATTTGCAAATGGCTTAATTATTTCATAAATAATTTCAAGATTTTTTTTTTAAGGCCTGCCTAATTTATATTCTAATGTTCATGAACTTTTTACCTTGCAGGACTCAAAGCAATAATTTTTTTGAAAAAACACAATAGTGGCATTGCCTGCCAAGGCAAGGATATTGTGTTTAGATTCATTATAGAGTATTGCAGCTTAACGGATCCCTAGGTAGTAATAATAGGTCTATTTTTATACGAGGATTTTTTAAAGATGATATTTTGGCTTGTTTTGAAACTTGAGATTAGTTATAGAGTTATAATAATATCTTGAAGGATTTTGGTTTCTTTTAGAGGATGTTTTTGAAGATTATATTTTTGCATGGTGAAATATTTGAGTTTTCATTAATTATTCTTTTGCCTTAAGATACTTACTTTTTAATGTAAATGGCAAGGTCACAGTGTGACACACCCCTTGTTTTGAACTGACATCACTTTTGTAGAAGAATGGAAGTGACTCAAGCCATGGCTACCTAGAAAAGTATAAGTACGTGAAAATCAGTTGGGATCTCTTTGGAGATTCTCTCCAACAGGCTGATGAGAGGAGAATCGTGTTCATGGGCGGAGCATTTTTGTTGAGTGAATGAGTGAGTTAGTGAGAGAGTGAGTGAGTTGGTTGATTTGTTGCCGTAGAGGACTCACCAATATTGCAAGTTGCACCGCCTTCCAATGTGACGGCCCATCGTGCACATGGCACCATACTCATGATCATGAGGGCGGTGGTGGTTCTGCATGTGAGCTTGATACACATTTGTTGAACTTTTGATGATTCCTGGGTCCCATTTTTGGTGGTGGGGGGAGAGGGGTGGAATGGATCTTTGAAAAGTAGAGAACCTGACATCTCATCGCTCCAGCATTCAATAATTCTCAAGAGGCTGGCAGATCAGGAAAAATACACACAAATAAAAAACAACCCCGCACCTAAGTCAAAAGATTAGGGTTTAGGGTTTATGGAGAGGTTGCATGGGACTTATATTTGACTCTCCAACCCATTTGTGTGTGTGTGATCTTCCACAAGAAGATTTAGCCACATTTGGTTATAGACAAGCTATGAAATTAAAACTTTATTGAAATGTTGTTATGTCTTGGTTACTTGCTTGAACAATGTGTAGAAACATGACAATTTAAAGATTTTTTTGAAAGTGATTTGTCAAATGGTGAAAATTCACCCTAGATAAATCTGGGATTTCGCTCCAAATCAATGATTTTTTCTATGACACATTCTCTATTTGAAGAAACACAAAAAAGGGAATAAAGAATATTTAGAATCTAAAATCGCCAAAATTGCCACAATTGCTTACAATATGAACATGTGCTTAAGATTTTTTACTTTCACATTTTTGATATTGCCAAATTTGGCTAAATATATATATAGATGATCACCACTTGAACAACATCACAAAATAGAAAAAAAGAAAAAAAAACTTTTCCAAACCCTTAAATATTTTAATTAAGGTTACCAAACCCATTTTAAAAAAAAATTACCATAGTACTTGGCTGGTTAGGCACCAATTGATTTTTTTTTAAATTGTCAAAAATTCTGAAAAATACTTGTTTGCCATGCCAAACATTTGAAAGAAACTTTCAAGCACATTATATAATGTTGAGTTGTAAAACATTTTTATGTTTATCACTTATGTAAATGAAATTTAAAAAAAAAAAATTATCGGGCACCTTGTTCTTGAACTAGATTAGATAATATGGTAAATACTTCAACAAAATTTGCTAATTATTAGTTGTAGGCACAATCCTAGTGCATAAAGGTACATTCACAAATAAACAAGCCATATAACACATAACTAATGCTTGGTTTTTCATGTTTTAATGTAAAAAATAGTGCTAATATTTTGAATTTTTAAAATGTGTTTAAATGATAATGTTTTTAATATGTTATGCAAACATGTGAAATAATTTGAAATGAATTTAATGACAATAGAAATTTCAAAAACACTCATCAAGCACTATCACTAGTGTTTTTAATTATTTAATGGACTCATAAATGAACTTAAAAAGATTTAAAAATAACATAATTTTGGGGAAATTATTAAAACATATCTTTACACAATAATATAGTGCAAAACATTTTTAAATCATAAAAATTTGTGATATTTTTTTTGCAACTTACAAATGGAATATTTAAATATATTTTAAGAATATTAAAAAAAAAACAATCACCTAAGTCATTACTCAAGGTGTGCCCCTAGCTCTTTTATTTGTGAATGTACCCGTAATATGTAGTAGTGGTGGAGGTGGTGGAAATCTGGGTAGTAACCAATGTTTGCTGGTTATTTCATTTTAAAAATAATTATCACATAGGCTATTTTTTGAAATTTTTTTTGAGACCACACAAGTTATCAATATCAATATAAAAATGGGTGTTGGGTAGGTTATTAAAAACATTTGGGCTATAAACGTGGTTTTTGGAGCCTTCAAAATGATTGCCAGTGTGCCAATTTTGGTTACACCTAATCATACCAAACCTTTGCTTAATGTGAATAGAATGAAAATAATAAGATTGACAAAACAAAATTGCTTTAAAAAAAAAAAAAAAAAGTTTTCTGTTTGATAACTGACCTAGACTTGTAACTTTCCTTCATTTGGGACCTTGATGATGATGCTCAACGAAATTTTAGGATGTAGCAATCAAAAAAACATTAACGGTTTTTTAATGTAGCCAAATCTGGCTATAAATCAGATATGAGTGTACCTTTAATTAACACTCTGTATTTATTGTTACACATTGAAAACCACATATAAAAATTTGGGGAGTTTTGCTATTTTTTTTCTCACTTTGGAATCTTCCAAGCTCACTTCAATTTTGAATTTTTGAATTTTAATTTCTCTTCTTGTTGCCAATAGAAAAAATGTTGAACTAGTAAGAAATAATTTACTTACCCATAATCAACATGTTGATCCTAGAATTTTGATTTTCAAACTTTTGAAATTATTACGTTCTCATAATCTACAAGAGAACTTCACTAACAAATATTGTCATATGAGTAAAGAAATGATTCATATCATAGCCTGTGATAATTTATGACCCTTTCCGAAACACATCGTTGTCACATTTTCTCAAAATTCATTTGAGTTATTTGATGAGGATACTGGGTGCAATGTGGGTATATAGTACTGGTATGAGTAGTGCTGTTGAAGTACATATCATTTGGGTCCAACATGAGGCAATGACAACCTCGTGCTAGTATTAGTGTGGTACGGGACCAAACACCTACACAGGTACCATGGTAAAAACTAAAAACCAATGTTTGACGAGTACCCAGTTTGGAGGTTAGAAGTTAAAACCACCAGTTCCAGTTTCAATTAGTAAAAAATCAAACTAGAATCAAGTCTGATTTTTGGAACGGTTGTAGAATCAGAATCAATTTTATTTTAATTTTTTTGAAGAACCAGACCCAAAGACAAATTCTCAATTCCATTTATGTGTGAATCCAGAACTGAAATTGGAATCAGAATTGGAACTTGAACCAATATTTTTGATTTTTTAAAATAAAAAAGACTGAAATCAAGAACTAACCAGAGGTTAATGGCTGATTCCATTCTTGGGTTTAATAGGGCCACTACTACAGAGGGAGAGGGTACATGCATGACTAGAAGATTTATATGTGGCGGCGAGAAAAGTTTAAAAAGCTCCCATGCAGGTTTTGAGGCTTTTGCTGCCAAGAGTGCACAGAGGGTACGTAAGTAGCAGTGGCTGTCCATGCGTTTGCGGCTGCTGCGATGTCATAGAAGCCCAAATTTGGAACCTGTTAAGTGGAAGTTTGAATTCTCAGCTGGGTGAGGGTGATTTGTTCCAGAAAGTAAGTAGTAGCCTAGTGGGAGATTGTTGGCAGCGAGATATTTGCTTTGACTTGATTTACAAAACAGGGAAAAAAGCTCCTTCTTCAGTCGATTCTTGTGCTGCCACCAAAGTTAGAAAGTCCATGCACGACTTGTTGACGATGGATGGAGGGAGGGGCAGAAGCTGCCGCTGTGTCTAATATTAGAAGATGAATGTCTGATTTTTGGAACCCATTAGGCAAGCAAACAGAACCCTGCTAGCTTGATTAATGTGCAGATATCAATGCAAGCTGTAAGAACAACAGCAGCTTTGCAGGGAAGAGGAAGAATCCTAAACCTAATCTTCAGCTCCATGGCAGGTTCTGTAAATTAGTGCACTTCATAAGGAAAAATCAGGGTGGATCAGTTTCGTCTGTGAAGTAATTTGTTGTAATCGTGGTTTGTGATTCATTTGTTCAAATAATTAATATCAGGTCTTACTGTTTACATACTGAAATTTTGGGTAGGGTAAGGCCCTCCCCAGTGGGAGCTGAGGGCATGTCTGAGTTCAGTGAAACCTGCCCTGCAGGGATTTATGTATAGGGGAATGCATTACTCCCAGGGCATTTGCCCCCACAAATTGAGGGTGGAGCCAAAGGTCCAACCTGCAATGCTGTGACAAGCAGCATCACCTTCCCTGACCTAACAACTGAGAAGGTTGTCAGGTCTACAGCTGAGATGACTTGCGATGCATTCAATTTAACAGTTGAGGTTCCATCCCCGGAAATCGCCCCCACTTAAGGAGAGGTTATGCAAAATTTCCCTGTGCTGGCCTTGGAATGACAAATTATGCTTGGGGAGGTTCCTGAAGATTACACTCCCATTTTCAACCTTTGCCAGGGTTGTTGTGGCCAGAGTGAACCAGCACCCACCAGGGCACCATGTAGGATGGTTGGTGTGTGTACTGAAACACATTTTGTTGGTTGTATTCTTGACACATAGTGAACCACCATTGTTAGGTATGTACTAACTATGCACATGCATCTACCTACCTAGTAGCCACAAAGTGCCTTACCTACTCACTTACCCACAGAATAACTATAACCTCTATGGTATAACCACTTACATTCTACCAAAGTATCTATGATACTTACTGATTTAGAGCATTTCCAACGGTGCTCAGTGTGTGACTCCAGACAGTAAAATTTATTGCGAAAAGGTCAAAATGTGCCGGTTTAGCTCAGGAAATTGGTTTTTTTGCACCAAATTCGTGCAGCTTGCTGTGGCTGGTAAAAGGCGCAACACAGTAGTTCACCTCCCAAAAAGAGTGTAATAAATTGCACCTGACTGAAGCTCAGTATTTTTGATTGGTCGATCACAATGATTGGTCCAGGTGGTTTGCTATTAGTAGTACCCCGTGTATATGCAGTTCCAGTTTTATTGGTGGGGTTGCCTGAAAAACACAGCTGAACTTAAACATTTAATTTTACTATCCAGAGTTATGTAAACTGAGCACCGTTGGAGATGCTCTTACATAGGTAGTGTGAAGGGGTAACATACATGTACATATTTGGAGGATGGGTTATCAAGATGGAACCTTGGTAACTCAGTCGTGGTTCATTGAGAGCTTTGTCATAACAGGTTTAGGTTTGTCATCATGGTGCATTGGTCGTCTGCCCTGGGCTGCATAGTCTACCATCTTATATATAAAAGCAAGCATGGTGTCTGTCTGTCTGTGGCGACAAACAGGGCAGGGGCAGGGCAGACACTCGCCCACAGCAGGTCATTTTCAGTTACACTTGGAAAAGCAACACTGGTGGTGTCTGTCTGTGTGGGCAGTGCCTGGAAGATTCTTTCAGTCACTGCCCGTTCCTTGTGGAGCTTCCTCAGATGTAACTGACTCCAAAGAAAAAAGAAATCAAGGGCAGTCTGATTTTTTGAGGCAAAAGATTTGGTAGACCAGAAAAAAAAATTTAGACCTTGAACAGTCTAGAATCTTTTTTTTTTTTTTTTAATTAACCAAGACTACCTTTTTTTTCTTTTAGCTACTGTCCGTCCCGATTAAGGGGACGGATGAAATTTCCGTCCGGCTTGATGACGGGACAGATTTAGGGGAAGACCAGAAAAAAAAAATTTAGGCCTTGGACAGCCTAGAATCAATTTTTTATTTTTTGTATTGACCAAGATTACCTTTTTTTTCTTTTAGCTACTGTTCGTCCCAATTAAGGGGATGGATGAAATGTTCGTCCGACTTGATGACGGGACGGATTTTGGAGAAGCTTTTTTTCTTTTAGCTACTGTCCGTCCCGATTAAGGGGATGGATGAAATGTCCATCCAGCTGGATGATCACAAAATAATAATAAAAATAGAAAACACATAAAAATAAAAAAATAAAAAAGTTAAAAGTTTCTAAAAAAAACTAAAACGCGAACCAAGTTTAAAGAAACCGAGGGACTTCATAGTGGTTGAAGGTCACGGGCACCCACTCGTTTTATAAGTTGAGTAGGGTATGTTTTTGCCTTGTGATATATTCATCAATATATCAAGGTAAAATATTTACCCGCCCAACACTACTCATACCCTGTGTAATTATCTTTTTGGAGTGCAAACTTCTTTTTAATGAAGTGTCAAAGTTTCAGATTTTTAAAAAAAAATGACGAACCAATAAAAATGTCTCATTGTTTTGGGTGCTTTGGTTAATTTATGGTTGGCAGGGTTTCATCATTAACAGAACAAAAGTTATTGAATATAGAATTATTTTTGTCTTTAAAAATGAACTTCAATTATTTAAAAAAATTCATAATTAATTTAACAAGGGAACAGATTGGGAACAAACGGGGGGGGGGGGGGGAGGGGGAAAAGCAAAAATCCCTCCCCAACGTGTGCAAATTGGTGTTGCCCACTTATGCAGTTTTACCCAGATATACCCGCCGGATATAGGTTATATCATCAAATGGCTCAACCTATATGTGGAGGCAAGGAATAACAAGTAAATTCTATATCAGAATCATCAAGCTCGTAGTGGAATCGTCCTAGGGTTTCTGCACTGTTTTTCTCAGGGCTGAAAGGCAAAAGAGAGGGGAGGTACGGAGCGAGAGAGGGAGGGAGCGAGAGACGAAGCTATGGCTACAGCTATGGAGATTGGATCTGAAGTGGATCCCAGCTCTGCCACATTTTCCCTCACTGACGAAGATCACACCCTGGGCAATTCCCTTCGATATATTCTCAACAAAGAGTAAGCTTGCTTCACTTTCCAGCTCTCCCTTTGTTTGGATGCATGCAATCCATGTGTGCTTTTCCTCCGGAGTACAGCCTCGTACACATTCTCTTCTTGAGGATGAGTCTTCTATGTAACCATTCTGTCAAGGAAATTTTCCAAGCAAGTTTATTGCAGCACAAACAAAGCAAGTAACAACAGGTGCGCCAGATTTGGTGGATTAGGGTTTGAAGGGCGGAACTTGAGTTCAATTCAATGCTTTGTGGTGATGGATGGACTAGGTTGTACTTCGTGTGTATGTAACAAGAGGTGGGTGTGTTGTTGCTACTTGCAGTCCTCGAGTTTCCTTTTGTGGGTATAGTGTGCCTCACCCATCTGAAGCTCGTGTCAACATCCGGGTTCAAACTACAGGTGAGCATTATGACTTCACTTTGAGCTAATGTGTGATTGTGTAGGGTAAGAGGCACCCACTCGAGGGGTTTCACAGGTTTGAGCCCCTGGGCATGTAGGTGGTAGCTCTGATGAACGGGGCTAAGAGACAAGAATTATTTCAGTTCTCAAAACACTATGTTTGTTCTTACACTAGCTGCAGTTTTCTTGGAATTCTGATAGCAACAATGGCAATCTGATAACAGGGGCACCGGCAAGAGATGTGTTGAAAGATGCATTACATGACTTGATGGCCATTGGGGAGCATGTGAGGGCAACATTTGAGAGGACACTGGAGCAGCACAAAGTCACACGCAGCATGAATGAAATGAGCATGAGATCTGGCTTGACCTCCCAGCACACTTCTGGCAGTGTTAGAGATCAGTAGCAATCTTACTGGTAATGATCATGTACTTGGTTCTTTTGACTCATGATGTCAAGTAAGAAAGATTCTGCAACACTCTAGAAGCTTGAATTACATGGTCATTTTGTCTTCCTTCATGTTTTCCCAGACTCCTTGATACCCAACTTCAACTTGATGCCATCAAACGCAGCTCCTATTGCATTCTACAATCTGCGCAAGAATCTAATGAGAATTCACATACTTTTAAAAAGCCAAAAGCCTAGCCTGTTAGCATGCCCATATGGTCATTATGACTTCACTACACTGGCAACAAAGGTAATGGGGATTCCAACAGGCTCACAAAAACTGATGTCTTCTCTATAGTAGGCCACCTTTAATCTTCCATTTCATTTGGTGCAACATGTCCAATAGTGTGCTATATATATCATGCTGTCACTGAACCAAAATACCTCTTACCTTGAAAAATTGCAAAATTTATAGGAAGCAATGGACCTATTCATGATTGGCCATCCTTCAAAGTCAACCCATCAGCAATGTACCCAGATTATTTTGATCATTCACAACTGATTTGCATTTCAAATTCTGCAGTATGAGAGACAAACCCTCTCCATACTGTGACAGTGAACCTACTTCAGAGATGATGGAGGACACAGACTGCTGCCATCACCAGTAATTGATGCAAGAACAGAGCTCATGTTCAAATTGATGAAAATGGCTGGCATTCCTTATTGTGTTCACTCTCCCAACTATCTGGGAGTGATCTTGATGGCATTGTGGCAGTCATCCCATACCTGTAAATCCTGGAAAATGCAAAGTGGAGTTCCAGAAGGTGTGCTGATAAGCTCAAATGCCATGGCCAGCCTCTCACTGTTGTGACATCACAACACTTGTGTAGGACAAATCTGGTACCCACCATCGTCCATGTGCCTGAACCATCATGCTAATTCTCCATGGATTCTAACAATTTCAGAATGACATTTTATACATCTCATTACTTACCCCAACCCAGGTGCACTCTGGCTGTTTCTCCACACCCCTTTTCCAACATTGGTTGCTGACATATCCACTGAGATCCCCCTTGTTAGCAACATGGCATGTCAACATGACTAGGGTCCACTTCAAGAACTTCTTTTGCAATGCATTCTTCCATCTCCACTTTGTAAGATGTTTGTTGCCACTTTTCCCTACCAGGCATGATTGCTGATTACTCTGCATCCACTTGATCACTTTTCTGGATGCAGTCTACAATCATCACCCATTCAAATTTTGTCCATCTGTCTCACTCCATAATTGTTCATATTCATCACGTCCATTAAATGTACCACAATGCCCAATTGATGACCATGATATATTATGCGCTCTTTCTGTTTGCAATGGCTTTTTTTAGAGTTTTTACGTTTGTTTGGAATAAGATGTAGATCCAGGTGCACCTGCAGATCTTACAAGAAGCTTCAAAGCTAGGAGTGTAGTTGTTGTGTGATTTTCATGGCCTTGGTTGTTAATCCCAGATAGTCTGTAGAGATTAGAGTTTCCAAAAGTGTCGGATTGAAAAGCTCAGGATTTTTTGCTCATTCATGACATGCCTTTCAGATATTCCAGGAATGACTTCCTATTGCTTTTTGGAGTTGGGTTTTAGTTTGATAAAACCATGGGAGAATTCAGCCAGGTGAAATTCATTGACCTGATACTGCTGTATGCAAAAAGGCAGAGCTTAGTCAGGCAAATTGGTGAGATGAAAGAATGAAGAGAACAGTGCAAAATTGAAGTGGAAGAAGAATTAGGATTTAGGGTTTAGGGGTGAAGGGGGAAATGAACAGGGCCTAAATCTATGTGCAGAATGCAATCCACAAGCAGAAAAGAGCAGCTGAACTTACATGTGGCTTTCTTCATGTCTGGAAAGAGTTGTATAGCACCATTGAAACCAAAGCAAATTGGCCCAAGATGCTGCATTCACCTGCTCCAGAGACCATCAGCAATGCTTTGGGCAACATTGTGACGACCCAGACAAGCTTTGGCAGTCAGGACTAAGACCATATAGACTCCCAGAGAGAGCACATCCCAACTGTCATGCTTTGAGAAGATTGAAACAATTTGCAACAGCTGAACCCTTATAAGCTACAACAACTACAAGTATCCCTACTTCCCATTTCCCTTCCTATTGTAGGCAGGTGACTACTATTAGCCAGAAATCAATTTCATGACAATATGTCCTTTGAAGAAGAAGAATGTTTGTCCCAGCAAAACAGATGAGCATTTCATATCTGTGAGATTTCAGATAAATCTCCACAGTGACAGATGAGAAGTTCAGTTGAACTAAGCATTCCCTTCAACATCAGATTCACCTTATCAAACAAAGCATGCATCAACATCACTTGTATAAAGCTTGGGGCCTCTGTATGTTCACTATGTCACGTGTGGAAATAGATAATGAAAACATCTGCACTAGGAGGTTGCAAAGCAAAAATACTAAAAATATGCTCAAACCTTGGTTTTACTAGGTTGTGTGCGTGGCCTAGAAGAAGAAAATTTTCCAAATCTGCGTGAGACTTCAGCACTAGTCAAGGTGTCCCAAACATGCAAATTACCTTTAGAGCCTCCGAGAGCAAGCAAGAAGGGAGCATCATTACAGAAGCTTGAGGAGAAAATTGCACCAACTTTAGGGTTGTTGGATGCGATGCATGTGGGTTGATTTCCAGTCAAGTCCCATAACTTCACTGTCTTATCTGTAGAGGAAGTTGCAATCAGATTTGGTGCAGCAGGATTGTAGGTCAAGCTGCAAACAGCTTTCTCATGAGCATGGATTGTGAAGATGGGTTTTCCATCAGTGGAATTTCCTGTTCTTGGAGCTGCTGTGCTGCTAGAAACCATTGTAGAGCCCCCACTACGCACATCATATCCTCGAACAGTCCCATCCTCCATGCTCACAAGGAAGCTGTGAGAAGTAAAAGGATCCCAGGCAAGGGATTCTACATCTGCTGAAACAGGCCACCGAATTGCTGCAGAAGTTGGCGCTCTCATGTCCATCAAGGCTACAGTTCGATCAAACGACCCACTCAGGAGAACTGGAGCTTCTTTCCGATTCCAAGCAACAGCTTGGACCTTATCAGTATGAACCTGTAAAGTGTGCTCACAGCTCTGCTTCACAATGTCCCAAATCTTCACAGTCCGATCAGCACTTGCACTTGCAATCACATTCCTATACTCTGCATTCCAAGAAAGCCCTAACACAGCATCTGTATGACTCCCTTCTTTGTACTTCACTTCTTTGCTTTTCTTCTTGTTGTTCTTTTTCTTCTTTGTTGTTGTCTTTGATTTTAGTTCATCGCTGACCTCCTCTTGCAGAGCTGGCTGCAGAGCTCCACCAAGGACAGTTGCAGGCTCTACCTCATCCACCACATCCAGGTCCCAAATCTCTATATCTGGTTGCATGGTTCCAACAGCCACAAAGTTCCCCATGGTATCACCTTTCGGGCTGCAATCCAGCCATGCTAGACAGAGAGGAAAAGCAGGCAGCATAATGTCATGATGCACATACATGTTCTTCTCCTCCGTTTCTTCACTAGCATCACCACCTTCAGTTTCGTAAACCCATACCTCTATATGGCTCACGTCGTCTTCGTTGCGGGCCGTCAGGATGATGAGATCAGAGGATTTCAAAGTCATGTCCTCTATCTCTTCGTCGTCTTCGTCGTCCTTGTTTACCAGGTAAGGATCATCCGCATTACTCGGATAATAAGCAGAACCCAGTCCTCCATTACCAAACAGCTCCACTCCTTCATCGTCTTCTTCATCATAATGCTCCATATCCAGCTCTGCAAGACCATCAACAACCCCATCTATACCAGAATTGCTTGCGGCTTTCTTACCTTGCACGGAAGCTCCAACGGCAACCGCAGCTGCCAAAGCCACTGCTACAGGATCATCAGCGGTCTCGGTTTCCTCGTCCTCCTCCATCTCCAGGTCTTGATTCTCCTCCTCTTCCTCATCCTCATCAGAATGATCACCATGGAGGACAGAAGCTTGGGATTCTAGCAGGGCTCGTAGCTCAGCCTCAGACGGAGGCGGAGCCACAACAGGCACAGCCTTGGCCGCACCTTTGGGCACCCAGCACACTGCTGCTATCATCGTGCTACCGCAAAGATCCAAAACACTCACGCCTTTGCTGCACGAGGAAGAATCCACAAAGCATTTGCACCATCGGCCACCCGCTCTTCCTCTAGGGTTTTACGGGCTTCTCCGATAGGGCTTCCTTTAGGGTTTAAACCCTTCCTAAACCAGAAGAAGAAGAATACGACGACCACGACGACGAAGCAGCTAGGGCTTCCTCTTCACAGTTCGCCTTTCTGAGATCTTTGGAGGCTGCTCGTGTGGAATCAGGAGGCTCGTTATTGACCTGCCTTTCCTTCTCTTGACCATTCTTGTAAGCGCATAACATGTAAGGATCTTAGATCTTAGAAGATCCCTGCTGCATCTTGATCGAAGGTCCTTGCGTCTCATGTGCTTATAAGAATGATGTCCAAGCAAAGCAAAACACAGCCAATAATGAGGTTTGTGATCCTTTCAAAAGCTCGGAGTTGCCATCGAATGCACCAGGAAATGTGTGCTGCTGAAGGTTTGCTGGAGAAGAAGGTCTGGATTTTTTGTTTTCTTGAGAAAATTCTGTTTTCCTATCAGGAAACAGCAAACTACTGTTGAATCTCTCAGCACTCCAACCAATTCAACGAACCTTCTTCAAGCTGATTGCTGATCTTGTAAACATTAGAGAACTTCAAATGGTTTCTCCAACTGACATACATGCTTGCTCCATTGTAAACTTAGGGTTTGATGAGGGTTCGGATGGATTGTGAACTGCATTGTCAGGCTATGATGGTGTGAGGAAACTGAGGATGGTGTGAGGAAGCAAAGCTCACTGAAGTCCATGAGTAGGGTTTGATGCATAATTAGAGCCTTGGTTTTGTCTTCAGCCTTCCCATAGTCTCATGATGGTTTTGTATCATCAGGTGGATCAGCTGCTGTTTATATCTCTCTTTTGGTCTTAGCACTTTCAAAGGTACCCTAATACCGCTATAGGAGCTCACTCGGCCATTTTTTTGGGTCTCCAGGTCAACACAAAAGGGACATCCTTAAAGAGATGCATGGTTTTGGAGGAATTCGACATTTGTGTGGTGTGACAAACCCAGGCATCTTGCATCTCAATTTCTTGATGATGTTGACAAACAATTGACGACATCATTTTTGTTCTTCAGTAGGTGGTCATGGTTTCCATGGCTGCTGTCCAGCAAATGTGATGAAAGCTAGGTCACATTGTATCCAAAGACCATGGCAAATGTGATACACAAATCATTCATGAACACAATTTCAGTAGTTCACTTGGACAGATTCATTGGCAACTTCAACAACAATGTTCACACAAAACGAGTTTGAGAATGCAATGTTTCTATGATGAGGTGGGTACTGGCTGCCTATATTTTTGGGCCCAATTCATTGAGTGTCTCCTTTTCTCTTCACATTCTAGCAATTTTTTGGTTATCAAAATTTGCAGTCTTTGTTTGCATTTTGCACGACCACCCAATCTTCCAATCCAGTAATCGGTTCAGCGATCTTTAACAAAATATGCAAGCTTGGGGTCTAGTGAGCAAATAACCTGAAGCCAAGCGCACCTTGATTGTTGTAGAGCTGCATCTTTTTTAGATAGCTTTCTCCACTTGTTCCTTCATCCTGTTCAGCATCTGCAGAGCAAGGAACAATTCATAAGTTTAGGCTGCAGCATAGACAAATGTTTCTGGGACATGCATTTGTCATTCTTCAAATCACTTGTCTTACTGAATTTTGAAACAAATCGGACTCACAATGAAAGTAGAATTGTAAAGAGATGCCTTCAACATGGCAGAATGGCTTCCAAGGCTATGCATTCTTTGGTTCTTCATACTCTCTATGTTAGTTTCGAGGAGTTTTGGGGAGATGTACTTGGAGTTTGAAATACAACATATGTGATGTTTGAAGGAATGTAGTGTCCATTTGTGTTGTTTGCAAGTGTATGTACTTATTTTTCTTTTGATATAGAAGATTGTAACTCTTTGGAATTATGTGTTGCATTTGTATTTATTGCACAATAATTTCGGCCATGGAAGGTAGCAACATTGCTAAAGGGTTGTTCAAGGAGATAAGGCATTATGTCCCCCCTCGGATAGTTTACAACATGGTTAACATCAGGAAACCAAGAAGGTAATTACTTTCTTGTACCAAATTGGTTGTTTTCTTTGTTTGTTTACTCTTTTGTGCTCATAATTTTTATTTTACTCCTTGAAAGGCAGTTCTACCCAAAGCTAGGTAGATCATAATAAACATTTTTTTTCTTTTTTTGTATGTTTTCTTACCCAACAACCTCACCTAGTTTTAGCTTTGGATTATTGGGTTTGTGAATATACGATCTTTAGCACGAATATGCATAATGGAAGTTTGTGTTGATCTCGGGAGCTCATGAGTATACATAATGTAAGACTATTTTGATCTTGGGAGGTCACAAATGCATATTGAGGCTTTGTTTTGGTTTTGGTAGCTCACAAATTTTGGGTGAGAAATTTTTCTACTAGTGCGTGAGTAGTGAGCTATGAGCAGTAAGCATTGAACCAAATATCCTAAAATTCAAAACAATAGTAGAAGGTTGTACAAGGATGAATGGTGAATATAAATGGATGATGGATGGATGAATGATCAATGGAAAGTCTCTTGGGGCCATTCATTTTATTTTGGTCCCCTTAGGAAAATCATTAGATTGATATGGGAAAACATGATGTCCTTATAATATGTGTGAGGATCACTATTAAACAAAACAATTTGCTTCCTTCAAATTGATTCCGGTTTCCATTTCAAATGAATTTTTTTAACACAACTGCAGACACCAAATGAAGATGAAAAAAATATCAACAAGATAAAGTTGTTATTTTTAATGGTTCCCACTTTATTGAACAAAAGTTGCTCATGTAGTTGGAAAGGGCAAGCTTTCATTTGGAAAAACACAACAATTTCCAATCCTACATCTCATCCAATATTTTTGTGGGTTTGGTCAAGTGCATGTATACCAAAATAAGTATGTTTATATGGTCAAAAAATGGAATGTTAGTCCATTGCCTCATTAGAAAACACCTCTTCATCTACTAGACTCACATTAGCATTTATGTTTGTAAAAGTTTTGACTCCACATAGGACACCCATTCGAAATGAAAAACCTCTATCTCTAGATAACATAAGATTGTTATAATTTTCATTCGCCTTTTGTTCAATAGAGTCTAAAGCCACTTGCTTTACATATTCAAGGAGATAAAAAGACAAAGGTGAACTAAAGGGCAACTCTACATCATGGACTACACAATCCAATTGCATCACCAAAGAAAAAGATGAATGTTAGTATTTGAAATGTTAAAAAATGCAAATAAAACTATGGAATATGTTGGTGCAAAGAAAACTTGGTGTTTGTTGCATTAAGGGATGTACTCACTATGAAGTCTTACTTAAGTTCAACCCAAGTTTGGGAAAAGAGGGTTCCAATGAATGTGATGGAGGTCAGTCAATGGATAAATGCCTTTATTAGTCTCAACATTTTGTTGTAATGTTACCAAACACATAGAATATATTGTTTTATCTCCTTCCAAACCAAACACATGACAACTCAATTCACGAGTAACATTGAAAGTTGAATCTACAACACAATGGAAACATCAAATGTAAATGTTTGAAAATCATTTTACATGAAAAATCATCCAAAAGAAATATTCAAAGTGCAAACTTGTGGCAATTGTGAGATCCAATATTTGATAATCAAATGATGAACATGTTTCCAACAACACTTGCATAAATGTAGGACTATGATTTTATGCACCTCTCCTAACTTGTTGTGTAGTTTTCATGGGGCAAAATACCATCTAGAATGTAGTTGTAAATGACATCCAACTTAATAGGATTTGCAAGTGGGTCTATTAATCACTATATTCATGAAATTTGAATGATTCCCTAGGATTGTGTGATGACGTTTGCACGCAAAAACAAAGTTTGTCATGATAACACAATCTATTATCATGCATTAATTGTCATTTATACCATTCATGCTTATGAATGAAAAATATTGAATGATGAGTTTGGAGGATTTGGACCTTCAAATTATTACCTTTTCTCGATTAGTGCAAAGAAGGATGTTGTTGATGCAAGTGTAATTTTTGGCCAAGATGGACACCTTACTACCCCTTGCAAAAGAAAATAACCCCATGGCAGAAACATCATCAAAACCTTGCAAGAGAACGAAACAACCATTGTTGTCCAAAAAATCATTGACCATGGAAACATTTCCCAATAATGTTTGTTGAATTCATTCCAAGGTGGGACTTGTACACCATTTGGGGAACCTTGGACATGCATCCTTGTTGGACAATCAATAAGAATCATGTCCATAGACAATTAAACACAAACACCATTCACAACACCACACCACATTCCTGGTACCTGCACTCACAAACACACCAAACACCAAAAAATTGAATATCTACTGCAAATAATCCAACAAGGGAAAAATGCATACATTTTTAATGAACTCCATTAGTTTTTTGAGGGTTGGACATGGGGATTCAAGGGTTTCCACGACTGCTAAGAAATGAGTTGGGATTATCTTCATTTGGTAGTGACCAAATGTGCATGAACCAAAAGGTTTTGCATTATATGGGTGACCCCCTTGCTTGGGATTGGTAGCAGCAAAAACCACCACTTGCATTGGGGACTTTGCTTGAATAAAATCACTAGTAGGACCAATAGTGAAACCACTTACATTTGGTACCATGTCCTTCCTTTTCCAACCTTTGCCTTTACATCCTTTTGCCCCACCCATGGACAAAGGGACCGCTTGGGCCATAGCAATGGTTACTTGTGAAACTATTTGTTACGCTTGTTCCAAATCTGGGGAGGAAGTTTAATCGAGACACCTTCTGCATCACTTATCAACTAGCACCACACTCTTTGTGAAGAGAAACCTCTTCATATGGGATAGAGCTTTTAGGCATATCCATATACCAACTACCACCATCACAATGTTCTACAGCCCATTCTTGTTCAATGGTAGATGTGTACATTTGACATTTTTTTTATCAAACAATTAAAATTCACCCTTCTTTTATTACTTCAAAACCAACCACATAGAGATCAACTAATTTCTTCAACTTACTAATTTTGATCCATTGACCCTTTTTCATTGTTGAAGAACTGTTAATCAATATTAGAAAATATGTTATTTGTTTTTTCAATGATAATAGGGATGTACATGATGGAAGGCTTCCATCCATATTTGTGAGAATCCTTTGTATGTAAGTGTTTAAATATTTTTATTTCCAAGAGTTGGATTTCAGCATGCGGTTCATGGAAGAATTAATATTTGTTTATGGCAAACACAAAGAATACATCAAGATAGTTGGATTTAGGATATGGAAAGGTTATGATTCATATCACAAAGATCCATATGTAGAGTATCTGTTTGAATCATTTCATGAAAGTTTAAACATTTTCACGAAGTTGTTCTAATCAATGCATTTGGAGTTTTGGGTGCAATTCAATTGCACCACTATAGTTGCCCTTCTTTGGATATCTTTCCTGTGTTTGAGGCCTTTGGATAAGTTCATCTGGCAATTCTGCACACTATGATTCATCCATCTACCTCCACAGAGAAGTTATTGTTGCAAAGCTGCACTAGACATATGCACTTGTATAGAATCAGATCTGTCTTGGTACACCCCAGCTGATGTTTGTTTACCAGTCTTTTTTGAAACTTCTTTTTCATATCAGTCAGCATTATGCTCTCTAACTCTTGAGATTTTACAGTCTCATGTTCAAACCTAGCACACGACCAACAACAGTAGAAGCTCCAGGTATCTCTTTTGGTGAATCTTAAAGAGACTGTGGGTCATTCTAGATATGTGTGCCTGATGTGCTCTGCTAGTATTTGTTTAAAGTTGCAGCATACAATACAGTAGCAAAACCTCTATAGCTTACAAGAAGGTCTGAGTTCAGAATCTCTCCAACTTAAAACACAATCTGAGCTCTTAAAACTCTGCAGCTTCCATTGTAATTTGAGCTCAAAAATTTCTGTAGCGAACATGAAGAACAGATTTTGCGCATGAAATGATCAATGCCTAACTTTGGTTAGTATCAGTGAATATTTACATAGACCTCTCTAGTCTGAAGAAGGTCAAGTATGCTAATTGATACTGACGGGCAAGGTAATGATGTAATTAAACCTGACTTCTTCCTTGACCTTCTCAGTATAAGTAAACTTCTTCAGTATCTATCTTCCCATTGAACCACTGACAGATGTTATGCATCATTTTGTCTTTGCAAAATCCTTGGACAAGGACCCATACTGAAGGTTCACATTACAACAACCCAATAATATATGGACACGGGTTTAGGGTTGAGGACAGTAGGGAAGAAGCTCCACCATTATCAAACTCCCTGGATTTGATCCATGTAAAGGTAACTTTGGTGTGTCGCAAGTACTGTTAGAAAGTGACAGCGTTCCCACAAGTGCTTCAAGCAGAGACAGATGTCTCGCTCTCTCATCACCTCTTCTTTTGTCCTCTCTTCTACTCTTCTTTGGAAACTATCTTTTCTCGGCAATAATAGGACTTCACTTGTTCAACTCCAACCCTGTGAGTATGGCCAGCCATACAAGATGAAGAACTGGAAAACATTTGTGTAACACCCAAAACAAGCTTCTCCTGGAGCTCTCTGCAGATCCAACTGCAAATGGGATGTGAGAAAGGAGAAATCCAATCTTCCATGAACTTTTTCTTGCCCAATTATTGATTTTTGGTGTTAGCTTCCTGTTTTTGTTTCTTCCTTATAGTCATATGAAGCATACTTTGTACTTAGAAGTGTTCAGCAACTGATATCTTCTCAACTTTTGTGTGGCAGAAAATGCATTGAGTTAACAGAATATTTAGCAGGCAAATTCCCAGCAAGCAATTCAAGAGAGTGAAGAGAGAAAGAAAGGACCATCACTTGGAGTGTCAACTTGAGGCAAATGACAGTATCACAGTTGGTTACATCAGCACCCTTTGCCATCTTGCAGAATCGCTCCAAACCCTGCACCCACAGGGCTGAGCAGAAACTCTAGGTGGTTCAAGCTTCTTTTTAGTTCTTTAAAAAAGGCTTGAAAATTGCCCTCTTCACCAGGGGGTGAAAGCAAGCAACAAGAGTTCTCTAAAACAAGAGTAGAATGTTTATGCCCCCACATTTGTGAAAAGGCAATCTAGTGTGATCATCTCCACTGAAGTAGTCCTTAATAGGAATCTACTCTTTGGTTGCACTACACCCCCTTGGAGTCCAGTTCAAGTTCCGGCATAACAGAAATGGATGGGCGCATTCTAGCTGTCATTTGAGGTCTTGCAAACAACAACTTGAGGATCAAAAAGAACAAATGTCCCAATGTGGAAATTCTCTGCCACATTCCTTGGCCTGGAAAAAAAAACCCCAACCATCACCATAACAAGATTTCAAAGTCAAACCAAAAATTATGAAGACAATCTTTATAACAGGCAAATTACAAATATAATTTCACTAACATAGATTTCATTTAAAATTGGGATATTCAGTCCCATCATGCTAACTTTCAAAATCTTAAGTTTCCCATTCCTAATTTAATCTATACCCATTCATCCAGGAGAGAGTATCAGAGGAAGTGAGGTTGTAGTAACATCATAAGTAAAGTGGAACAAATCTAAGGATTTTAGTATAATGGCAGCAGTAAGATACCTGAAAGATTGTAGGGGTAAGTTGTAGCAATGCCCATGTTGCACTTTCCAACTGTTATGCTGCTGCAGATGCTGTCAGCCTTGCCGCACACTACTGGATCTTTGATCATAGTTGGCAGACCAGAGAACATGTCACAGCAGAGAGGGAGAGTCAATAAGAAGCGGGCAACCCTCAGAAATAGGCAGGCAATAAGAAACTGCACACTCAATCCACAAAGAAGTGGCTGCTGCTGCAAGGGAGCTGGTAAAGCATTTGTTGTGTAATCTTTAGAGCATCATCAGCATACCAGCTTTCTTCATGTCATGATGGTGGAATCCACAGGCTTGATGAGAAAGTGAACGAAGTGCCTGCGAGAAACCATTGAACCTACTGAGACATCCTTGATTTGTGATGGGGCCCAACAAGAGAGGAATAGTTTACATATAAGTGGAAAGTATGCTTCTTTTCCTAGCAAAGTGAAATACAGATTCACAGAAAAGATTGGCAGAACCACGAACACAAAGCATTGAGGGAAAAAAGTCTGCAAAATGCCAGAGGTGTGTTTACACATCAATCTACCTTGCAAGCAGCAAGCCTTCTAGCAACATTCCTCTCCTTGTTTTGAGAGGTGCCCAGCAGGATACAGTCAATGAACACATGGGCCTGCACCACTCCATTGGACTGCTCAGATCGAACATCCAACTTTCGACCTTGTTTTTGACATAAAATCTCCAACTGACGTAGTGGGTGCAGCATCACAGTCTCAGGTGTTGCTAGAGGTTGCAGTAGAGGTTCAAGTATCTGGAAACAGCTCAAAAGGCTTCAGAATTTGATGCATGCATGTACCCTAAACCATATGTGATACAAATACTCAGCAAACTAGCCAGAAATATAAGAAGAAAGACAGCATCAAGGGAAAACTGGTGAAGGCTATGCAAAAACATATGCAGAGTTTCTTTTGAAATTCAAGTGGAGTAAGGAACCTTCCAAACAAGCTCAATGTCAAGGTAGGAATCCAGAAATATGGCACCCGTTATTGTTTGTATCAGTGCTCCGAGGGCCTGCAACCAGCACCACACAGATTGGTTGGAACTCAGGAAGTACAGGATGAGGTTGCATTCATCAGCTCTCTGTAGCAAAGTAGAATTATGGTTTAAAAATCTGCAGAGAAAGCATTGTGTGATATAGAGAGAGACAAACCCTTGGAGAGCTCTGCCCTCCAATACCAAATGCACTGCCACCTTCTTGCCAGAATAAAATTGCGAACTGCCTGATCTGACATGTTAGCTTAGGTGACACTTTCTGCAGGTACACATGCAGCCCATGGTGAAGTGCAATTGAAGCAAAATTCTCTATATTCACTGTTGCATGTTTGAGGTGTGTGAGGCTAGCAGGATCAAGTTGTGGGTACAACTGCACCAAGTGTCGACTAATCAAGAAGTCCAATATTGAATTCCCTGTTCACAAAGGCAAACATTCCTCAGCCCAAATGCAAAAAAACAATGATTGAGAGAGTTTTCTTAAATGTACAAGAGAGCAAAGAGCCTTGCTAAAAACACCTTCCCCACAAGGTCTGAGAGTCAAAACCAGCAATAATCACACAAGAATCTAAACCTGCACAGTCCAATGTAAGACTGAAGATATGCAATCAGGAACATATAATACAAACATAAAACATGAACTTCTTACTGCATTGCCCCTCTACAGTCAGCCCAGCTAGTGATGCTGGGTAACCTAGTTACCTAAGAAGGAAAGCCTTTGAAATTCACAGCCCTCTTCCTGCTTGGTCCTATCCTCATCATGCCCATTGTCAAAAGCTGAGACCAACAGCTTAGCATCATTGAATTGATAGCCAAGCTTGTTTTGAAGTGAGGCAATGTCAGCTGTGCCGAGCAAGTTCATATCACTCAACCTTTCCAAAAGAGGAGCTTCAGGAAATTTTGAAGGCAAGTACATGGGCAATCCAAGCCAGGTCATTGCCTTCAGTGCTGCCTCCAGGCTGCCATTCATGAGGTACACTCCTACAATAGCCTCCACCACATCAGCTAATGTCTTCCTTCCTAGAATTTGACCTTCCTGCATGATATTTTCATACAGTTGTTTGCTCAGTCGAACCAAGCAACAGAAAATTCAATCAAGTGCTTCTGTGTAGCCATGTGACCACATGTGGAATTGAGCACATCATCTCAGCAGCAGCAGAGGTTTTGGTAACTCTTACCAAGCCTTCTTGGGACCCATGATTTCCCATACCAGGACCTGGAGGAACCCATAACCTTGGGTTCCAAAGTTCAGCAAAAACATAAGGTGTGAGGCCGCGCAAGAGAGCAAACTGATGAAGTGCCTTATTACAGACTAACTTGTAACGGGTGAGGTGGAGTTGCTCCCTATTGAAACATGGATGTTCCATAAACACATAAGCCCCTCCAGCAAAATTGAGTATACTATCTCCTAGTAGCTCCAGTGTCTCGTAAGATATGTTGATTTCACAAGCTCCAGATGTCAAAGCTTCCTGCATCTGCATGCACCCTTTTGCTTATAAGATCTTGCTGGCAGGAATTTTACAAAAATTTTCAGTAGGGATTATGCAATCACCTGCAGCCAATTCCTTTGATATAAAATAGTGTGAACTTAATGTATTTCTTCCAAGTGCATGCCATCACAAACAAGAGCACTCACTCAACCTTATAGCAAGATAGAGGGAGACCAATGGTGTTGCGCAGATCAGCAGCCACAAGTGTCATTTCCAGGCTATGAAGCACAGATGGCAACCGCATAGCTCCCCGAAACAGCTTTCCATACATACCCACATGGAGTGTGCATACTTCAGCAGGAAGCTCCATGTTTTCCCAACCCTTTGGCACACCTTGTCCTGAATCATTGACTTGATAAAGAACAGAAGCTATAAGTTCCTCAACTAAATCTGCTTGATCAAAGCATCACTTGGCACTGAATTATGTTGTCTAAAATTAATAAAAAGCATGAATTCTCATAGCTACAAGATTCAATAACCACAGCTGCAATACCGTAAGCCAGAACTCTTGACAATACAGACATACCATTGAAGGAGCTTGAAGATGTCTTGCGCAGGTAGTTAGCAGCTTGCAGGAGTCGATATCCCTTCAGAAGAGGCTGGTTGGGAAACAGCAACTTGTACTTCCACCTAAATCATACACCCCCAAAACTTCATTAAGTAAGAGGAATATAGTCCATGATTCCTCAATGTTTGAGTATTGAAATTCAAGCAACTGAGCTACCCATTTGGCATCCTTGAACAATCACAAAACCACCAAAATTCAGATTGTGGCAGGATTCATCTGTAATCCAATGAAGATGAGATATATGCACTGCAGTTTTTTCTTCAAACGTATGTCAAGCCAGAGTAGTACAGAGGGCGCTCGACCAGACTGTATTGAGACGGGACAAGAAACCGTACTTTTTTGCATAGTACTCAGTATAGGTGAGTGGTGATCGGCTTGAAGATTGTTGAACTAGCGTGTTGTCAGGGAAGCGTTGCAAGGAACCATGAACGAAATAAGACGACCCGTTGTTGGTACAAGAGACAACCGCATCTTCCATCTCATGCACGTTGAATGTTCCGTTGCGCATTCTGAGTTCCCCCTCTTCGACCGGCACACATACAGCTTCACTACCATCAGCATATGCATCTTTGAGCTCCGCTAGAAGATCGGCATACTCCGACTTCCTCTTGTAGACAAGACTAGAGCCGAGACTTGCCCGTACTACAGTCCAGTCAATGAGCTTTGCTGAAATTGTTTCAGGGCTCTGTTGTCCATTGCCGCTGCAAAGCAATGGCAAAATGTAGTAATACTTTGGTCCATGGTTGTCCCTGGATTTTGATTGTTGTTGGACGGATTTTCCAGTAAGGAAGTGAAAGATCCAAGCAGTGAAAAGCTTCATGGTTTGCACCTGTCGTCAAACGCTCATGAACAAACAGAACTATGTATGTCTCCGTAAGCGATGCAAGAAGCAAATCGGCAGAATTTCCCAAACATTGCATCACGTATGTAGCACAGGACTAGTTCGGATCGAGAAACAGCATAAGACAATAGGAGAGAGTACTTGAGCATACCTTCTCACTGTCAAAGAAAACGGGACCGCCGCAGTAGGTTACGTGAGCTTGCACGGAGGCACAGTTCGGGAGATGGAGGTTCACTGACATGCCTGAAATCTCCCCGTCCAGCATTTGAGGAGCCAGCAAGAGAAAATCTGACGCCAAATGCTGTAGAGCTGCATCCGTTCCTTCCGCGTGAAAATGCGAGAATACGATCGTATACATGAAGAATCTCGACGCGCCAGACGCGTCCACAGCCGCAGGTGATTGAAATGCTCCTGGAATCGCCCGCTCGTAGCGCAACGGCTCTACAGTAACCGACGGTGTTTCCATGATGCAGCCAGACGTGCAAATCGCTCCCAGCAACGAAAGATGACTTCGTTACAGGACGCGATCAGGACGAAAACATACTACAAAGAAGCTGATCAGCCGCAGACCAACATCTGCACAACAAAGTATGATACAATTGCAGAAAGGACTCTCAGATGGAGCAACACGCAGCCTTCATAGATCCGATCCTTCCTTATAAAAGATCACAATAGAGGAGCTGGTTTGCTTCATATTATCCTATAAAGGTTCTTTGCGCTACCAGCAAGTGTATTGACATTCCGATATTCTAGTTTGCACCATCGCCCCGTGTTCGGTTGATTCAAGAACCACACATTAGGACAACAGTGGAAGGAAGCCTTTCCGCAAAAGAAACAACATGACTGCGACAAGGCAACAAGTAGAAACTTGTCCTACGTAAATCCAAAATTGCTCCTCTAAAACGATCCATACATACAGAAACGCATAAACCGGCTTCTATCAAGAATAGTTTGTTCTACTTCTCACACTTTACAAGATCTTCAATATAGCAAATGAAGACATCTTTGCAACCGATATTTCTGAAACTTAACAAACTCGCCGTTGGACGCAAACACCAAGCAATTTTGCATAGTTTTCACTTCTAAACTCCGCACCGTAGAAACAGCAAATCTCATGGTCTTCGACTACCAGCAAAAGAGAAAGCAATAATTGACTCTCGAATTGAATTCCGCAAAAGCGACAAGAATTCCATAAGCAAATGACCGTCGTAACAGAATATCGAGATCACAACCTGCACTGCAATCATAGAGAGACCGCTTTTGATACGTCGAAGAATTCCAAATCTTACACAACAGAAGCAAGAAGGGAAAAAACACGAGTACAGTTTTGAGCCGCCGCTATTTATTGTTCATCACAATCCACCAGAATCCTTCAAAAAACTCCAAACCAAAAAAAATTGCGAAATGAGCCGGGCAAACAAAAACCCCTCGCCTTCTTCGAATGTGGAAAGACCCCGCTGTAGAAATAACGGCAATTACAAACATCGATTGAATGCTCAAACCTCTTCTTCTCTTCAAATTCCACGAATCGTAGTTCCGCGACGGATTCAACAAGAACAAGCAACCATCACCATACAGAAACAAGAAGAAAAAAGAATTTAAAATAAATAAATAAGTTATTGAGCAAGAGGATGAAGAAGGAGAATATAGCACAAGGCTTCTTGCCGAAGAAGTCCGTATGTGTCGGAAAACGAGAAGTTGACGGCGCCATGCGAGTTGCGTCTCTCCTTCCCTCTTTCTCTCTCTTGCGCAGTGAATCTCGTTCTCGGCAGCGATTTCTCGACGAAATTAGGTTACGACCGTTAACACTAATTAAAAAAGCTCCCAAACATACCACATACTGTTATTTTAGTGTCCTGAACGCTAACTAACTACCCTAACTCCAGTTAGTGGTAACTTATACCTACCCTTACGCCTAGCGAACATTAAAAGAGCGTAACGTAACGTAGACCGACTTTGGCCTCCCGTCGGTTCACTAATTATTAATGCATACTCCAAACACTCCTACTGTTATTTTAGTCTCGTTAGTGGTAACTATCCTAACACCTAGTTATTAGAGGTAACTACTAACTACCATTGTTGGGTGGTTACCCGGATTGGGCAGTTACCAATCGTTGGTTCTGATTCCGGTTACCCAGAACTGAATTGGAAATGGGTTTGATTTTTGGAACTGGAATCTGAGTCAAGTTTATTAAGTGCCCTGATTTATTTTCTTTTTTCTTTTGTTCCCTTCAAGTCCCAAATGGGTTCCCATCAGGTTCCCAATATGTTCCCTGAAGTTGAAATGGGAGTAAGACTGAGGGTTAATTAATCAACTGAAATTGAGTCCAAAACTGAATTCGAAACTTGAAATATTTTTTCAAGACCCGTATTCACAAGATGATTTAGCCAAATTTGGCTATAGGTCAAAGAGGAACCTAGAAAAGTTTAGGAATTTCATGCTACCTGTGTCCTGCCAACATGCTAGAAACTATTGTTTAAATATGATAAATTCAATGATTTTTTTTTCCCATGATGTGGTGACTTTTTGGGCCTTTTTTTCCCCTAGAAAAAGCCGTTGTATATGTCCCACTGGGTTTCCTTTTTGTCTTCAGGATGCGAAACTTGGCCCAACCAAGAAACACTGACCATTGGTAGCTAACTTCACAATTTTCGATTCACACCTCCGACCAAGTTAGGGTTTTATAAAGATTCCTACTTCTCCTAAACCACAGGTAAAGCATTTCCTCATGTAACCATATCCAGTAGAATTTCACCTCAGCAAAGGGCAGGGCATTTTGAAAAAAAATCTTTTCCTTGCCGAGTATCACAGGGAAAAATAATTTTAATATAATTTTGTGCCGATGCACTACTTAAAGTAACACTCCTAGGAGTGGGGGGGGGTGTTCTCAAAGATAAGCGCTCCTTAGCTCTGGTTCGAGCACCTTATGCAAGCAATTATTTCAGGGAACACTCCAAGGTTACAGCCAAGGGCTCGTCAAGCGGGCACTTATTTTGGGAACAACTCATAGCAATGTCAACTTGTAATGTTCAACATGGGTCTTGTTTATTGTTCTTGTTTTTTCTCACTATCAATGCCCCACACCTCCTGCATTCCACCTTTGGTTGAAATCCTCTACACTACAACAGCCTTTTATCACATCATTTCGCTTGACCTTGGATGTTTGGTTATCCGTCTCTAGTCTACAAGTAACCCTAAATGACAGGGCAAACTGATTTGGTCTGTTTTTTGCAGTGTATCTTTGGGTGGGTAAGTAGATGGTTTATACATAGGTAAGGGTTGTTTTTACTACCTACCTAATAACAACCTGCTTGTGGGTTGTTAATAGGTAAGTACGAAAAGAAAAGCTACTGCCGCTAACCACCATGGTTAGATAAGGAACCGGAACCCAACAGAAAACTGTTTCCTGACCACTTACCATTCATCCTTCATGGTGCGCTGGTGGGTGCTGGTTCACTGTGGTCGGGTTCGAGGCTCTATGGCCAAAGTTATCAATACAAAATAAAAATGAGAATAAAACGGCAAAAGTTAAAATAGTGAACGGTCATTGAAGTTTCACCCCCAAAAAAATAGACTTGCAGTTTTAGTAACTGGTGATCATTTCTCAAAATGTGGGGGCCAAATTGAAAACTACTTGCATGGGTTTCTTAACTTGTCTCTCTTTTCTTTGGCCACGACAACAAAACAGAGTTTTTCAAAAAAATTGCTGGTGAACATTCCGCAAACAAAAGGCCCCCATAGTGGGACCTTCTCTTATACAAAAATGGGGACCAAATTTAAAATTACATCAGTTCCTTCCCTAATCTCTAGGTTTACAAGTAGAGCCCACCAAATGAAAGACACTAGATAAAAGATAAAACTCCAGGTTTGTGTCTTTTGTATTTGCTGGAAGGTAAAAGACCCCAAGGCAATGGGCTTTACCGGAATAGGGGCTCGCACGAAGCCAAGCCAAGCACAGGCCCAATTCTGGTATAGCCCATGGCTGAGAGCTTTACTTGCTTAAAGACCTGTCAATATATATATATATACCCATGATACACCAATGGGTATCACAGGGAAAACAAAAACAGCAAGTAAAAGTATGCTTGGTAACCTGCCTTCCTAATACCACACAAGGAAAATTCACCCAGGTCTTTAGTCTTCATCAATGTTGCCTGTTTTTTTAAAAAAATTTATATATATATATTTTTTAAATTAAAAATTTTAAGTTTCTGGGTAGATGTGTTTTTTTTTTTTGGTGGATATTTTTCAGGACCACACACATTATCAATTTCAATGTCAAAAAGAAATTTGGGGTGCTGGGTAGATTATCAGAAAATAATTCTGAGTAATAATCGATGATTATGCATAAAGGGAGATTATCAAACAACCGGTTAATAACTGTCGGTTAACCTGTGATTAGTGAGTTTTGACCCAGTTATCATCAACAGCTTTTTTCTTTTTTTGGTGCTGCATTAGATTTTGTTGGGTATTGCTATTTGCTTGTTGTACAATCTTATGCTGGAATATTTTTCTTGGATGGTTACCCCCCACCCAATAGACTTAAGATAACAATCAAGATAGATAACAGTGCCCTGCATGGAGCCGTCTCTGCCCGCCAACCCACCACCACCCACCTTCCTTTTTAAGGCCTCAGGATAATGCCCCAGGGTGAGGGGGAGGCAGGAGGTCCGGGGGGGGGGGGCATTCCCAAAATAAGGGGCCTAGAACAAGGTAGTATGGAAACTGACAAATTATTATCACTGCAAAGTTGCATCTAACTTGACTTATTTGTAAAAAGAGAGGAGTTGTTGGCATTTGTATTATGTAGTAGAAACTTGTATGGCCTAGGGAAAGGCAGATGTCACTCAAGTTGGGTTTTCGGGATTTTTCCTTTCATCTGTAGTGTAGGGTTATTATGGTAAGTGAATAAATTTTTGGCTATCATCTTGTGCACCCTTATTTTGGTAATGCCCTCGACTTAGGGCTTTACCCTACACTTTGTAGCAGTAAGAACCCTCTCACTATTGAGGAGTAGGCATAAGAACTCTCTCATTCATACACCTCGCAATCTACATACGTTTGGTTCATAGTAATTTTTGCATTGTGTTATGATAGGTAAAGCCCGTGGGTGAGGGACAATGCAAGGCTGGACTCGGCTATCACCTCATTCTAGGCCCCTTATTTTGAGAATGCTCCCACCCTAGGGTTTTACTCTATGCTTTTTATAATGCAAAAAATAAATAATTTTTAATGATTTTTAAAAAATAATAATTTCAGTGTGCAAAATAAGTTTCTTGTTTGATGTTTTAATTGCTGGGTTTTAAGTGCAGAATTATGTTTCTTTATTCCTAGAAGATCACAAAGCTTCATTAACTTCAGGAATGCTCCCTCTCCAGGGGCATTAGTTGTGTGAAAAGTTATGATATTCTTTTTCCATTTATTCCCATGACACCCTATGGGTATCATAGGAAAAAAAAAATGAATGAGGAGGGCAGACATTTTGAAAAGTGAAATGCCCACTCCTACAAGCGTTTCACTTTTTGAAAGACTCACCTCTAATGGACGAAAAATTCCACTATGTAAGGTTACCTCCAAATACAATAGAATTTTTTTGGAGGTTTTTATAATGTTAGAATTGCTCTAAATTTTGTTAATACGGTATTTTACATTGGGGTGCATGATATTAGTTCAATTGCTTCTCTAATTTTTTTTTTTAAAAATTAAAAAATTATGCCTTCTATCTAAATATTGGTTCTTGAGCCTAGAAATAAAACCATGTTTTGAACATTATTATCTTGCAAATTCCATTGCAAAATCAATTATATGTTATTTATATTTGAACATGTCTAGCATTGTTTAGATTCCAGGGTAAATTTTCCAAGATTTTGATCATTGTCAAATGGGCATAGAATGTAATGTTTGGGTTCAATATTGAAAATGGTTGAATTATTTGAATTAATAGGGTTAAGTATTTAATATGAAATTAATTGGTGACACAAGCATTGAAAATGATTTAGTGATAATTGCAATTTTCAAAAATTGGAGATAATTTTGAGAAATAATTATAGTGGAATTGTAATTTGATATAGTTAAACTATTATTTATGTAATTATTTAACAAATAAATTTGGTGATTTATTTATTAGTATGATTTTATAATTTAATTATGATTTGGTCATAGTGTTTGATTTTCATATGTTAATTTATGTGAAAATCATGTGAAAAGTTTTTAGCACATGAAAATGCATTGATTTCACATAAATTTTTCACATGATAATTTATGTGAAAATCATGTAAAATATTTTTACATTTTTTTAAGCATGTGAAATCACATGGGGACCCATGTGATGTGTAAATTTTAAAAAATTTCTTGTTTAATTTTTTTGTTAGTATATAAATGAATGTTTGTGACTTTTGAAAAAATCTTCATTTGATAGAAATAAATTATAATATGAATGTAAAGTTTTATGGAATAAAATTGTGAAAGGAATTGAATTTTAGTTTTAAAAGGTTTTAGTGTAGTTCATGTGAAGTTCATAATAAGAAAATGATGTGACATACTAGTTATACATAGACAATAAAAAAATGAAAAAATATTTATACAATCAAAAACATAAATTTACAAAGCTATGTAATAAATATACATAGTTTTGATCCTAAATTCACTGTGATCTATAGAATCATGTTAACAAGTACAACTCATAATATTCCATTGGAGGTCAATCTCATCTAAAGAAAAAGGCAACAAGGATTTGATCAATGTCATATATATATATATATATATATTTAATAGCTTCATCTGATGTCATGTACATTTATGTATTCTATTACACAATTGAAAAAAAAAACATAGATGAAATGTCACATGCTAGATTTACAATATGTGATGGATTGGCCCATTTTTAGGGGGTTAATTAAGTCACTATTGTACCTCTCCGATTGTTGTTTTTTCAATATTTATATCTAAATCTTGTAGCAAAACAAATGATTTTTCTTTCATTTTTAGTGTGCACATCAATGTTTCTTTTCTCAATTTTCTAACATCAATGTCTAACCCTAGTCGGGTTAGACATAATTTGTCGTATACGTAATACAAAAAAAATGGTTAATTTATTTTTTTGGGGGGGTTTTCCTTCAGAAATACAGAGTCTGTTCTCCCCGAGAGATCTGGTTTAGCTCTGTAAGTAACAGAGATTCTACAGAACAGCGTACCTTTTGTTCGGTCCCACATGCTGAGGAATGTTCCCTAAAGTGTTAGTGTGAACTATGAGTTCAATTTTTGGAGAAACTTTGCCTTCTTTTTTACTGTTGCTGGTTTGAACTGGTGTCACAAAGACTTGCTCCGATTATATTTTTAGTGTAATTGGAGGACATGCCCCCCAGCCCCTATTTTCAGTTTTTTTCTTCACTATTTTGTGGTCATTCCATTTTTTGGAAAGACCACCCATTTCTTAATTCCATGATACCAGATGCATTTCATTTAAGAAAAAAAAAAAAAAGAATCAGAGAATGTCTTTCCATTTGGTAAAGCCATTAGTCGCTGCGGACTTTTACCTTACACTCTTTTGATACCTGCCCGACACTGGTTTGAAGTTGCCATCAAGGGGGACAGAACCATTACTTAATGTGCACCTTCCTTAAAAAGAAATGGCTTGTAATTTAATTGAAGGAATGATTCAGAAAATTCTTCAGACAACTATATTCGTATGGGAGGGTGCTTATTCAACCAAAATAGACTTGCTATTCTCTTCCCAGTGGCACACAAGGCAACATGGGACCAGATTTCGATCAGTATTCTTTCGGAATGGCTTTAAACATATCCAAAGACGACAGACTGACATGTAACAAGCTGAAATATACAATCAAATCTTCTTGAAGACATGGAATAAGGAGCTTTGTTGGAGACAGGTGATCTAGGGGTGTGTGCTTCTTCTTCCTTGGTTGTCCTCACACCAAGCCCCCACCCTACCCAAGTGGCTCACTCCATGTGTATTTGTTGGGGTTGGGGTTGATGTTGGGACGGAGGAAGGAAAATCAATCCAGGAGCATAAAATCTACTGCACATGAATGCAAGAAGGAAGGTTAATTGACCGTAAAAAGATGAATTCATTAGTGTGGCAACATGACAATTGTTTTTTCAAACTACTTGTTAAAGTCATTAAACATAAACAACGCCATTTGCATTAGGCCTGCATGTGATTATAATCCCAATTAGCTGTAAGCCTTAATTCCATTAACCACACGGCACTTGGGTGTAATAGAACAATAACGAAGACCGGCAAATGCATGAATTCATAATTATAAACCTTGTTCATACCATTTGGATATATGCACACCGAGCAGATTTCTGATTTCTGAGAACTTAATGTCATTCCCAAGAGAGTCGACTTGCCTAGTTGTGGTTGGGTTTGTACTGCGGTCTTCTTCAAACTTCATTGCTTGCTCATATTGCTACAAGCACTAGGGCTTGCAGCCTCTTCTTTTGGGTCTCCAATTTGGGGTCATGGGATTGGGCCAGGCTGAAGCAGCACCACCAGTGCACCATGAAGGATGGATGGTGTGTGGATAGGAAACAGTTTTCTGTTGTATTTCTGTTGTCCCATAGATATCCACAATTATTAGCTAAATACTAAACAGTGTTATTTGTGTACTTGTAAATCATGGCCATGTAACATGGTCTGTATAAGCATGTCAGTGTAAAGCAGTTGGAGTTACATGTGCAAGTTTTTTTTCACTTACACATTGAAATGTGTATTATTTGGGTATTACATTTGCATGGCATGTGTGTATGTATATATGTTGAAATATATTTAACCATTCTTGTGTATATTGTCTTGGGCATGTAAGGTTGTGTAAGTGTAAATTATGATGTAATATTTTCACTTTTTATAAAAATCATAATTTTCAATAATAACATTGAAAGGCCATATCCTCATTTTGTTGCAAACATTATTAAAAAAAATTTGGTGAGAATGAACAAATGAATCCAATGCCCAATACATATGCATATTTTATTTTCTCTTTTATGCTCCCTTTTCATTGGATTCAAACAACAACTATGGAGATTAAGCTAGTTCAATAAAGAGAAAAAGAAAGAAGGCAAATGAGAGGCAAGAGGAGAGAAAAAAGGAGGTGGTAGGTAGGAGAGAAGAGAGAGTTAGGCATGGAGGAATGATCTTTTACAAAGTCTCTTTCATTATGGTCTTACATAATAGGTTATTGCAAGCTCTCCTCATGTTGCTCTTCATTTAGATTTTTTTTAGATTTTTTGCAATTGTAATTGGTAGCATTATGGTCATCTTGTAACTTTAAGTGTTGTTGCAACTTCAAACATCAACTTGTTTTGGGTGAATTCCTTATCCCTTTCTCATTTTGCATTGCACTTTCTCGTGATTGTTTTATAGGTCCTTTTCATTATGGTTTTGCATAAGAGGATATAAGGAGATCATTTGTTAATTTTGGCTTGATAAAGATTGGGATATGTGTACTATGTATCTACCTTTCCAAAAATCATATCTTGAGTTTCAATGATGATGATAATGTCTATTAATCTCAGTGTTGATGCAATCTCAAATATCATCATGATTTGGTGAATTCCTTATTTCTTTGTCATTTTGCATTTGTTGTGTGTTCCTATGTCAACACCTATAGTCATCACTATTACCACACTCACAACACATAACATAGAATACTTTAAATGGTACACCACACCCAAACCAAAAACCAACTCACCTACAACACCGTAAGAAGTCAAGCCCAAAACATAAAATACCAAAACATTTACATAACAAAAAAAACTACAAAGCACAAACTATGTTTTGGAATTTCAAATCACCAAAAATGATTTGAGGTCACACAAGATGGGATTATATCCCATGACAAATGTTTTGAACCATGTTCACATTTAAATTAGTTCTCCATTTACACCTAAACTAGTTCCATCTTCACATTTAAATTACTTCCCCATTCACATCTGAACTAATTTGAAATAAATAAATTAGCTTAACTAACCTCATTTATCCTTAATTAAATAAGATCTAATTAAGTAATTAAACTAACAAACCTAACAGTTATTGTGTGCTCCTATGTTGATGCTTATAACCATTGCTGTCACCACACTCACAACACATAACATTAAAGTATCCTTGATGGTACACCACATTCAAATTGCCCCATTATTTTTGGCTACGGTCCCCCTAAGCTAAAAAACATTATAGAACTACTTGTTGAAAATCCACCATGGATTAACATTTTGGTTCCAAGTCAAAAAAAAACCATTAAGCCAAATGCAAACGTGAACCCCATCATTAGTCACTTAGTTATAATCATTCACATCCCCAACCAAATGTGAATTACCATGGAAGAAAACCTTACATTAATTTTATTATGTGACCTTAAGAACCTAAGTCTATTAGGTGCATTGAGGGCAAAACCATTTGTCAATTGGCACTTCTTCCATTAATCTTCCATTGGTGGCATGAGACATCCCATATGCCAACCTCGAGAACATTCATCACAAATCAACATAGTGGTGGCTCTTGAAACTTGCCCACACAACATACATCATAAGCTAACAGGAACCACAACTAATGATGGGTCAATTTGGCCATACACATTGGGAAGATGACATGGTGCACAATTATGCACATGGTTTTTCCATGTCTAACCATCTTGGCCTTCCAACAACAACAATCCTAAAAGGAGAACCTTTTGCATACATAAAATAACACATCATGCAATCACATCCAAAGTAATCAGTGTTATCTGCTACATCTAAACATAATCTCCTTGGAGGCCAAAAATCACCTCCACTTATAGTGGCATAACGCAATGTATCTTAGTGTTGGGCAATTATCAAATTTTCCATAGCCATGGGCATAACACATTGGAACAAGGTGGCTTGATGTTCACATGCTTGCATCCACACATTAAGATCATCCATTTTGATTACTGTCATCACATCTCATCGAATTGAAGCTAGTAACTTGGGTTCACGACCAAACAATAAGTATGGTGAAAAAAATGAAAAAAAAGCTTGCCAACTAAACCTATACCCCATAGCTAGCCATGGTAGCTATAAGTCCCAATTTTGAATATGGCCCTTGTGGAGACCATACTTTCACAAACCTCGTTTCATCGTCTCCACCATCCATTCAATTAAATTGTTTGCCTTAAGATGGTTTCATGAAGTCATGCAATGATCAATTAGTGTTTTCTCACACAACTTTTGGAATTGCCCACAAAATTATGTACCTTAATTAGTGAGAACTTCAACTGAAACCCCAAACCTATTAAATACCTTCCAAAAATGCATATTATGCCCCTTCACTACTACGATCCAACAATAAAACCAACTCCAACCACTTGAAAAAATGTTCAATCATAACCAAAACATATCAATTATATTGAGGTGTTAAATTCAATGGGCCAACAAAATCCAAACTCCATTGGTATTGAAACCCCATAATTGGTAGGGGTGTTGTAGGTAAAGTGTCGGTGCATTGAACGATGCTTGAACTTAGTCACACACCATGCACTTAAAAAAAATTTGTTGAACTTGCAATTGCATTCCTTACCACCAATATTGTGTTTGGAGCAAATTATATGTTTGTTGGACCCCAAAATGGTTCGATTCATCATGAACATGCTTCACAAGGCTCTCATGTTGTTTTGGGCAAGGCACAACCTTCACTTGTCCATCTACCCACATTCGTAGGAGGGAATTACCTCTTCATTTAAATTGTTTGGCCTTATGCATAACATGGTCCTTTTCCTTAGGTGATAATCTAATTGGAACTTCACTTGCTTACCAATATGCAATGATAGGTGCATCATCATAAATATCCAAGACATCATTTCCTTCCAACTCCATGTCCACATCATGGGGATCCTCATCATTCACACCAATCTAAAGTACATCCCTATAACACCCCAATATAGTATATTCTGCTATTGTCTCCAAATCCACATCACCATGCTAATGAACCCTAGTGGTATCCTCCTTATTGGAACTTGGGTTCCAATTCAACCCATCAGCATCCCAATTAACCGTACTAAGCTTATGAATTATATCAAAGTCATATTCCTACAAAAAAAAGTCCACTTAGCCAACTTTCCTATGAGTCAATTTGATTCCAAAAGGAATTTCAATGGGTGGTGACTAGTAATCAAAATGAATGGGCTACCATAAAAATAACATCGAAATGATGAAATAGCCCAAACAATTGTGAGGCAAGCTACTGCATGAACCTAGAACCTAGAGTTGGAACTTGGGATCATAAAATGTTTTTTCTTTTATACATATGCAAATAAAACCCAAAAATTTAACTACAAAATGAATGTTGTACCAATAAATCTAGAAACAAACATGGGGATGAATGTAAGCATTCATCTTCATTATGGATGAATTTTTTATTTTATCATTATGTTTTTATGATTTTTTTTTCATTAACTAGAGCTTCATGAAACACAATTTAATTATATATGATATAGCTTTTTTGAATAATATAATGTAAATTACATTATAAATTGTTTCATGGTTACGGTTTTAAATGCCAATATTTTTAAATGTTTTAACTATATTGCCATTACTATGCTAACACCAACCCCATGGTCATTGTTTTTTTTTTAATTAAATAATTTTTATTTTATTTTCAGGCAAACTGACCCAATGTCATTGATGACAGTGGGTTTTCTCCTCCCCCTCCTCTAAAAGTGCCACAACTTCTTTTAAACCTATTATAACCATCGTTGACAAAAATAGGGCTTTTTGTTTTCATTCTTTTTCAAAAATGCCATGGCTTTTCAAATTTAAACCAGTGTTGTTAACAACAATGGGTTTTGAATGTTTTAGATATTTTTAAACTACATAATGTCATTAGTGATAATGAGTGTTTGAAATAAAATAAAATATAGTTTTAAGCACCTTAATTAACTTTCTTCGAACAACCTACTATCATAAATGACAATGGGGTTTTTTTAATAATTATTTATTTTCAAGGCACCCTAGTTTTTCAAAAATTAAATATATAATGTTATTGACAACAATTGGGCCGGGGGGGTGGGGGGGTGACATTCATTCCATAATAATATTTCTTGAATTGTTAAACATTATTCACGAAAATAATTTCATTAACAATTTTTTAAAAATCATTTTGGTCCCATTATCATATTTTCCCTTATTATCACAATTAATTCATTATCCATTGTTATTAAATGACATTCAATTTTGATATATTAATATTTGGACAACAAATGAAGATGGATATAAATAATTTTGAATCTATTTATTTTTTAATCATGGATGAATATAATCCAATGATTTATTTATTTAATCCAAATCATAAATGAAATTCATCTATGGACATATTCATCCATGTAGGTGGATGAAAATCATATTAAACTTTAAATTCCAAGCTTAAAGCTCCAAGTTCAGGTTTCATGATCATGCACTAACCATCTTTAGACAATCGTTGTCCCAACCCTAACATTGGGTTTGCAACTAAGTGTGAAGTGCAAGGGCCCATGAGGCTAAGATAATGTGTTTAAGGGTGAAACACACTTTCACAAATGGGGGAGAGTGCAAGAGATGGAGCCCAATGACTCTTGAGTGCATTCCCTCTTTAGGAGTTACACTTATGCAAGAGTCGTGAATGTTCAGAGCCTTGGTTGAAAAGGAAAAAAAACACCAAATTGGGCTCCTAGGACACCATTGGAAAGTCTTGAAATTCAGATTTTCAAAGTGCCCTTGCATTGTTCATTTAGACTTGATTTGCATGAGTTATGATCAAAAGAAAAGGTGAAAGTCAAATTGAGAATTTGATTTTCCACCATAAACCCCTTGAAAGCAAGAGTCAATTGAGCTCTGATTGGGTGGTGTTATACATAGTTGGAAAGATCTTTTTAAGGGCTATAAGATATTATCCTTGAATCTTCAAAAAAACTTGATTTGAGAAAGATATGAACGTCCAAAGTTTTAAGACACCAAAAGTTTCAATTTTGGGACTCCCACTTGGGAGTCATGGGGAAAAGTGACATTTGGATGTAGTCCCTGCGAAAAGGCACAAAGTATACTATAGGGAAGGGGTGGTGCCTCCTCCCAAAGGTTGTGGGCCGTGTACAGCTTATGTTTGAGGTTGTCCCTATTAAGTCCACCACACCACTTCCATTCAATTTGCATTAATCACCTTTTTTTCTTGGTTGTGTAGGTTGATTTCATCTTGAATTCTAATATGTGAGTTCTTTTAATCCCATCCCAGAGCTCTAACATGCCCTCTTACCCTTGAAATGCTACAAGTTAGAGAGCATGCCTCAACTTTTTTTTTTTGTTGTTTGTTTTGGGACCCACATTTGGGTATCTTAAAGAGTTTAGGGGTGCATCAACTACAAGGCACTCCCCTTCATATGAGTTATACTTAGTTTTCGTCTTGTTGTTAGACCGATTCGCATATACCACCACAAACTTTTGACCATCATCATCAAATTGGGTAAGCGCAAATCCCAACCTTATATTGTTATAATTAGTGTGTAATTAGAATAGCTATCCTCGAACAAGTCGCTTCAAAATGGGAGTTGATGAAAGCCCTACCTTCAATTCTTGAAAGGTTCGCTTTTGTGCTTCATCCCAATGAATTCTTGGTCAATCTAAATTAGTTGGAGTAAAGGTTTGGCTATGTTATTGAATCCTTTCACAAACCTTTGGTAGTAATTACACAAGCTTAAGAAAGTTTGTAACCAACTAACATTTGTTGGTTGAAAAACTTGTGAAATGGCCTCAACCTTGGACTTATGAACCCCCCAATCCACCTAGATAAATCATGTGACCTAAGTACTCCACCTAAGTATGAAAGAACCAACATTTGCTTAATGAAGCTTAAGGTTATGTCCCTAAAGTGTTCCAAACACCTCCTGCAAATTATGCATGTGATTTCTTGGGGTTAAACTGAAAATAATGATGTCATTATGTAGCACTTAGTAATACCAAAACTGCCAACATTCGATCCATGACTCTCTAAAATTTTGTAAATGTCTTATTCAAACCAAATGGCAAAAACCTCCAATGGTATAAACAATCCTTCCCATGGGGATTAATTCCCCAAAATGTTGTTTTAACCTTGTCACCCTCCCTTAATGGCAATTAATGGTAGCTAAACCTAAAGTCCAAGGTACTAAAAACCTTGGCTTGTCCAAGGGCATTAAATATTTACTTTGGTAAGGGCATGCCATATTTGTTTGAATGGGTCTGTTTATTCTCTAGATGGTAATCCCCACACATGTAGCATCCAATTGCCAAAGATGTCCTTTTGGTTGGCATCATTATTATTGAAGCATGTTCACCCTTAGATAGTTCCACCAAACTAAGATTCAACAATTTTGTTGTTCAAGTTTGAACCAAGGTTCTCTCCACCTCACTAAGCCTGCAAGGTCATCTGAAAATTGGATTATCATCTTCCAATATGATTTGGATTTTTTTTCCCCTTAATTAACCCAATTCTTTCAAACTGAAAGCAAAACATCCAGTGAAATTTTGTATTATCCATCATGTTTCATGCACTTCACTTCCTATAACTAATGGGTCAATTCTTTGGTCCCATGTTTCTATAGTCACCTATACCTTGGGTTGGGATGATGGAACATCCCCAACACCCAAGGTTGAGGGCAAGGCTTATGATTGTAATGCAAAATGTGGAAAGGTGTCATCATGTCCCATATCACCAATTTCCTCTTCCACACCCATAAATGTCCCTTGGCATCCCTAATCCAATAATTACTAAGGATGTACTTGTCATGTTGTAACATCATCCCCCCCCCCCCCTTGCACTAACATAACTGACGTAACAAAAGATGAAACAAGTGAAAGATGGGGTGGAGTGGGTGGGTGTGATTGGCAAAAACATAACTATTTTGCCAAAACCAAATTGAAATCCATGCAAGGCGGTTGAGATCCATAACTTGCCCCAAAATCTGCCTATGGGCTCTTTTGGAAATGCCTTACATAACTATGGTGCCAATGCAAAACTCCATGGCCCATTCCCTCACATATACATTGGGTTTTTCCATATTAGATGAATGGGAGTCCCAAATCATCCCTAGGCCACCATTCCTAAATGCATGAGAATGTGAAAAACTCAATAATGTTGGTAGGGCTATTATTGGAAGGCCAACCTTATTGACCATAGCCAAAGATGGTTGATCATCATGACGAATCGCACATGAATGGCGTCTTGGATCTAGTATGTCATCCACCAAACATGTGGGTGAACTAAAAATGAGTTCATATGCTCGTTGGATCAACTCTAGTGGTGTTAAGTTAGTCCACATCCATTAGAACCAATGGGCTTGTGAGCCAACTAAAAGAGCATCCGCATACATTGGCTTGTCGATCCAAGCCCTAATCTGTTGCCATCCAGCCAAAACAAGTGGCTTAAAATCCCCCGGTGTTGGGACATTCTCCAATAAATATGCACATGGGTGCATATGTGTTTATTGGAAATGTTGCACAACACAAATCAATTCCCAAAATAAACCCAATTTAGGATCACAAAGTCTTTGCCTCGTACCCACTTGTGAAAAACCTTGGCATAACCTGTCTAGAAATGACCAAATCAAATGACCCAATCTTGGCCAAATCTGGCACCCCCAACAAGGTGATGTTGCTTGGTAAGGAATGTTGATAACCATATATGGCCGATGTTGGTAACAAGTGGGGATACCTTTATTACAACATCATGACATGCCACATGGAGGCTTGTTTGGCTTGTGGATCCTTTTTCACATAATGGTATTTCCAGATTAGGATGTTCGATTGTAGAACCACAATTAATCCATAACTAATGTCTCCAAACAACTAAAGTAGGCATATTCCATCCTTGGGAGTATCCCATTGAATAATCATGGTATCCAATGGGCTCAAACTTGGAGGCCCATTATTAACATCCATTAGTGAACATGAGTTTAGTGATGGTAGAGTGTGCATTGATGAATGTACTGACTGACTAAAGCCTAAAATTCATTCAATGTGGCCCATGGTGGCATGGAATCCAATGGAAAAATTAGAATGATTGGCATTTCAAGTGGCCTTGACATCACCAATTCACCATTATGAAATGCAAATTGGTCATGGACATTGCTTTCCAACAATTCAAGTCCAAAACTTTTGCAAATTCACACGCATGTAGATTTCATTTCCAGTAGCTAAGTGGTGTAAACAATTCATCAATCCAACCTCATATGGGAACATAATGAATTTCCAAAAGAAATTCCATAATTAATTATAATTAATTAATTTTTAATAATTTTCTTTTTCAAAAGTGTGTGGTCATAGGTCATTAAGTGTCCTAAATGTTTCAAATCCCTTGCTTGTTTACTTGCTTAATGTTCAACTACTAGATTAAAAAATAAATAAAAATAAAAACTAACCCATGGATGGATGAAAATATTTCACATCCCCATTATGGATGAAACCTATGCTTATTTGGATGAAAAATTAAAAAATTAAAAATTAAAAAATTAAAACCCATGGTAGGTTCAGATTGGTCCCAAACCTGTCCTCTCCCTAATTCCAAGTTCAAGATTTTAAAAAAAATGAAAAAATATAAAAGGAGGCTTGAAATTTGCCCCCTAGGCCCCCTTATCCCAAGGCTATCACTAACTTCCTGAACCTCCCAATCCTACCAAGTTTGCCAAGTTTGGGGGAGGTCCAAGTGAACTTGGAGCTCATGGTGATGGTGCCGCAAAGCTCCACATTTGTGTCACCATTGCCACCTCACATTTTTATTTTTATTTTTTAATTCCTTTCTTCTTCTTCTTCTCCAAGTTCCTCCTCCTTCTCTATTGCAATTGCCACCCACAAAAACCTAGCATGGCAAGGAGCTCTTTTCCATGCCACTATAACTCCCAAGCTTTGCGCTCCTTCAAACAATGACAAACAAAATGATGATAATGCCAAGGATGATGATGACAATGATGATGAAAGAGGTCATCATTGGTGCCCACCCCCCCCCCACCCCCCCCCAACCCCCTCCCGTAAAAACCACTCCACACTAAAAAAACACAAAAAACAATTATACAAAAAAAACAAAACAGTGA
>Ga0116229_10000910_pt1 | contig 43784 bp, 29 predicted proteins | sample S1TSphgellanicum_3_FD_87313 | JGI IMG/M metagenome (GOLD analysis project Ga0116229, IMG submission 87313) | Host-associated microbial communities from peat moss isolated from Minnesota, USA - S1T2_Fc - Sphagnum magellanicum MG | ecosystem: Host-associated > Plants > Peat moss > Unclassified...
ACAACAACAGTTTCTGAAACCAACCAATGGTGCGCTAAATATGTTCCCATAGGTTCCCCAAACTCTTGTTCCCAATAGCACCACACGTGACACCTTATGTCAGTCACATCTTTTGTCCAAAGGTATATACTTGTCTTTACGTCAGTCATATCCTTTGTCCTAAGGTTTGTTTTTCTTCTTCTTCCTGGTTTATTTCCTTCCCATTCCGTAGTCTTTACGTCAGTCATATCTTTTGTCCAAAGGTTTTTTTTTCTTCTTCTTCCTGGTTTATTTCCTTCCCATTCCGTAGCCACTGTCCGTACCGAGCGGAGTTAGGGGAAGCTTCATTCTTCCTTTACTATATATGATTTCCTATGCTGCTTGAGTATTTATTGATGATCAGGGTTACTTTGTTAATAACTACACTAAGGATTTCAAAAACTTTAGGCATGTGTCATCATTTTTTTTATTGCTGGCTAAAAACAACACTGGGTGTAAGGTTTCAAAATCTGAGAGTGTCTCCTGGTGAACCTCTCCTTGGCACAAAATCATGTGGGTAACAAATTAGCTGCTGCCAGGACCCAAGTATTGGCCCTTTCATGGGAATTCATGAACATTATATACTTGTAGCCACCACTTTACATTCCAATATAGGGCTGACTGAAAAATAGAATATAGTTACAATAACTCATCCAGGCAGATGTGCTTGTTGCTCATGATGAAATACATTCACGGTCAATGATTTTAGAGATTTTATGTTTGGTTAAGATTTCAGAATTGATGACCTTCCACTTCCAGTTAGGTATCATGATATCATTGTGAGTTTAGGTTTGAGGAAGATGAATATGGGGTGTTGGTACGTACTATATCTTTTGTCATTCACCATAGTTTGTCAACTTCCTTGTTCCCATACTTGAGAGAATTTGCTCCTAGGATGGAACTTGTGTCCTCAACTAGTAAAACTAGCTTGCATAGGCCAAGATTGGTAAAATTTTCCTCAAGGCAGATGTTTTTGTTGCTAGCAACAACAACAACAATACATGGCCATTCAATCGTGCAAATTTGGAATTTAATCAAATTCCAATGCCATGTGTCTGATGAGAATGAACTCCACCACTATTTACATATTCTTGCTAGGCTCTATATGATCATGTTTGCAAGTATAGGTTTTAGCAATATGAGTTGCACAACTATATATATTGGCACAAACAAAACAATTAGGTTTAAGGTTGAAAAATGAGAATATAAGCTCTGCATACTCAATCTAGGTTAAAAAAACATTTATAGTAGAACTCAACTTCTAGACAATTTTAGGGTTCTAGGGTATTGGTGGTTCTTGCGTAGATCCACAATTGTCACATAAAAAAGCCTCCCTTGCATAGTATGCACTAGAGTAGATAGGAACTGGATCTCCATCTACTACCTAAGTTACCCATAGTTTAGGGTAGGTACTAGTACAGGTTTGTAATATATGTAGGTACATAAAACAATCGACACAAGTGATGTGAGGAACAAAATCTCTAAGTAAAATGATCTGTACAATAACTCAAAAGTCTTGTTAAAGACTGCTTGTAATGTGTCACGTGCAAAACATATAAGCATAAGTTCATTAAGGCAACTCTTAAAAAACCATTCAAGGATGCATTTGAACAATCTCATTGACCACAATTGTTTCTTTGCATCACTAGAGAGAAAGGCTTAGATTATGCTATAACAATAACATGAAAGTGTCAGTTTACTGTTCCAAACAATTGAATGCTCCCATTCTAATGATCTGAGTTGCCATATAATTTTTCTTCATCCCTAGGCATAAGCCTAATGCACAAGCTGCTCCGCATATTTTTGTGGATACCTATTTTCTACACTAATCCTACAACCAACCATTGCCCATACAAAAATATACAATGTGTTAAAAGGATAGATCGATCACACAGTACTGATGTCATATGCATGGTGTTTGTGTTTCAATTTTGAAATGTAGGTGGACTGGTGATCAATCATCCTCAAGAGGAACGAGCCAAAGTTGACTAGAGGTAGAAAATTTTGGGCATCTTGCCTAGTTCTTGCAACCCTCAGGAACTCACGTGCTAGATCTGGTGGAGTTCTTACTTTCTTTTTCCTCAAAATCTGGCGACTTTTGTGGATTTTTGTTTTCCCAAAGAAACCTTTTGTAGAATTTACACTGGATTCAGTCACCAAAAAACAAACACTACTATCTTGTTTATTACTCGTCACCAGAGCTAAGCATTTGTGGGCCAGTAGGCCGTTAAAAAGGCTACATAAGTTGCCCACGAAGTTTTTTAAAAAATGAGGAGAAACGTAGCTGACCGCATGACCAAAAGTTTTGTACCCGGGCAAACAGTACATATCGAAAGTTTTAAAGATTTACCTTAGCTGACCTCATGACCAAGTTTTTCTATCCGGGAACCGTACGTATTTAAAGTATTTGCACCCGGGAAATCGTAGGTATTCAAGGCTTTTGTAGCCGGCAAACCGTAGGTATCCAAAGTTTTTTGTTGGGTACCCGTACCATTGCAGGGACGTTGCTCCCCCGGGGAACTGATGTTGTTGGGCGTCACTAAGGAGCAAGTGGTCGAGCCTCGAGGATGTGCCCGGCGGCTGGGGATAAGATTCTCAAGAAGAAACTCAATCTTTTGACGGGCAAACGTGGGTGGGAAGAAGAAGAAGAAGAAGAAGAATTGGGCATTGATTGTGTGTGTTGGAGTTGTAGATTGATCATCAGCCCGGCCGGGCGCCACCCTTATATTAAGCTCATGATGTGGAGAGCTTCTCACTGTCTCGACTACAACTTAGCTTGTTAAGGTCTCTCTCCATTTGGCTACTATTTACTACTACATCACCAGCTGGTACAGCTCAGATTTTCTTTCAGGAGGAGGAAGATCTCATGATCACGGAGTGTTGAAATTAGTGGAGTCGAGTTTTCATTCTATCTCTGACAAATGGGTTGCTCTTGTTTGAACTAGACGTCTAGAGTCTTAACTTTCCTGGCTGGTTGGCTGGTTGGCTGGCTGCAGTACTGCAGCAGTTCTCTGGTGCAATCGGAATCTTCAATCACCATGGGGGTCGTACTCCGGCCGGTGAACAAGCGAACGGTTTCTCGTCCCAGTCCTTTGAGGTTGTTGAACAAGGTTCATCTGCTGCCGTTGTTAACGGTGGTGGTGATTCTCTTTGCGTCGTCTCAGGGTGCGTCTACTTAATCTGACTAGTTCTAATCCTCTTCTAACCTTGTAATTAACCGCATCCCTGCCTGCCTGCCTGTGTGGTAGCTAGAGTTCCGTAGAAGATTTTCTCGGTTCACTTGTCATGAAAGAATCACGATTGACGTTATTGCAGGCCGGCAGAGTGTAGTTGAGTCGGGAATTTATAATTTCTAACGTCCTTACGTTATAATTGCTGATCTCCTAGCTCAATACTTGTGAAAGATGGAGAGTAATGAAGAATGAGAGGAGAAGATGCAAATTCTAGTGCTGCTGCTACTTGTAATTTGGTGTTACCTGAAGTGTTTGAAATTCATTACTTGTCATGGGAAAAACGGTAGCTGGGATCACAACAAATTATAGAGTTCAAATAGGGAGCAAATTACTCTTAAGAAGAGAAGTAGAAAGAACGATGGGAGAAGAAGACCCGAGCTAATTGATCATGCAGGTATCATGATCCTGAATTACCAGCAGTCATTTAGCAAAATCTAATTGAGCGATCAATCATAAATCAGTCCTACAAGCTGTTTTACGATGACAGACCCAAGTCATGGATATCATGAAGAGCGTTTCAAAGGACAAAGATCAGGAATTATATCGTTTTTCAGTTTGGCTTTCCAACAGCGTATTTGAAAATTCTCGTTCAAGATTCGAGAATGACTAGCTGTTTGTTTTTGCATGATTTGCGTATGGATTAACGAGCGTTCATATATCATGAGTGGGATTTGAAAAAGAGTGTGAAGGTTGCAGTGTGCTACCCAATGTTTACATTTTCAAGACGTCCACTAATTTCGAGTCTGAATTGGGATAAGTGCATTCCTAGCTGCCTGCTTCTTCACCTCGGTTCACCGATCTTGTCGAACTTCTTCGTGTTGGAATGCTGGCCCTGCGGCTGACTTCATCTTCGTCTAGTGATTTCCAAGTTACTTTTTAAAAAAAAAAACACTCCAACTAGCTAGCCTTTGAAGAACCATAAGTTGCACATTATGAATCCCAAGGCACAGTTTTCCATTTGACTGCGATTGTTGGAGTAGTACTCATGGGTGTGAAGAGTCTGATATTGAATCCAGTTAATTTTGTGTATGAATTTCTCACTTACTACACTCTGAGCAGCTGAGCTACTCAAACATTTTTTTCAATTTCGTCAATTCTGGAACGTCCGTTTTGCAGTTAGTGGACCTGGTATTAGACTTATGAAATGTCTTCAAGGTTTTAGCAAGTTCACAAGAAGTTCAAATTCATGATAACAAAATTTTCCACTCAACCATCCTAGTCCTGAGCTTCGGACCCATTTACGTTGTCTGCTGCACTTCAAGCCACGATATGAGCATTTTGTAAAGAGCTCAACTTGGCAATTTCTGAAAATCCTGGCGTTAATTTCAAGTGCTTGGCAAGTTTAATCTAATCCATGATATGCTAAACCATCTTAGGCATGTAAATCAAATCTTATCACCGGCTTGATGCCGTTGACTTTCTATAACAAGATGAATTAACTGCAGCTGGTGTACAAATTCTCCTAGCCACATCCTTCAATCCTTCTAACCCATTCCCAGCTAGTAGGCAAAAGACTAATTCTCATACCCCACTTTCATAACCCTGTGCAACCTCCTTATGAGTTCTTCACAGGACCAGTCAGGATATAGGAGAGCTGTCTGGAGCGATTTTTCGCTTGCAGCACAGATTAAGATAGTCATGTTAGACTAGCACCCAATGGCAATCTGCTTAAACCAGTAGCTAGGCGCTACTTACTGGCACTACTTTTAGTCCTGCATGAAGCTGAGCGAGGAACTTCCTCACTGCAGAGCACTTGACGAGAGGGAGAAAGAGCTGATCATCTAGGAACAATTTAGCGCTAATCTAGTAACAGGTTTTCAATGATGCAGGAGTTAGTGGACGTTCTCTGCTGTCGACGAAAGCGGCGCAACTGTGCTATGCAGCTCTGATAGTACCTGATGTCATCCCAGCATTGGCACCCGACTTCAAGAATCTGCCAGTGGCTTTCAATGGTACTAAAGTGTTCGACGGAGAACACTTGGGCCTCAACACGACAAAAGTGGAACCGCATGTGGACGTAAGCAAGCTGGAGACATACAAATCATTCCATGGCTACTACACACTGGCGATGGTGGATCCTGACGCTCCCGGTCCCCAGAACCGCAGCCTTGCCCAAGTTATACACTGGCTTGTCACCGACATTCCTTACAACCTCTCAAAATCTCAAGGTAAATTCATTCATTCTACCACACTCCCCCTCCCTCCCCACTCTCGCTGCAAATTCTTTCTTTTCGGACTTGTACCATAAGAACAGGGTTTTTCTTAAAGCTGCAATTTGTGATCAGTTTGCATGCCCCCTAAAAAGTCATTCATTGAATTGTGTAAATCTCATTGGGGAATTTAATTTCTTTGGTTTGGCGACCCATCTCATTACTCTTCCAAACGAAGCACATCTTAAGTAGGTGTGAGAACTCTCCCCTTCCTCCTATGTGTTGTGATCTATGTGTGTTTAGGAATGGGGTAAAGCCCACAAGTTGGGGCATTTTTAAATCGAGGGATATTACACCTATTTAAGTTGGCATTACTATTTCCCTTGGACCAAATGATCTTAAGGAGTTGGGGGCAAGATCCCTCTTCTTTTTTTAGGAGGGCCATTATTCATGTGGATATATATAATAAGGTGTCTTCTAAATACACTAAAATTTATTATTGTCTGAACAATGTGAAAGCCAAATAGGTTCCTAAGTTCATTTGGGGCTCTGACCATTGTCAGTTGGGTACGCGCTTTGCTATGATATAACTGTGGGTAAATAACAGGTTAAATATATATATCCTACCCTGAACTGATATTTCTAACCCCCACCCTTCTCTTGTGAATAGTATCACTAGTTGGTTATTTCGTTTTATCCTTGCTCGGAGTAATAATTTGTAAAGCCCTTATATCCAAACTCTTATTGTTGCCCAGTTTGGATTTTTTTTTGAAGCCTATATTTCAAAAGCTGACTGCATATATATATATATATATTTATTTATTTATTTATCTTACATCAGGGTGGATATATATTTAAAATCAATATAACCCACCCAACACTGGTTCTAACAACTTGGTTCAATAATTCATCCCCTGTTACATTAGAGCCGGATCTATTATTTTTACGGTTCCAAGAGTCTTAAGTTGATTTAGAGAGCACAGTTGAGGTGCCTTCTCTTTGATAACAAATAAGTTAATGGTGGAAATGCAGCAATATCTAGTGGCGGGACAGTGCTTGCATCATACCTACTTCCTACACCAATCATTGGCACACATCGATATACAATACTCCTGTTTGAGCAAGTAAGTGTCTACTACACATCTCCAAATTTGAATCAGAATCGTAACCAAAACCCCAATTATTTATTTTTTCACGCACTAGACCAAAACTGGAACCAAGGTTTCAAATTTTGTTTGTGGAATCAAAACTTGAACTGAAACTATTCTAAATTCTTTTGAAGAACCAGAACCAGAGGTTCTTCGCAAAAATCAAGAACCACCCAACGCTGGTTTTGAAATGCTTCCTAAATTTAATCAAAAACTTTAAGGGACACATCTCCATCAAAAGAGGATGAGGTTACCATAAGTACCAATTTTTTTCTAAAAACCCAGTTATTTCCAAAAGAGGCATAACAACTCCCTTTTTCGTGATACATTGAGATTGGCTCATTCGAGTTATCTATTGAGTTGAAACTTCATATCAAATAATAAATTTGTGACACCCAATAATGTGTGGTTGTCTATAAGGTAAAGCCCCAAGGCGGGGGTGTTCCCAAAGTAAGGGGCCTAGGACAAGCTGGTAGCCAAGTTTGGCCCCGCACTTGGGGAGTATCCCCCCACATGCATGGGTAAAGTGGGCCTTACCCATTGTAAAGCATGAAACAATTATATCATTCATGAACTTAAACATACCTAGATGAAGATGAAGAGGGGTGAGGTTTTTATTCCTACTTAGAGGTTTAAGATTCCTCTCACTTTTAAAGAATAGCCATAATATTCCTCCTCTTTTCTAGGAATGATCTGCTTTTTTCTTGGTCCAGAATTTAAGCAAACAAAAAGATTGTTAAGCCCAACATTGTCATTGGCAATATTGACGTATAACATAGCTTAAGGCCAGTTTCCACATTGACAAAATGAATAATTAAACCTTTTCAAAAATTAATTCGTTTCTATGAATTTGAAATTGTTATTTTTTCATGGTCTCCTATGAAGAATGAAGTTATTCACATGGTAGCCTGCAATAATATGATGATTTTCAACACCCCAACGTCATTTTTGCACAAAAATTCATTTCACTACGTGAAGATTATTTAATGACAAAACTGACCCTAGGGTAAAGTATTGTCACGTAAGGCAATTCCCATAAGTTCAAACTCCAAACCACTTCATCAAGTTTTCCCTTGATTGTGTTTTGAGATTGTTTTAAGGAGATTGATGAAACATAACTTAGTTTGTGCTAATTTTGTTGTTCTTGTGTACTGACGATGTTTGCAGCCAACTGTACCCCTCTTACAACCACCACCCACCTCACGAGTTCTTTTCAACATAACAACATGGGCCAAAGAATATAACCTAGGAGATCCTGTGGCTGGGGTCTTTTTCAGAGCGACAAAAGGTGAATATTGATCACCTTTAGGAAACCATGTAGAGGTTCAAAGTTCAAACCTCAATAATACTGAATTAAGTAAATATAATTCTTATTTCATTGATCAAGCTCTAAGCTTGAATTTCAACAGCGTATCAAGACATAAAATGAACAAGATTTCCCTTCACTTTCCTTCTTTAATATGCTTCTTGTGACTGGTGAGGGCTCTGGAAAATAATTTGTTCCTTTGCCCCTTTGTGACCCTCTTTGGGTTTTGCTCATGTGGCTCAGACTTGGGTCCTCTCTCTTTGTTCTTCCTTTTCCCCCCTTCACTGGATGCTTTGTTTAATGGAGCTTGCCAGGGTTTCATCACAAACAAGATTGTTTTCAAGCTTTCTCCCAAGACTCAATTTGTCACTATGTGGCGCCTAAGGAAGTCCAAAAACATATTTACTAGAGTCTTCTAGATTGCTATCTTGTATGCAGTGGGGGTCAAATAGGTATTAAAATAACCAGAATTAAGTCCATTGGTTTCATAAAATGGTCTAATTATATGCCCTTTTTCATTCTATTGACAGCATAACTTCTGAATTGTAGTCAAAGTGGTGATCATCCAGAAACTAATTTAGCAAAATTTGGCTAAATACTAGATATGAAAGTAGAAAAAAACAGAATCCTTCTAAATTCTTGCCTACCTACTGGAACTTATCATAAGAATCTGGCCATTTGGATTGATGTTTCTTCAAACTATGGTGAATTTGGGCTATTTTTCCCATGAAAAATGGTTTGTGTAGGTCAAAATGAAAGAGATGTCATTCTTTCCAACTTATTGTAGTAGAAAGAACACTAATCCCTAGTACAAGCATCATTGCTCATTTAAATCTTAATACAAAGAACACTTACTGACTCATCATTAAGATGGCCATCTGCAAAAGCACAAATAGGCGAATTTGGCGAGGGGTTCCTTTTTGGCACAAGTAACCACATAATGTAAGTTGATCCTATTACTAGTCTGTTGAAAATGTGGAAATCAAACTAAATGCAATTTGCATAATTTGTAACACTAAAAGCCCATGCAAGCAAACAATAACATAATGAATATAGGTGCATGGAGTATATGAGCTTGCTTATTTTATTGATATGTCCCCACAACACAAATGTAAACTACATGTATGTACATTTTGTAATGAATATTTTTGTCACTTTTTAGAAAAGTGAAAAGATCTTTTATCCAGAGAATCTAGTGAAGTCACTTTTTTCATATTACTACTTTTTTGCAAAGCGTTTTCAGCATGCCAAAGGTCTTTTCAAATGTTATGCCACTATTAAACATTTTATTGAAAAATAATGATGAGATCCTATTTCACTTTATTGAAAAGGATTGAGCTACAAACATACATAGGTCATGGAAAGATGCCAATGGGAACCAAGAGGAGAAATTTTAAGGCACTAAAGTCTTCATGATTCTACCAACGTCAAATTATCAATTTGACATAGGTGGTGGACAATTTATTTTTCTTCGAATTTTAATGTTGTGTGATATACTAGCATCCCAAAACCAATGTAGCATTAAATGCTCACGCTTTCTACAACCTGCCCAAAAAGGTTTTTTAAATATGGTACAAACAATGCCCTCCCCTCTAAAATCCAAGTAGAAATTTGGAGAAAAAATTTCAATCTGTTTTCCCCAAGATTTGGCTATTTTTCCCCAAAAATACGAAAGATGAGACTGAAAAATCTTTTTTTTCATTTTCTTTTTTGCATTTGTGCGAAATTTTGCACAAATAAATATGGCTGGTGGTGGGTATACAAAGCACCGATGTTGGCAAACTTGACCCAATCATCATTGTTCAACTTAAAATGGAGATGCTGGAAGCTTCAATAATCCAATAGAATCCTATTGCCAAAAGAAAATAGTGATGACTACCTAAGGGGGCCCATTTGATCCTTTGGGTACACCATAGTGGCCTCCAAAAGAGAAGTGAACTTAGAAGGTGGAAAAACGCAGGATCAACTATAATTCTCAAGGCTGTAGTAAGAAATTGACAAATAGCATAGTATCTAGGCTGGTTAGCTATGACTTAATTATTTTGGGAATTGCTAAATTTTTTGAAAAATACTTACATACTATGCTGAAAATTTGCAAGAAGTTCTTAAGCACACTAGCTTAGTTACTTATCACAGTGCCTAATTGTTAAATATTATTATTCCTACTACTGAAAGTAAATGACAAAAATATTATTATTATCAGGCACCTTGCTGCCAAACCAGCTGAGGTACTCTAAGGTAATGATTTTACAATTTGTAAATACACCGCCCCTACAATGTCGAAAATTATGACAACACATTTCCCATATCATGAATGCCAACATGCAACATAAGTTTCGAGCAAGAATGCCATAGTGTATACTATTTCCCACATCTATCTATGAAGCAAGGTAGTTTGTTTTGTCTTGGCAAGCTGATATCTCCCAAACCATAGTGCTTCATTTGTGCTCTTGGTACTTTCTGAAAACTCTCAATGAGTAAGGGTGCATCAACTTGGTTTGAGATTGTTTGGAGCTATGGTGTGGAAGCTATTGATTATTGAACCATTTTCTCAATGAAAATTAAATAAAATCGAAACTGAAAACTGTATTGGAATTTGGGTTGTTCTTATTGGAGGAAAGCCCTCAGCGAGTCAGATTTAATAGAGTTTATTTCACAATTTTCAGGGCTAAGGTGTGAAAGATATTCATTTTAGTGTGGATTTTGTTGCTAGAAATTCAAACAAATTGCAAAAAATTGGGTTTGGAAGGAAAAATCAGTTGAGCTCTCAATGTGTTCACATTTCCGAACTTAGAAATTTTCAATTCTGAAACTGTGAAAAAAAAAGAATGTGTTCACACGTGGGCCAACTGCATATGCTACACTAGCATGGTCTAATGAAACAATTGAAGGAGCTTGAACTTATGGACCCCAAAAATTAATGTATGTGTTTTTTTTGGCAATATCTATTTCCAGAGTAATGAAAATAAGGTGTTTTTTCAGTTTTCAGTTGTCAAATTTCGAAAAAACATCTGAAAAAAGAAGTCAAAATTCACCAGATTATATCCTAAGTTCCAGCAGGTAGCCAAAAATATAGAGGGATGCTATATATATTTATAATCTTATATTATCTTATTGCCAAATCTGGCTAAATCATCTTATGGATGATCGCCACTTCAGCTACATCACAAAATTACACTGAATTTTTAAAAACCCTGTACGTAGCATGTTTTTTTCTCATAATGTTTCCGCGAATATTAAAGGTGGGGATGGCATGCACGAGGGTTTTTTTTCAGATTTGATTCTCACACATTGATGGCAACAATTTTTAGAAATCAGTGCTTAAAAAAACAGGTGAAATGTGGTGACTCACTCGTCAAATATGGCAACTATCTTCAAAATTTTGGAAATTTTTGATAGAAAACTGGCAATTGTTTTCAAAAAGTAAAGAGAATAGGCAATCGAATATTCCTGTCTCAGACTTGATTGGTTTCCAGGATGTGAGAATTCGCCACAAAAGAAACTCTGGTATGCACTAAGGTAGACCTGTCCATCATCAATCACTACCCTATGACCGAACACTTCTAAATCTTTGTCATCTGTGCTTCATTTTGAGTGGTTTAAAATGTTATGAGAGCACTACATCAAGCTCTAGAAATCATCTTCGAAGTGCAAAGGAAAAGGGTGTATAATATATGGTTTTCATAATTACATGTTAAATCTTAATATCAACATTTGATTATATAATCTTATTGACAGTAGAATCTAATAACATATATTTTTTATTCCTATTACATAATATTGTCATGCTGCATCATAGCTAAATAATGAGAATATTTGGAAATCAATTAATTCATACTCATTACTTATTTACTGAAACTAATGTAAAATCGTTAGTGGCCACCATCTCCATGTGTTACAAAACAGTGTTAGAAATTAGAACACATTTTATTCTCAAACTATATTAGTTTAAATTATGGTAACTTAAATACAAGTCCATGTAAAATATCATATATTATGACAACTTGGGCTCTGTGTTGCTTTGCACTACCAACTATGATCAACTCTTTAGTTTTTGTATTTTAATGGAAATAACAACACAATTGCCATACTACCTTTTCAGGTTTGGTAGTAATTAAATATTTTTGAAAATGTTGAGTAATTAGAAAATGCTCATTTGAGGAAAAAATAAAGATAATTATCACCCCTAAGGTAAACTAATCCATCACTGATCACTTGCCTATGACTGAACATTTATTTATATGTTCATCATATGTGCTTCATTTTGAATGATTTAAAATGTTATGGGAGCACTACCTCAAGCTGTAGAAATTATCTTTGAAATGCAAAGAAAAAGGAGTAATAACAATAAGAAAAATAAGCTTTTCAATTTACAAAATGTGTTTTTTTTTCTTTTCTTTTCTTTGGACCCCTCCTACTTTCAAAGCTTCTAACTTTTTCATTTCTTGTTCATTTTACATGGTTTAAAGTGTTATAAAAACATCACTTGAAGTTCTACAAATCATCTTCGAACTTTTATAACAATAAAACAACATACAAAGAATTGTTTGGGTGTTTGAGAACCGGCCTTTGTAGCATTTGGTGGTTTGTTTTTTTGCGTGTTTGACCCCTTTTATTTTGGAGTTGTAACTTTATCAATTCTATTTCATTTTTTACAACTTTTAATACACCATATGCGCCAATAGGAGGGTTCAAGTTTTGTTTGGACATCAAAAAAAACAAAGCCCTCCCTTTGGATCTAGCCTACCCTAAGTGTTTAAGTGTTCGATCACTAGCCAACTTAGCCTAATGCTAAGCCTGCTAATTTTCTTTGGTGCCTAAAGTCTTTATCACACCACTTCACTTTCCTTTCCTTCACAAGGTTTACAAGTTGTAAGTGCAATGATGTCTTGCATGAGGTAAGTGTGGGTAGAGTTGAAGAAGGTGTTCAAAGGGGCATCACAAAAGAAAACTATAGAAATAGAACTTGAGAAAAGAGTTATAAAAATCAAAAATAAAAAAAAGTTGGAAATTGGGAGAAGTTTCTCATGTGAAAATAACCAAACCAATTGTGGAGGCACATGTGAAGAGAGTAGATAACCTTGAATTAGAATTGACAACATTGAAAAAAGAAATAAAAGAGAAAAAATAAGATCATGATCATCCAACAACATCAAAGGAGAGCAGAATACCAAAATTGCTGGATACTATGAGCCAATGTAAAAGAGGTATCCACTAGTTGATAAGATCTTTTTACCCTATAATTTGATGGAACAATCATCTCCTCAATTTTGCAAAAAGAAGCAGTAGAAAGTGTTATAAAAGGTCTCATTTTGCTAAACAAGTCCAAAGAACCTTCCAAAGAATTTGCCTATATTTGTTGCCAAAATTTCATAAATTGTTATTCTTACTACTGAAGTGGATTTTGAAAAATAAAATAATTATTCAGCACTGAATTGCTGAACTTGAAAAGATACTACTCTAGTGAACAAGAAATGTTTGGAAAATATCAATTGTATCATCACAGCTCAGGGTAATAAATCTGAATAGAATTAAAATTTGGTGCGCATGCAGCATCACTAAGCAATAAATGTCTTTCAAGTCTTGGGACAAGGCCATGTGAAAAAATTAGCTCCCCACCCAATTTGTAGGTAGTTTTTTCACCAGTTCTATGGGGTCCTTTCTTAGGTTTTAGGGAGTTGTAGAAAATTTGGAATGGAAAAGAGGTTCACCATAGATGTCATACCAGCCACATAGATGACATGGGTGGGATACCTTTTATCCATGGATTGTTGTGGAATGGCATAGATGACATGGTTGGGATACCTTTTATCCATGGATTGTTGTGGAATGGCATAGATGACATGGGTGGGATACCTTTTATCCATGGATTATTGTGGAATGGCATAGATGCCATGGGTGGGATACCTTGTTACTTGCTTACATGGTGGTAGTATGCCAAAGACAAAGAAAAATTGATGGTCAAATGACTTGAGCCTAGGGGTTTTGTGGGGCCCATCCATGTAATGATAATGATGTGGCAAAGTTATGGTATTATCTATGCACTCAATAACTTTGACATATTTATCTAACACTTGCCCAAAATGCCATTAAAAAGTGAGGAAGCCCAAGGTGGAATTGAAGTCATAGACAAAAACTCATGAAGACAATTCAAACAAGGGGTCAATAAGGCAGAGTTAAAACAATCAGCATAGTTGGATTGAATGTAGGAAATCATAGAAGCTTGATGAAGATTAAATGGCAACCAAAAAGAATGGTGAATAAAGTGTGTTTGTGCTGGTATTTTGAAACTACCTATGTCTTTGGAATTTGGAATATTGAAAATTTTTGTCATTGAAAACTCAATAAAAATCAAAGCTCAAAATTTAGGGAATCTTGGGCATGAATCATGATCACTGATCAGGGTTTTTTTTCCCATTTCTGTGGAGTAGGCTAGGTGGACTGCTCATCATCCAGAAGAGGAATGAGCCAAATTTGGCTACAGGTCAGAGACGATAGTAGAGATTTTGGAATCCTGCCTAGTTTCGGTGACCAACCAAAACTCATTGTCTAAATCTGCCAGCTTCTAACATTTTCTCCTCAAAATATGGCAACTTTTCTGTAATTTTTCCAAAGAAACCCTTTGAGCAATTCGCACTAGATTTTTTTTGGGTCACCACAATGTGAAAGTTCACCCCCCCTCAAAACACTGATCATAATCTTTCTTATTGTTAGGAAGCCCTTAATCCTCATAAGACTTTATGGAGGTTTTAATTCAATAATTTTGAAACCTAAGGCGTGGGAGATATTGAATTCTAGTTTACCAGTGTTTGTGGCTAGAACCATCGGTGGAAGAGTTAAGGTGTACCAGGCAGTGTGACATGAAATTAGGTCCAGTGTGAAGGCAACCTTTGGATGAAGACCTAGCCGAATTGATTTTTCTGCCACTGATGAAACACAAAGAAGTGCCAAAACACGCAACGGGTGATGGATCAGTTTAAAAAGAATTGGAGAGATAAGCATCTCTTTAAGTGTCTATGTGATGTGTTGTTGGCCTTGCCTACCAAGGCAAGGATATGGCAAGGATATTGTGTTTAGATTCATTACAGAGTATAGTAGCTTAAGGGATTTTGACCCCTAGGTAATAGGTGTATTTTTATATGAGGATTGTTGAAAGATGATATTTTGGCTTGTGTTGAAACTTGAGATTAGTTATGGAGTTATAATATCTTGATATTTTTTATCCTTTTAGAGGATTTTTTGAAGATTTTATTTTTGCATGGTGGAATATTTGATTTTTCATAATTCTTCTTTTGCCTTAAGGTACTTTTAAATGTAAATTGCAAGGCTACAGTGTCACACACCCCTTGTTTGTTTTGTTTTCTTGTAAGTAAATCTTTGGCGGCTTAACACTTGCAAAAATTATGAAGGTTTTCAGATGGTTGTGAGTTATGTGGGGAGCCTCCGCGATTAATATCATGGTCAAGACTTCAAAGTGTTCACTAGACATCGGTGATGGCTAAAGCGAGCAGCATTGGGTTTGTTAAAGATAACAATGAATTGTCTCAGTTTATTTTATGATGGACTTGCTAAATTATGTCAGCTACCAATCCAGTTGATTTTTTCTCACCCACCAACACATGCTACTAACTAGTGTAAATCTATTGACTTTCACCTAATCTTTAAGATTGTATTAATTCCTTTGGCTACATATATTTGCTTGCTTGGCATTCAATAAAATAACCTTCTTTGTTTCTTTTGCAAAACTAGTCTAATGATCATAAAACATGAGTGCTTAGAAAATATTCTTATTGATCAAGAGGCTTGTCGTTCTATTGTTGCAAATAAGTTCTAGATGGAGTCTTCATTATCTCAACAAGTTATGGGCCCATAGGGGCTAGCATCAATCGTAACAAAGTTTTTTGGGAATAACTTCCATCTCTAGAAGTTTAAGATGCAAATTTTGTCAGAGGAAAAAATAATTTGGGGCATTGTGTCAGAGATAGAGGTTAAACTAGCAACCAATTTTGCAAACTGGGAAAAGAAAGATAGCAAGGCTAGGACCTTCATCATGATGGGCTTGCATGACTCTTTGCTTCAAAATGTTATTGGAGCAAAAATAACAAAAAAAACTTGAAATTGTTTTCTGAAAATATATGAGGCTAAAGGTCTAGCAAATATGTTGTTTTTGAAATGTCAATTCTTTGCTTACAAAATAAATTCTATTAATAGTATGTTAAATCACATTAACAAAATTAAGTCCATCGGTTAGCAACTTGAAATGATAGGGGTGAAGCTTGAGGCAAATGACCTTGTGATGGTGTTGTTGTGTAGCCTCTAAAGTCTTATAACAATTTGATAGTTGCACTAGAATCAGAGGCAGAAACTGATTTAAACATTGAGTTTGTTACAATTAGATTTTCGATGAAAAATTGAAGAAAAAGGATGCCGAAGGTTCAAGTGAAAGAGGGTCCACTTTGGTTGTTCACATGTCTAAAGCCATATCTAACAACTTTGTAGTAGATCAAAAGGTGGCCACTAAGAGGGACAAAAAGAAAGATCTATGCAACTATTGCAAAAACCTTAGCCATTGGGGTGAGACTATAAGAAAAAAATAGTAGACTTGAAGAAGCAAGTGCATACCCAAAAAATGGCTACCATAACTGAGCAAGCATTTTTTGCAACGACAAATGTTTTAGACAACGAATCTTGGTATATCAATTTGGGAGCTTTTCAGCACTTAACATTTCAAAGGGATTTTTTCTTTGACTACAAGAATGTCCCTAAATGATCCATCTACATGGGCGACAATTATGTCCAAGACACTACTAGAAAGGGAAGTGTTATTCTATCCATGAAAATAGGAGATCGCGAAGTCAAGGGAGTGCTACATGAAATACTACATGTCCTAGGTCTTGTTAAGAATTTATTTTTGGTAAACAAAGCCACCGCTCAAGGTCTAAAAATAAAATTTGAACAAGATGGTTGTAGTATTAAGAATAATGTTGGAGAGGTTCTTACAAGAGCTGTACATGAGAATAGGCTATATAAGCTATTGTGTTCATGGGTTCTAAAGAATGTTCAAATTGTAGAATATCTAGAGAGTGTTAATGCTCAAGTTACTAAAGAGATAAACAACTTGACAATTTGGCATGAAAGATTTGGTGGTCATTTAGGGGAGCAAAATCTAAAGCTCCTCATACAAAAAAATATAATCATTGGATTGGATCCCAAACTTGACTGCCAATTTTTTTTTGTGTGAGTTATGCCAATGGGAAGCAATGTAAGAATCCATTTTAGAAAAAAGATCCCAAGAAAATATGGCAAAATCCTTTGGAGTTGGTCCACACATATTTGTGCCAATTGATGAAGACCATTTTAGTGGGAGGGGCTCAATTCTTCATGACATTCATCGATGATTGCACCAAGATGGTTTGGATTTCTTTTTTGAAAAGGAAGTCAAAAGCCTTAGTAGTGTTTAAAGAGTTCTAAACTATGGTGGAGAATAGTTCATAAAAGAAGATAAAAAATTGTTTGTGAGAACAATAGTGTTGAGTTCACTTCGAAGGCCTTCAAAGACCATTGCAAGGTTAAAGGCATTCAACAATAGTTTTTTGCGCCATACACCCTTCAATCAAATGGAATAGCGGAAAGGCTCAATTGAACCTTGGTGGAAATGGCATGGTGCATGCTTCATAGCAAAGGTCTAATTCATAGTATATGGGTGGAAGCTGTAGCCACAACTACATACTTGAAGAATAGGAGTCCTAATAGATGTTTAAAAGGCATAACCTTGGTGGAGGCTTGGAATGGACAAAAGCCCAATGTAAGTCATCTCAAAGTTTGGGCAAGTATGTTTTTGTCCATAAGCCAAAAGAGTTAAGATCAAAAGTTGGATAGTAAGACCACCGAAAGTTTGTTTGTGGGCTACAAAAGGAAATCATATAGGGTGTGGATCTCAGCTCAAAGGAAGCTATACATTAGCAAAGACATTTTGGTGGTCAACAATCCATTGACTCCCATGATTTTAGTGGGAAACAACACCAAACTTAACAACCAAACTATTGGAAATCAATAAATCAACAAAAATCTGTAGTCTAAGGTTATTAATGAAGAAGATACCATCCATGATTCAAAGTTTCCAAAAACACCTCAAAGAATTAGAAAGGAAAGAAAATTTCCTAAAAGGCTAAAGGATTTTGTAGCAACTGTTAAATATGCCAACATAACAAGGTTTCTAAAGGATCCAATAACTTTGGCAGAAACTTTTGCATGAGATGATGCAGATCAGTGGAAGGTAGCAATTGAGGAAGAGATGGAGTCTTTGAGAAAGAACAACACATGGGTGTTGTCAAAGCTATCAAAAAATTACAAAGCAATTAGATGTAAATGGGTGTTCTAAACCAAGAGAAATGTTCAAGGCAAGATTGCGCGTCACAAAACAAAGTTCGCTGCTAAAGGATGCGCACAAAAACATGGATTCGACTTCAACAATACTTTTGCTCTAGTAGTGAAGCTCATTTCAATTTGCTCATAATGAAGCCATCACAACATTACAGGATTTGGAGGTGTACCATGTTGATTTCAAAAGTGCGTTCTTAAATGGGGATTTCAAAAAACTCATCCTCATGACACAACTAGACGGGCAAATTTTTACAAGTGAAAAGGAGCTTGTTTATAAGCTGCAAAAATCCTTATATGGACTAAAACAAAGTTTAATGGCTTGGTACCAATAATTGGACAATATTCTTTTGGAAAATGGGTTTTGGAGGTTGGAATTAGATCATAGTGTCTACATCAATGTAAATGTGATCATTGCTATATACATGGATGATCTTTTCATTTTTGCACAGTGCACAGAAGTTTTTCATTGATTGAAAAACATATTTTGTGAAAAAAAATTGATGACTAATTTAGGAAAGCTTTAGTTTATTTTGGGACTCCAAGTGATATGGGACAAAAACCAAAGAAGTAAAGTCACCACCAAAGAAAAGGGATAATCTAAATAGGTAATCTTTTTTCTGTTATTTGGATCATAGTATCAACATCAACCCTATAGTAGTGGCTGCATAAAGCTTTTTATCTTAATAATAACCACAAACTTCCTCTATTCTTCTTTTCAACTATGTTCAGACCATAAACTAAGGACTTCAAGGGATCAGAACTCTCTTTGGATTCCTCTCAAAAAGCCCATTGGTCCTATGGAGGTTCATAAACAAACATTGACTTAATGCACCCATGCCCTTTCCAGTAGAATCATTCAGCAAAAGAGTTGGATAGAAAAACAGATTAGTTCCCAAAAATTTAGTTCTTCACTTGGCACCCATAACAAACCTGAAACCTTTTTCTCCTCGGAGCTCCCACAATTCAGTAAGTACTTTCTCTTTCCCAAACTTAATCAAACTGATAGGTTTTTCCAAGATTCCCAATTGACACCCAAACCCATAAACACTCCACATGGATCACTTTAAAATCACTTAACACTATCATCACTTCCCCGGACTTAGTCCCTACATCTAACATAGATTAACCTTCTATTTTCTTGAAGATTATAATGTAATGAAAAGTGATAGCTTCAAGTTAGAAGAACACACAAAACAAAAAAGCATTCTTCCTTTTTTGTCCAAATACACTCCAACACACATTTTTGTTTTAGAACCTCAATTCTCAAAGGAAAACTTTGCCTCTTTAATGACTTGAGCTCCTTGATTTATAGTCCATCCCACTTCCTTTCGTTTTCATCACCTTCCCAACACCAACTAGTCTTGTGCAACATGATCTACATGGCTCACGATAAACCCATTCCATCATCGAAGCCAACTCAAAAAACCATCACCATTGAATTACAAACTTCGAACACCATAAACCTACAAACAAACAACACACATTGAGACATAGAAACAAATAATAAACATTAGACTTTCAACACCTTCAAAATTCATGATGAACAATTATCTGCTACTTTGGTATCTTGTGTCATCATGAATTAGGGTCGTTTCCCTCCTTTCATCCACATCCATAAAAAATGTTTGATACTAGCTTTTCGTCACAATATTACCTTAGGCCAATCAAGTTACATCGCAAGCCCTTTGACAAAATTCCAAATGGATGCATACAATCCAGTTGCTACCCCTCTAGAAGCAGGTGCTAAACTTTCCAAGAAGCAAAGTCCTAGCTCAAAGAAAGAAGAATTTTAGATTGTTAATATTCCATACAGGAAAGCTATAAGTAGCTTCAAGTATTTACATGGTTGGCACAAGACCAAATATAGTTGCAATAGTGGGAGTTGTTGCCCAATTCTTCAACAACCCTTGACTTGCACATTGGCAGGTAGTCAAAAGACTTTTGAGATATATGTAAGGTTCACAGAATCTTGTGTTATGATACTCTCGTGATCTTCTTAACAAGAAGACCTTGGAGCTTTGTGGTTTTGGTGATATTGACACAAGGAGATCAACAACTGGCTATGTTTTTCTTTTGGGAGGAGCACTTGTTTCTTGGGCCAGCAAGAAGCAATCAACAATCGCTCTTTCTTCTACAAAAGCAAAATACATGGCATGCACTCATGCAACAAAGGAGGTTTTGTCACTTAGAAGACTCTTAGGTGAAGTGGGATACATGCAAAAAAATGCAACCCTCATACTTAACGATAGTCAAGGGAGCTTGGCTTTGTTGAAGAGTCCAGTGCATCACCTACGCACAAAGCACATAGATGTCCAGTTCCATTTTGTGAGGGAACATATTGCCTCCAATGAAGTTTTGTTTGACTACTGCTCTACTAAGGAGATGGCTGCTAACATTTTTACCATGGTAGTCCCCAGAGATCAGTTTGAAACTTGCAGGAGCAAGTTAGGATTAGTGTATCACAAGTAGAAAAACATTGTCATTCAGTGGGAGTGTTAAAATAGCAATGAGCTATCTTAGTTTATTTTGTGATGGACCTGCTAAATTATTTCAGCTACCGATCCAGCTGATTTCTCTCACCCACCAACACATGCTGCTAGCTAGTGTAGATCTATTGACTTTCACCTGATCTTTAGGATCGTATTAATTCCTTTGGCCATATATATTTGCCTGCTTGGCATCTCAATAAAATAACCTTCTTTGTTTCTCTTGCAAAATCAGTCCAGTGACAAGAGAGCATGAGTCCTTAGAGAATATTCTTATTGATCATGAGGCTTGTTGTTCTACTCCTGCAAACAAGTTCTAGATGGAGTCCTCACTACCTCAACAAGGTTGTTTTGATGTAAATCAATGAGATGCTGGTGAGAAGACTACACAGCCAAGGGAAATTTGTGATGAAAGATTCAGCAAGGGTGAGCAGCTGCAAGATATAATTGGAAGATTTTTCGGGTTAGGATGGGGGTGTTTTTGTGTGTTGGTGTGTTCAGAAGTTGTAAGTTGCATGCATTCCGGGTGAACATTTTTTGGAGATGAATGCTCCGGACTGTGTTTGTGGTTTTCAGTCCCCTGTTTTTAGATTTTCGCTTCATCGAGTTTGATGACAGAAGACAAGGGAAGTTCATGTAGACATAGATTAGGAATTAGGTGTGGAAGTGATGAAGGGTACAGGGGATTACTGAACTCAAATATGGAGCCATCAAATTCCTAGGAGTGATTGTGCCTGGGAAGAATTTCATCTTGTGAGGATAGTGTGGGTTGTTGGGAATCCTCTTGGGAATGGGGGTGAGTACCTATATCTACAGGAGCTCCAAGTGAAAATTACCACATGGACTTCATGGGCTATCTGTTGTAGTTATTTGGCAGATTAACCCTTGTCAAGACCTTTAGTTTCTGGAAATGGGAGTGTTAGGATGTTCATTAAACAAACTGGTGGGACAGAATGGGAATATCTCTAGGTTGAACATGTTCAGTTAAGCATCTATGATTCCGACAAAAAACCCTGGTAGTTCATGAGAGAATCTGAAGGATCTGATTCACACTGAATTTATGTATTAAAATAGGAATTGTGTTTATGCAACAACTTGCATCCAATTTGGCTGAGACCTATGTTGGTTGCTGCATCAGTGTCTCTGCAATTGGAACTTCAATATGAGGTTACCAAGAGTGTTGGTCATGTTGTATTTGAGATATAGGGTGTATTGCAATTAGTCTACTACCCTTCTTTTTGGCATCAGAGTCAGTTGATCATTCTGTTGTTATAGAATTAGGATATCAAGCATGCCTTCCAGAATTGATGCAACAACGTGTCTGTTTCCAGCAATGAAAAATCTAGTGTTAACATCACTAATCAATTAGATTATGAACAGCATATTTTAGATAGGTTTGATTATTTAGAGAATTTTAATGTCCTTAGTGTTGGTTATGTTGTTGCACTTGGTAGGATTTGGAGTGGTGAATGTCATAGGTTTTGATCCAACAGAGGTTGCAATAGGTGATATTGCTGTGAAGGTAACCCACAGTGGATTTCTGTCAAAAGTCTATGTTTGGGTGAAGCTTCAAGATGGACCACAGGGATGGGGAATTGTTGCACAACCCCAGGGCAGATATTATTTCACCTCATATTTTGCATAGGATATCTGCATCAGATTATGAGACAATAACTGATGTACCAAGACATGTGGAGACATCTGGATCCCAAAAGTTCCCATATCTCAACATCATTACATACAATTTTTCATACCTGGTCTTGAGGAATTGATGCAAGCTGGAGACAAGTTACAAGCATCTGGCGTTTCATCAAAACTTCTCAGTTGGGCTATGCCCAGATTTGGATCAAAAGCTTTATTGGCAGCTGGAAAATACAGATGAGCACATTTTTCCCCTCATAACATCTGAATATAGAATTCTGAGTCCAGTGAGAGGAAGGGAGCCAAGAAATTTGATATGTGACCACACTAATTCCATTAGACAATCAGAAAAAGAGAAGATCATTGATTAGTGCTGACATAAACCATGAGATGCAAAATTCAGTCAGGGGTATCAGCATTTCATGACATTTGCTTTAGGGATGAACCTGATGGTGACTGTGCAATATTCACTGAGTAGGCTGAGGTCCTTTGAGGTTTCTCCACCAAGAGAGTGCCAGTTTGGGTCTGGGTCACAAGAACTTGAACCCCTGGGTTTAGCACTGCAAATCAGGGAACCTTCCAACACTGGTTGCAATGCCCTGCATGGGTAATTGGTGTGACCTGCCTTGCAAATATTTAATGTGGGAAGAAACCAACTCCTCCTTTACAAGATCTACAATCTTAAGGATATTCTATAATCTTTCTATATATGTAATATGTATATAATATATGGTTTTCCATAATCCTTTCAATTTCTTTTCTTGAGAGTCAAGACAGCTTTTATAGGGTTTTTTAATTGTGGTGTTTAGATTTTGATGGGGTTTCTTTTGTGATTTCTTTAATTGCATTTCTTTTTGCTCCAAGTTCTTGTTTCTTTGGTTGGAGTTCTTCCATGGTCATTAAACTACCTACCTCCCATGTTTTTTTTTCGCCCTTTTTCATTGATGCTGAGTAAATGGCAAATTGTTGATGACAACATGAAGCCAATATTCTATACACTAAAGAATTTAAGTGGAAAACTTCAGGCAACTTTCTAAATTTATTATTACATGGTTCGAATTGTGGTGAAAATTTTCTAATTTCGAATTATATTCGAAAAATCTTTAAATATGGCCCAAAAACACGAAAATCTTCATTAATGGTCACTTTTTCTAAAACTTTTTCTACCATTGTGTGCAATTTCACCACAAGAAATAAACTACCTACCTCCCTGGTTATTCATCTACCTGTTTGGAAGCCCCATGCTAATAACTGTCCCTCCATCTTCAACATCATGTTTTGTCTTTATCTTGGCCATCCCTTACAGAACACCTCCTCTTTGTGCCATCATTTGCTGTTTCCTTTCCACCAAATGACTTGGCATTTTCTATCATTGGTTGTAGAAATCAATCTGTAACTGACAGCTGGAGACCTAGCTGAACTCATCATGCTGCTTTTTTTTGGGTCAAATTCCTTTTTCATTCAAATTAACTCACCAAAATCACAGGGTTTTTATCATCTCTCATAAATTTGACTAAACCTAGCATGCTATAAAGAGAAGAGCCACTACCTGATAAACCCTTCCTAGGAGTCTATTTATCAAAATCCATCCCTAGCCCACAAGTGTTTTCAACAAGGCTTAGCTTTAGGTCAAGCAAGCCTAGAGTATTCTCATGCAAAATGTACATGGGCACCCCTTTCCCTAGCCCACCTTCTTCCTTTTACATTGTTGTTGCAATTCAATCATCCTTTTCATTTTCATCCTTACTGGGTAGCTATGGCAGTTGATACACAAAAGGTGTGATCTTTCAGCAGTTACATACTACTAGGGTGATATATAGCTCAATTCATATTGTTTGTTTGTGACCCTTTTATATTATACCTATTCATGTGGGCATGTCTCAATTTTTTAAAAATTACACCAATTGTTTTCAAGATGGGGGGATAAGTGGCCATGGCAAATTTTATACAAAGGAGACATCAACTACGAAAAATGCCACCTATTGATTTTCCTACCCATTGTTGGGATAGCGGAACCTTGTAATAGGCCTGGAATAACAAAACACTACTCAAGCCAAAGCATCACAAATTCTACTAATCCACATATAACACCATACCATACAAAATTGCCATTACAATCCATTCATACCTTAATAACTTTGTCCTTGTCATATATGGGCCAACTACATTGAAAGCTAAAGGAAAGAGGAGTGAAATAGAAAGCAAGCTTGCAAGAAGAAAGAGAGATAAATGCCTTAGTTGGCATCCATAAATAAGAGACTCTTTACCAAAAGGCTAAAGCCCCTCGTAAAGGGTGGACTCTATGTTAGTCATTTCATTGTAAATCTGAAGGCAGTGGAGGACAATTGTGAGGGGGATTGGCTAATGGGGGAAGTAAAAGGGGGCGAAAGGGGGTGGGGGTCGGGGAAGGGGAAGGTTGGCTACACAGATCAATGTTAAGAAGATTCTAAGATTCAAGTTTACATTTATTAAGGATAATTGTAGATAATAAAGCTCTTCATAATGTAAGTTCAATTCAAGGTATGAACATGTGGTTTGGGTGAAAGGACAATTGCAATTCAAAATTTGAGAAAAAATATATATATACGTATACAATGGGGAACCAAACTACATGTTCATAAATTTGATACTAAAATTAATTTAGTCATGTTCTGAATTTCCTTCACTATTGTTTGTTTTCATTACTATGTAACTACATGGTTGCATTTAATTATTCAAATCTTACAATAAATACACAATCATGGTACATCTTGCATGAAATTTGATATCCAATTTCAATCATTTCAATAAATTTTGCTGACTTTGCATATAACTAAGAATCAAGTGAGTGGGGGTCAAATGAAAGACCAAACCCAAGTTCTTCAATTATTTTAAGGATAACTTGAATGATTAGATGGAATTTAGGTGTAGGTGAAATTTGTAAATTTTTTATTTGGGAGAGTGAGACTTCCAAAGGTAAAGTCAGCAATAGTAGTTGATTTTGCTATTTTAAACAATTTGAAAACCTAGTGAGTCAATAGATTTGGATCTTTATAGTTTTTGATCCCATGATCTTGTGGTTCTTTGGTATGAAAGAATATACATTAATGTTGTGCAAGTAAACGATTTATATTCATATATCTATGTAAAAATATATATACATATAGTGTGTGTAGATTTTAATATGTATTGTGTATAAGAGTTTTAAAACTTTTATATCTCATAGATGGTTCGTATATATTGTAGAACTTTTTAAGAGTTCTCTTCTTTCCTAATATGTATACTTTCCTTGCAATCAAGTGTGTCTCCATGGATTAAAGTAGATGTCTAATGTGTGATTCCATCATAGTATCAAAGCTTGGTCTGAACAAATTTGTGTTTTTTAATATTTTCAATTATATGCTAACTAACATGTCTTGAAATCAGTGAAAAAATTCAACACCAAAATTTTCAAGAATCTAAATTATAAAACAAAGCAACTTTAAAAAAATTTGATAACAAAAATTATATCACATTTGATAACAATGCACATTGACATTTCAATAGATCCTTATCAATACATAATGGAGGAATTGAAATCAATCACATATTCACTTAATAATACTAAAATCTTACAAAAAAATTGACTCAAAAGATTCCAGATTTTAATCATATCTCAAAAATTTGATGGGACTTTTTCCATATATGAAAACATAGATTAACATCATGGTTTAAAACTGAAAAGAATTGGTCTATTGTTAAAGGTATAGAGGTCAAACCAATTCCCCGAACAATAGCCCAAATAGGTGCTAGAAGCCATGCACCTCTTGCCACAAAAATAGGGGTTGTAAGCAATTGGGAAAATAATGACACAATGTCCTTTACATTAATTAACAATAGTATCGACAATAGCATTATTTCACATGTTCAATTATGTCCAACATCACTTGATGCATGGAATGAATTGATTAAATTATTTGAATCTCAAGATGTTGTTACAAAAATGTATTTAAAAAATGAGTTGCACACATTGAAAATGAAAGAAAATGGAAACATAACAAAACACACCGAACAATTATCTACAATTGGTTCTCTACTACTGAATGATGAAGATGTTAATACATAATATGCTTCAAAGTTATAGAAGTTTATAAGTTCTATGCATAGGCAACAACCATAAGCTTACAATCTTTGATAACTTATTTAATTCAAGAAGAAACTTTGATGAAAAGTTTAAATTCATCATATATAAAATGTCTACCTTATATATTGGAAAAAGAAACTTCAACATTAATAGAAACTAAAAAAGATACTTCCCATCTAAAGATGGAGAAGGGTCATCTAATTAAGATAGGTTTCAATAATTCAAAGATGAAATGTTTCTTTTGTAAGAAACCAGGTCATCATATCAAAGATTATAAAGCTAGAATTACAAAAGACTCTAGAAATTCAACAAGGCAAACAAATGTTGTTATCAATTTAACAAGTTGTATATTGTAGTTGTGTTCATAAAGAAAAACAAAGATTCTACTTGGTGTATGTTGATATTGAGGCAACATAGCACATGTCACATGATGTTGATTGTGCATTCACCAATTATCAAACATGTGAAGAAGGTCAAGTGGTCTATTTAGGTGATAATAGCACACACAAAATTCATGTCCAAGGGGATTGTCAATCATATTAACAAATGGAATAGTGAAAGAAATCCCTAATGTATTACACATACCAACTTCAAAGAAAAACTTATTTTCAACCAAAAAATTTAATAGGGTTGGTGGAGAGATTACTTTGAAACAAGGAAAATGTGATTTAGAAAATAGGATTTTAAAAATATTTTTATTTGCACACTAGATCTTGAATTATCTAAATTGGGAAAATTTGATTATGATAAATTAAAAATCACATTTCCTATTACTATGGGTACAAATAAAATTGAATTATGGCACCAACACATAGGTCACATGGGTGTAGTCACACTAATGTGTACACAAGCAATTGTAACCAATGTTTGGTTTTGTATATTTAACATTTTAGGAAAAAATAAAAAACTCCAAATGGAATTGTTTCCACATAATGTTATTTTCAATGTATTGGTGTATATATTCTAAAAGTTTAAAATCAATCTAATGAATGAAAAATACCCAAAAGCATTTTGAAAGCATTGTAACCAGTGTTTTTAGGTAGTAAAAGGACTTGTAAATGGACTTGAATTTTTTTGACAATGACATATTTTGAACAAATTTTTTATGTAAACCATAACATAATAATGTGATGAAAAATTTTAATATTTTTAAAAATATTTTTGTTCAAATATTCCAAGACTATTCCAAAATAAACACCCAATAAGTAGTCACCCAAAGGGCTAGGTGTGGCTCATGATATCTCGTTTGCACCCAGATTAACAACCATTAGATTAAATCAATGGAAATCTATGCCCACTAGACTTGATAATTTTCAAAAAGATGATTTTTATTTTTGCAAAACATGTGTTAAAGGCAAACAATAGAAAACTAGCTTTCCAAAATTAAAAAACACCAAAACAATAGAGTTACTAGGAATAATCCATTCATACATATGTGGTCATATTCAAACTCCCATTTATTTTGGTTGTAGTTATTTTATAACATTCATTGATGATTTGTCACGATACTTTATTATTGTATCCTATTAAACACAAATTAAAAGCCTTTGATAAATTTGTTATATAAATTTTTTAGTCGAAAATCAAATTAACAAAAGGATCAAAATTTTACAATTAGATAATGGTGGAAAGTATAAGTTGAATGCTTTTAATTTATATTGCCAAAAACATGGTATTAAAAGGCAATTCACTATAACAAACACACCACAACAAAATGGTGTTTCCAAGAAAAAAAATCATACATTGATTGGGGCTGCATTATCTATGTTAATTAATTCCCATTTGCCTAAAATGTTTTGGGGAAAAACTTTGTTAGCTGCAAACAATCTACAAAATAAAAGTCATAATAAAGCTCTTTTAAATAAAACATTATAGAAATGTGGTATAGAATTAAACCCAATTTTTCATATTTATGTGTGTTTGGATGTTGTGCATACGCCCATATTTTTAAAGATAACAAATGGGTGGTTGCAAGGTAGGGTGGCTCACTTTTTGCATCACAATTTAGTTTTTTTGTAGAGTGGCATGCATTTACATGCTATTAACATGGCATAAAAACAATAATTTCCCAAATTTGTGGCTAAATTTAAATTGTCAACTTGAAGAAGACATATATGAAAAACAATTACAACATATATACACCAAATATATAGTAATGGACTTTTGAAGTTGAAAAATATGGATTGTTTATTATTTGTGCCTATATATATATATATATATATATATATATGCATTTTTGTGTATGAATTTTATTTGAGATATAATATAGGGAATCAATATATGATATGTTAAAACAAAAATGACATATGTGCAAAAAAATTGCTAAAAAAAATTTAACCAAAACAAAATTATGGACTTTTGAATGGCCTAAAATGAGCCATATTTTCATAAGTCCATATCATAATCATTTTCGGATGGATTTCAATTTTTATTTTCTTGACATGTACTTTAAAGAATGGCTAGTCTTCATATGAACTTCTTAGTTCATTAACCACCATGTAATTCCCCATTAAATTAGTGATATCAAAATAAACTACCATTTTAACATTACCATATGGACTTTTAGGGAATGGAGCATCCACCGAAAATGACCCTTCTTAGAGTGCATACACCTAGATGTAAATTAGAATCTCACACACAAGAATTCTTAGGATATTTTGAAGAATCCAAAGCTTATCGTCTTATGAAAAAATCTGACAAAAGAATAATTATTTCTAGAGATGTTATTTTTCAAAAAAATTCTATGAAGTTGACATCAAATAAAGAATTAAACTTTGAAAAAAATGAATTGTTATTATATCCTAGATCTTTCCAATTGCAACAATGCACCAATCATATAAAAATCCCTCCCAAAAGTGTATCAATATTACCTTTTTATTATAAATTTTCAACTGCAAAATCAGCAAGTTCATTCACCATCAATAGAATTTACTTCCCATTTTCAAAATTTGGGTCCTCCGATCCCACTAGTACCTCATAATGAAGAAATTTCAAATGCATTTAAATTATATTATCCTTAGATGATGATATTCTTGAAATTTCACTTTTGTAGAATTTTTTTTCAAAATTCAAAGGTCAATAATTGCCTTTTGCATTTGCATAAAAACTAAAACCAAAAAGAAAAGTTGTTCCTCCATCTCGCCTAATTGAAACAATAGAGGGCAAGAAAATAACTAAACCTAATAAACATTGCTATCTGCACATAAAGCTTTGATTACACAAGATATTATGGTTGGCCCTTTAACCATGTCCAAAGCTTTATCTAGGCCTAATGCACATTCTTGGCAAACAACTATTAAAGCTGAATTTTTCAGTCTTAACAAAAATAAAACATGGGAGCTTACATCCTTACCGTAAGGAAGGAAGACAAAAGTTAATGGCACAATTGATAAATACAATGTTTGTTTTATCACTTGTGCCATGTGGATATTATTAAGTTCATGGTCTTGAATACATTGAAATGTTTTCAATGGTTGTGAAGTTGAATTCAATTTGAGTTTTACTTACTTTAGTTACACAATATAATCTTGAGATACATTAGTTAAAAGTTCAGACAATTTTTCTCAATGGTTATATTGAAGAAGAAATTTATATGGAAATACTAGAAGGGTTTCATGATTCTACAAATTCACATTTGGTGTGTAAACTTTTCAAAGCATTGTATGGGTTATGTTAGTCTTTTCAAGCATGGTACCAAAGATTTGACCAATACTTCATTTCTAAAGGATTTGCAAGATATGAAGTAGATTCAAACATTTACTATCAACCAAAACTAAATGCATGTTTCCAACTTATAATAATTTATGTGGATGATTGTATCCTTGTCACAAATAGTCTACAAACATAGTTGAACTCAAGGTAATACCTTTTCAAAAGTTTGACATGACAAATGAAGGCCAACTACATTGGTAATCAAATTATTTGTAATAGAATAGAAAGGTGGATACTTTTGTCCATCAATCCAAATATCACAATCAAGTCTTACATGGGTATGACATGGCCAATTTGAATCCAATTTGTACACCTATGGAATCTAGACTAAAATTAAATAATGAAGATTGCCCTGAAACTAAAAAAAATTAAAATAAAATGTCAATTTATCCTTACCTACTAGTGGTGGGCAACTTCATGCATGCCATTTTCAACAATTAGCTTGATTGTGCATATGTTGTTAATAGTCTTACATGACACATGTCTAATCCCAGCTTTATTCATTAGTGAGCTATTAAATGTGTGATGTGCTATATCAAAGGATTCTTCACATGTGTATATAATATCAACAATTTGTAGGAAGCCATATTGGACATGGATTTTCATATGCAAATTGGGCGTAGGAAGCCATATTGAACATGGATTTTCATATGCAAAATTGGGCCAAAAATAAAAACATTCATAGATTATTTTAGGGATTTTTTTTCACTTGCAGGTGGTGTCATAACTTGGGCCAACAAGAAGCAAACTTTTGTTGCATTGTCCAACATAGAAAATGAATACATGGCATTATCAAAGGCAACAAATGAAGTTATTTAACTTCGACAATTACTTCATGAAATTAGTTTTCCACAAATGCATCTTACAACAATATATTTAGGTAGTCAAAATGCAATTATATTAACTACCAACCCTAAATAACATTTCTTGGAACAAACATATCCAATTTAAACATATTCAATTGGCATAAGTTTCAATTAATGACATACCAATTGATGTTCGTACCATGTCTTTGCCTACCATTAAACATTATCATTGTTTAAACAAACTTGGAATGACAATTATTCCACCTGATTTTCAATTATTTCTAGCAATAAAATCAAAATTTTCAATGTCTTTACTTAACACAACAAAAACCAGCCAAATAAATCTTCCTATTGTTCCATGCATACAAGTTCTTATGGCTTATGTGGGAGGTTTTCTCAAATCCTATAAATAGCTTCATCCAAAAGACAAAACCAATATGACTTTCTGTTATGACCAAAGTTAGAAGTTTCTAATCATAATTATTGTGTGAAGCAAACTCATATCCAAGCTTCTTCCATGCACCCAAGTTTGCCATATTGAGGTATGAGGTATGCAAGACCATGCAACATGCAAAATGGTCACATCACTACAAGGAATCTTATCCATTTCAACCCATGTGTTTGCAACTTATGTCCAAATCAACCATTTTTGTGACTATAGATGCAACAATCTTTTGTGACACTTAGTAAAAAGGGTGAAAGCATGAATAGGTTGATTATTTGGACTATCAAACATGTAATTTTTTCTAGATTATACACAAATGTAAAATTTAAAACTATATTCAATATTAACATTGTCAATTCCTTAATTATTCATGTTGTCATAGACTTTAATGGGAATCATCATAAAATTTTTAGATAAATTCTAAAAAATTATGGACTTGTAATAGACTTTTGAAATCACAACATTACATCGATCACACAAAAAAATGGAAATTGTGGACTCAAAAAAATGTCAAAATAGTGTCAAAAATAAATTAAAAATAAAGCATCATCAAATGAATAATTTATTAGTGAAATGCATTGAAACTTTCCTAATGTATATATTTTAATTTTTAGAAGTTTTAAATGATGTGATTGTGGTAAATTTTTATCCTTGAGAATCCATTTCACATCAAAAAATTTAATCTTTTACATGGATTTTTTTATTAATCACATGTTTAGGGATATCCATAGGTTGGTTTATTAATATTTATGATTAAAAACATAAGGGATAATTATAGGATTTATGGTTTGATAATTGTTGAAACTGCAAAAAAATTGATATTGTTAGATTATGGACTTTCAAACACCACTTTTAAGACACTTAACCATGCTTTCACCCAAAACGATTATAGTCACATAAATGACTACAAGGTGGTTTGTAGTTACATATGCAACTTATATTTGTGAGTAATATTGATTTGGATGAAATTGAATATGAAAAATACACTTATATCATCCATTTTTAATGGCATCCCAAAATAAATGAAATTTTCATTGTTTTTACAACTTGGAAGATGGTTCATAGGCCATTGGACACTAGGTGGCATCTTTTCAACTAGATTTGTGACTATAAATCGAATGTAATTAAATGTGAAAAAAAATGAATTGGCCAATGAAATTGCTAAATTTAAGGCTCTAATTATTTTCCCTCAACTTTCTTCAATGAATTAACCATTAAATGTGAAGTAAGGTTTGGTGGGTTTGTGAAAGTTTCAAAGGACCCATGGTAATTAATGGTAGAAATAAGGCTAGGTAGTAGGTAATATACATGTGGCCAAATAGTAGGTATTTTATCATGTTGATATGTCATAGTGTTTTTTGAATAGTTGATTAATTAAGTAGGTTAGGTAATAAGTAGTAAGTATTGGGTAGTATTTAAGTAGGTTAATTAATAGTAGGTACTTCATTGTGTTGAATGAAATAATGTTAGGTTTAATCAATTAATTAGGCTAGGTAATTAATCAATTAGTAAGTGTAAGGTAGTAAGTAGTGGGTATAAGTAAAATAAAGTGAACAACTTTTCTACTGTGTCAAAATTACAACAAGTAGAATTGTGAAACATTTAATGTTTTTTGCTTAAATGATAAAATAAGATGTTTTTACTTTAATGTGCATTAATTTTCAAATTCCAACTTGTAAAAGTAGGTTTCAAGTAGGGTTTAATAAAGAAAATATAGAAAAAAAATTGATGGCTTATTAAAATAAATGATGATCTTCATATCATAAATTCGTACATATCTATTTGATTAAATTTTTAAATGAAAAATTAGGTTTGAATACATATAAACCAATCAGTTTGATATGTGATATTTTTTGAATTAATTACTTAATTAGGTAAGCAATGTAATTTGTTTATTGAATAGGCTAGGTAGTAGGAGTAATTTATGACTCATTTTAAAAATTATATAGTGAATAAGTTATAGATCATAAATCTAAATTACATTTTTTTGGTACAATTATGATCTATTATAAGCAAAATTGTATAATATAATTTCTTAAATTGAATAAAGGTTTGAGATGTGAAAAAACATAATTTATTAATCATAATTTAGAGTAAAACTTAATAATTTCTTTTAAACATAATAAAATTCATAGTTCCATAAAATAAATTATTTATATGGAATTAATTAATATTTAAAAATCAAAATTGATACCTAGATTAATATTTAACATCAGAAATAATATGGATAATATAGGATTTTTATGATCATTTATGTATGATCCATTTATAAATATTATATATGAATAAAATAATATATCACACATTTAAATTAAATTCCATTGGTAAAATTATGATATATCAAAAGAAAAGTTGTATATTATAATTTTTAGAATCAAATGAAGGTTTAAGAATATGAAAGATATATTTTTATTTACTACATTATAATCCATTTATAAATCATATAGTTGAATGTTTTTGCCACATAATGGTAATTGAAGTTGTATTCAATAATGAAATTCAAATGTATTTATTTTTAAATCAATTTATATTTTCAAGAAGAAAACAATATGTGGGTACATTATTGAATAAATGTTTAATTTAAACTTTAATGGGTGAATGCACATTAAGGTGGTTCACTTTTTGTATCATAGTGCCCATTTTTGCAGGGTGCCCTTTATTTGGACACCTATAACAAACAATAAAACTTATCAAATTGAGAATTTGAAATTTATTATACATTAACAACTTGATTATGATAGAAAATAAAAAGGTTCATATTGAATTCCATTCCAAATTATCGATAGGGATTCAATATATGGTGTGACATCCAATAATACATTTTTATGTGGAAGTCTTCCCTCAAAAATCATAATCAAACTTTAATTAGGGACTTTTGAATGGTCAAAATTGAGCTATATTTTCATAAGTCCCTACCATAGTTATTTTTTTCTTAAATTTCAAAAACAAATTCTAAAGGTATACATATTTGGAATATGTAGGTGGGCTCCTATTAATATGGACCTTATTGCTTTTGATACATGGACTTTTGTGGACTTTTGGTTTTTCAAAAAGTGAACCACCACAAATTACATACACCCTCATATTCTCATTTGGACAAAATCTTAATAATGTATCAAAGATGAAAAATGATGTTTTGTGTAATGTTTTAAATGGAGTGTGCTAAATAGAATGCACATTATTATTTTATCACAAGTGGGATGGGTTGGTGGTAAAAGAGTTGATCCCCATGGGGTTCAAGGATCAATCCCACAAATGACATTGGTTATGGTCAATGGTGAGATGTTGACCAAATATTCCCTACTTATCTAACCTACTTAAAAGTGCTTACTAGGTGAGCCTAGGTAGGCACAATAAATAGCTTATCTAACAATCTAAACTAGATTTTTAAGCCTAGGCTATGGACTAACACATGTCAACATGGTACTAATTCAACTCAATGAAATTAGTAATAATATAAAAATATTAAAAAATAGTACTTTAATATCTAATTAAGATTCAACCATTTCATATAATAAATAAATATAAATAATGTGACTAAATTATTTAATCGTGAAATTAGTTGCAAAATGACGATGTCATGTAAGTTGGTTTGGATGGATGAAAAGTTCATGTGAATCACATCTTTATGCAACTAACATTGCAACTTGGGGCCATGTATTGTTTTTTGTGACTAGAGTTTTATAAGACTTGTCCAAGGCAACTAGGCCTTGTAGCAAGTCACATGTGGTAATTACAACTAAAATTTAGTTGTTAATTTAACTGTTTATTTGCAAATTTCTTATAGTACATTAGAAATTTTGATAAACATTTTATTTCTTAGTTAGTTCCTTCTTTTCTTAGAGTCTAACCTTACAAAAATCAACAAGATAGACATCATTCTAAATTTCAACATGATTTTTTAGAGTGGGAGCAACCACAAAATTTATAACCATGGTCCAAAGCCTCATGTGCAAGTCTATCTTGGTTGTACTAAAAAGTCTCTAATATTCCAAGATACAAACAATATTGTTAAAACAAGAATCAATTGTAGCTCTTACCACATGATGTGTCATTGTGGAAGAAACCTCAAGACATAAATCAGAAAAGAAAAAATATCATTGCAAAAAAATCTCAACTACATTCTAAAATCCAAGAATTGATAAACATGGTAGACAAATTAAAATTTTAGGCAAATGAAATGGCATCCATGTTGAAATCAACAATAATTGAATTTATTTTTTATGGGAGGAGACATTACTAATGAAAAATAAACATAAAGATGTCTAGAAAGACATTCATACACTAAAAAACCTTAGTTTCTCATAGATGGAATTGTTTTTTCTTTATGAAAAGTTTGGATGTACACATTAGTGACCTAGAGGAAGTAAAAGGACAATATATGGTGTATGTAAAATTCTAATACATACTATGTATTAAAATATAAGAACTTTCATATTTCTTGTAAAGTGTTTTAAGAGTTTCTTTCTTTCTCAATATGTATTTTTTCTTTTCAATCAAATGTGTGTCTCCATAGATTAGAATAGATGTTTAATGTGTAATTCCATCACTATGATCATTAAAAGGCTCTTTAATTTTGGCATGCACCATATGAGTAATGAACATACATTTATCCTCAATATATGTGTTATGTTTAATTGAATGGGATTGCCAAATTTTATTCAGAAACTACGACTCATATTTATGAAGGATTTAATTTTGTGGAGACAATTTTTTTACATGGTTGTGTGGTTTCCAATGAGTAAGGGGTTTTTGGAAGGTTTTAAAACTATCTTGGTGGGATTTTTGAATATGGCTACTTATTCAATCTATGAAAAAAAATTTAGCAATAGTAATTTTGAAAGATGACAAAGAAAGGTACAAAGGTTAAGGATAAGTCCAAGAAGATTTTCGAAATGAATTAGGATCATGGAATCTTATGTATTTAGCTCATTGCCCGTTTGGAGGTTAGCGAATAACCACACATGATGCCATCCGAGATGTCATGTATGCCCTGGTTTGAGAAAGTGGACACGTTGTATGGAAAGAGCGGTGGTACACCCTTACGTCAGGAATTTCATTACGAATTAATCTTTACATGACCTGAGAGGATCATGTCTTTGTTATTGATGTAGTGGTTACTTGATGTGGGAGACGGTGGCTTTGAGTGTCATTAGTTGACTAGTAGGTGCAGTTGTGGAATTTAGTGCCATTGTTAATATCCACAAGTATAGAGGGCTTCAGGAAGGGCACCACTTTATTCTGATGGCCATGGAGGTGCATGGCATACCTGAGCATGATATGGATCGTTTCATTAGGGAGTGTGTTTGTTTTTTCCATGATAGACGATCGGGAGATCATTTATTTTTGTCTTTTTGCATTCAAATTTTCAAGCAACGTGTTAGTATTGTTTTCCAGTGTGCTTTAACCTCTATTATAAAGAGGAAGATTGCTTTAGTAGGCAATGCCTATTTTAGACCTCCCATGACTATTAGATTTCACGATTTGCATGCTAGCAACATTAGAAGGGCTGTGGGTGAAATAGCTTCCTACCATGAAAAAGACTAGCTTTCTCCCTCTTTTGGGCCCTTTGGGCTATGCATTTTTTGACCTTTCTTTGGCCTTCCCGTTTTGTCTCCCCTAGGATTGTTCTAGCCATCGATCTTTTATTGGATTTTTGTTTTGGGACTATCTATTATCATATACCTTTTCATGAATCTTGGCATTAGGCTACATTAGTATGAGGGTGTATTCAAGTTGATTACTTAAATAGGCACAAAGTCTTTACATATGGGAAATAAAAGTATCATCTAACATTGCCTTAGCTACAAGGGGTCTAGACAAATACATTTGGAACAAAATAAATGTATAGCAATCTACAGACTATGGGTAATCTTCATAAGTGAGTGCCATTTGTTCAACTTATTACTTAGGTGTGTGGTAATAGCATCAAGGTGCTAGAGCTTTAATTGTGCCATGAATTCCTACTTTCAGTACAAAGTTCATGAATTAGTTTAGTTAAGTGGCATTTTCATAACACCACTATATGTATAGCTAAATGTGTGTGAAAAGGTGCATGACAATAGGCATGGAGACTATGATAATGTTTAAGATCCTAGGCACCCTAGTTCCAAACAAATAAAAAATGTGAGCTTCAATATAACAATGGGTACTAAGGCTTGAAGAGAGAAACTCAATACACACCTAATTTTTGATGGCACACCAATATGATAATTGTATAGAAATCTCCAAAAAAACCAAAATGATATGAGTATTTGATTTAAGAAATCAACTTTATATACAATTATGATATGTGTACAACTTAGTTTATAATTTTAAATTCATGGTATATTGAATATAAATAGTGAAAAGACCAATACCATTAAGTATTGAACATGAAACAAAGAAATTTTGACCCTAAACTTGTACCTAGTTACATGCTAGCCAACACAATAAATACACTTCCTTGACACCCCCTCAATGTGATTGAGAATAGGTTTTGAAACACAAAGAGCTAAGATACTATGTTGGAATTAAAAATAATGATTGATACACATTCTAGCAAAAAACTGCAAAATAGATAGGATTCAACAACACATTTCTAAGAAAATAAGGTTATAAATATCATAACATCATTTATATGTTACAAACTTAACTTTACCATTGCATATTGAGGATGGCAAGCTAGTGGTTGTCATTGATGAATCTTGTCATTGATGAATTTTCTGCTCATTATGTTGATGACCCAGTGCACATTCTACATAACATTACTTCTTCTTTTGTTCAACAAAGTAGGTGATTGTAGACATCTTTATAGATAGAGAACCTTGATGACAAGTCATCTATATATCAAATAAGATTCTCATACTAAATCACATTAGATCAAAGTGGTGTAATTAGTAACCAAATTTGCATAGATTATGCTTTAATATTCAAGAGCAAAAGCCCATACATATAGCCCCATGAGGCAACAGTCTGACCATGGAAGCAGATTCAAAATCCATACAACATAGAAAAGTTGAACTACTAGATTATGGAGGAAAAACAGCTCTCTTGATTTACTACCATTGGTTATATTCTATTCCATATATCGAGTATTAAAAGTTGGTGATTATATGTATAAGAAGGGAAGCATGTGTCTAATAATGTCACAATATTTACACTTATGAGCAAAATGATTCTGTTCATGCCCTAAAACTTCACCTATGACATGTCTGCATTTATCCAGTGTATATTGAGATTTAAACCTTTAAAGGGTGTCCAGATAATTGTCCAAATATTTGCCTGCTGTACTTTGGAAAAATACCCCAGCCACAGGTTTTCCTAGGTTATGGATCTTGGCCCATGATGTTACATTGAAAAGAATTCGGGAGTCAGGTGCAGGCGGGTGAAAGTGTGAAATTGGCTGCAAACATCAACACAACAAAATTAGTTCAAACTAACCCCAGTTCAATCAATTATAACAGAAGTTTTCAAAATACTTACAATCACTGGAAAAGGTCTATGAAATGGTTCACTGTTAACTCTTTGACAATAGTTTCCACTAGTGATCTAAGTCTGGAGATGCAAAAGGTTCTTAGTACACTTACTTGCTCAAACAGCAGAAATGTGTAGCGATGTGTGCCAGCAATGGGCGAGGGGGGTAGGTATGGTTCGATAACTGTCCCAACTTTATGTACTTCTGCATGTCCACAAACTTTGTCAAAGAAAGCACCTCACTTGCAATCTCTTGATCACTAGAAAGTCACATAACTTTGGATGAGGCCTAAGTGCAGTGTACGAAAAATTGTTAAAGATCTCTGAACTACTAGTATTGTACTGGTATCTGGACTGGTATCCACTTTTGAACCTACCAGTCTGGTCCTTGTATTGAGTATTTTTTAAACTAGTGTTGGACTGGTATTGACTTTTAAACATATCAGTCCAGTCCTGGTATTGCGCATGTTTTACAATTTTCGTACCAGCCTAGTCCTGGTGTTGGGTCCTTTAAAAAAACAAATTCATGCCAGTCTTGGTACACATAGTTTCCACTAGTGATCTATTGTGCAATATTAGATCAATGTTACTAGATTGTATGCTTCTAGATCCGCACTCATAAAATCACACACATAAAAACATGCACTCAAATGACCTTGGTTTTGGACTTTGTGTCAGCATCTGGTCACTAAAGCTAAGATGGATACACCAAATCCAATAGAATAATAAGTAAATGGGATGGGTGAGAAACCAGGAAGGCCTATCTGCAACCCTAGTGAGTGGTACAAGAGAATGCACCTTCCTTGTGAGTCGCTAGGGAGAGGCCAGTAGGTCAAGCCATAGTGACACTAAGGAGGTGACAGAATACGCTTTAGGGGTGCATTTTTCTAAAATAAAGTTCTTTAGTTGCCCTTTTTTTCATTTTAATTGCAGAATCGGCCTTTCAAATTGCAGCATCCGCACTTTAAAGTGCAGAATGAGCAGTTGACAAGAAAGTGAAATGTTCTGTACTATGAAATAACTCTAAACAGGCAGAAAGGTCAACTGAAATCCCTTTAAATCAAAGCTTCAGCAATGCTCAAAACTTTAGTGTTTCTTTAATCTAGAGATTGGTCTATGACTTCTGTTTGTACATAGTTGAAATTTTTTTTGAAAAAGTAGAGGTATCCCTAAGGATCCCAACCTGTGGTTACTGGGCCCCAGTTTTGCCAAAACTGGAGATGAAACTAAATTTCAAGATGATAATAGAGAATAAGAAAAAGATTGAACCAAACTGGTTTTCTCACCTAAATTGGTCCTCACATGGGTTCCTACCCCAGTTTGTTTTTCCCTTACCTAAGCCTTCACTGCTGCTCAAATTCTTCTCTAAATCAAGCAAATCTTGCTAGAATAAAATCTTGGAAATCTTGTGAATTGATACCCAGTTTCACTCAGTTTACAGCTACACTCAAATCAGGGATGAAAGAGGAATTACAGTGTCAAACTAGGGCTCAAATACAGGATGACCTTCAAGATAACTTATCTGGTAAGTTTTCTGCAAAGTAGGTGCAACTCAAAAATTGGGAATACTTGTCAGAAACTCATATTCCTCATTAAATCAAGCAAAAATAATCAGAAGAAAAGTCCTACAATTCTTGTGAACTGATACCCAGTTTCATTAAATTGTCTGTACCCAGTTTCACTCACCGCCCTGTAGGTACTAGCTACCACTCAAATCAGGGATGGAACAGGGATAATTACAGCATCAAATTACACCCTCAAACAAGCGCTCAAATTAGCATGGTGACTTAAATAAGGATCTAAACTTTAGTGAGTTAAATTCTGCAAAGTAAGGTGCAGATCAATTTCTCAAAAAAATTTAGAAGAAAAAAATGAATTCCAGAGAGAGTGAGTGTGGGGGCAGGGATTTGTTTTTCTCAATTTTGTAATGTAGTCACACTGGCCATCACCTACAAGAGGAATTAAGCAAATTTATTGCAGGTCAGAAAGGAAAGTAGAAAAAATTAAGAATCCTGCTATATTGTGGCGACCTGGCTGGAAATTGCCATATTTCAATATATTTCAAAATATAGCAATTTCGAAAAAAAGAATTCCTCTAAAATCTGTCGACTTTGACACTTTTTTTTTCAAAAAAATCCTTTGTATGAGCGACAGTGGATTTTCTTGTGTCCCCAAGGTGAGAAAATTTGCCCCTCCAAAAAAAAAAAAACTGGTTGGGGGTTATGATAATTAATTCCAATTACCTTGATCACTTGGGACGTTGTAAGGAATGTTGGTGACGATCCAATGAATGACTTGGCTAAAGCTTTTGTCGGAGGGACTGGGAGCATCAGGATCTACCAGAACCAAGGTGTACTCTCCACTGAAACCGTGGCCTATGGATTGCACTGGGATATGGGGCTCTCGGAGTGTCTGGTGAATGTTCAAGTGCTCTCCGTTGAACACGAAAGTGTTGTCGAAGTAGACCGGAAGATCCTCGTATCCGTCTGCCACATCTGGTACCACATCTGGTATTATTCCAGATGTATGCAACAGCAGCTCCGGCATTGCAGGCAGAAAACCACCCATTCCTGCACATGTTGGCAGTTTCCTATATTAGTCAGAATCTCTCTCGCTCTCTCTAGTGTTCATTATGTAACCCAAGAATTAATATGGGTATGGTTGGTTCTCCAGATGGAGCAGCTTAGAGACCTTGTTTTCTTGCGCTTCACCACTAGATGAAGACATGAACTGTGCAGTGGCCAACATCCCACTACATGAGAATACGCTACTTTGTGAAAACGAAGAACCAGGTTAGTTAGGAGTCCTTTCTCTAGCTAACACCAGTGGCCCCAATTGATCCACTGTAGACTGCAAAGATACACACAATTGGTAGCAGAGTGAACGATGTCAACACTCCATAGCGCATTAACATACACATCATGTATTTAGTTAATTCTGGACTTTTGAAAAGTCCAGAATTAACAATGGACCATTTGAAAGTAAATTTGAAAAAGAACTTTGATTTTGGGGGGCGGGGGGGCACCAGACGGTGCCACGATAAATATTAATATTGTTTTGCCCCAGGATGATCCAACAAATAAACAGTACTAATGTCAAGCAGGAAACTTGATCCCAATCAACAAGTCAAAAGAAGTCCAGAATTAACTAACAGAGATTCCTACACTAGCTCTACTTGTGCTACAGATGGATGACTAGGGCCTTTGTTAAGAATGTTTTCCACACAAAAAGAAAATTCGAAAAGAAATTATAGCTCAAGGAAAGTTCATCTAACGCTCATCAATTTGTTATGCCGCATGCTAGAAAACCAGGTAGATATTAGGTTGAGAAAATGAAACTGAAAACAAGAATTTTGCATCATCCTTTCATGCTTTCTTCAACACTAAATTCATGATCACTTGGGTCTTGATGCATAGACCTGCTTGCAAGCGCTGATGATTTGATCACGAAATTATACCTCATGAATCTGCTAAGTGAAATGTTGGTTCAGGATTCTTAAACATCAATTGGGGGAGGGGTTGGTCATCTCCTCCCCAAACTTGCTATTTCTTCAAATTCTAAACCTCTTTAGAATCGCTCCTGCATGTTCCAACTGTAAATTTTGTTCTCCTGTGGCCGCCAGCCGTTTTGCCCATCTAGCTAGATCCATAATCTCACCAGACTGAAATCTACACATGGTTCCTGCACTAAAAGTCTGAATGTTCTCCTCCCAACTTTCATTAGAACTCCAAATACAAGGTATGTTCCAAATTCCCCATCTTGTAATCACAGGCTCCAACTAGCTAACATGCACTCTGATTGAATTTGATGACAAGTGAAGGAGACAATAGACCAGCTACCACAGACAGGTATGCTGCAGTTAGTCGATATCAGAGTAAGCTAAGCTAACTAGCTAGTTAGAATAATAATAATGGTCAGAAGTCAGTAGACGCACCAGGCTGAGACGCAAAGAGAAGTGACACCACCATCGCTAGCAACGGTACTAGCAACTCCTTGAACCTCAAAGAAGTGCAAAACTCCGTTCGCTTCAAGGGACTGATCATCTGAGCCATGGTTGCTCTGATTCAACAACGCTGCTGCTGCTGTTGTGGTAGGCACTAGCAGCCGGCACCCAACTGATCTCTCTAAATTTCAAAACTGCAGGAAGCTGTCTCGGTGCTTACAAACTTGACTGCTGCTGGACTCATTGTCCAAATGCTGTTGGGCTTTAAAGGCTCAGTGTGTTCAATAAGAGAGTCGCCGGCCCCCACCCCAAGGAGCACCACTTTTTGGACGCCGTCTGGTCCCGGGCAGCTAGGTGTTTCTTTTTTGTTGGGCGAAATTTCGCCAAATGTCGACCTGAAAAAATATGATTTCAACCTGTACAAAGGATTTTTCATGGCTAAAATTGGCCCAAATTCTCCAGATTTTGAAAAAATCCAAATAGGAATCCAAATTGTCATATTTTTGTGATAAGTTCCAGTAGTTAGTTAGCCAAGAATACTAGAGGGTTCTGGTTTTTTTTCTACTTATCTAGTTTGTAGCCAAATCTGGCTCAATCATCTTATGGACGATTTTTGGACACTTCTACTTGAACCATGTATAGAAACCTGCTGGCCATATTCCTTAAATTTTGGTCGAATTCTGGCTATTGAAAATCTCAAAATGAACATGATTTTAGCACATTTAATTTTTTAACATAGCATTTTGGCTACATATAGCCAGCAACAAAAAGGGGTGCAATGCTGGTAAATGGGCGGGAGCTGAATAAGAGAGAGAGAGAGCCATCATGGCCCACCATTTTGAGCGCCGTTCTCAGCGTCAAATTTTCTGGACTTTCCAAATACCAGATTGTCATAATTTGCGTGGCTTTCTTTGCCTCGCCTTTCGCTTCTTCTTCGGACTGGGCTCCTCCAGTTCC
>Ga0116229_10000912_pt1 | contig 43764 bp, 34 predicted proteins | sample S1TSphgellanicum_3_FD_87313 | JGI IMG/M metagenome (GOLD analysis project Ga0116229, IMG submission 87313) | Host-associated microbial communities from peat moss isolated from Minnesota, USA - S1T2_Fc - Sphagnum magellanicum MG | ecosystem: Host-associated > Plants > Peat moss > Unclassified...
CATCTCTCTCTCTCCACTCATCATCATCATCTACATTAACCTAGTAGCAATCAATCACATGAACAATAATAATAAATCATTATTATGTTTCTTCTCTAGTCTTCAAGTTTTTAAAAATTAAATTGATTCATTTTCAGGTTTTTTTGTTTTGTTTTGTTTTCTTAGGATTGATGCACTCAGAGTGCTAACTTTTTTTTGCCTCATTCAATCAAAACATTTGTGGCTCTAAAAAAATAAGAGAGTGTGGTGGTACTGACGATCGAGAGTTGTGAGGTGGGCACGTCTGATTTACGGGACGGACACTGCACAGACAGAGACAGAGATTCCGCACACCTCCACACAGACACCCGCACGTAAGGGTTTGGGTTCGCCTGAGAACATCGTCGTGTTCAGGGATCGGTCGATTTGAGGAGTTTTGTTCTTCTGTTGACAAACCCGAAGAGAAAGAGAGTGGGAAAAAGGTTTTGCTTCAGGAATACCCAACAAAAGCAAGAGCAGAGAGAGAGAGAGAGAGAGAGAGAGAGAGAAGGGAGCGGGGTTGTGTTTGTGTGTGTTGGGTTTGGGTTTGTGGGTTTTTTTGCAGCAATGTGAGTGTTGAGGATGCCATTGAGGTCCTCGGAAAAAGTCTCGTACACAAAGTGGGGTGAATGTGGGAGGAGCTCTGTAGAATTTTTGCGACAAATAGACAAACAGGGTTTAAAGAAGAGTTTACTAGCGAGGCGAGAGAGTGTCAAGAAGTTTTTAGTAGTGAGTGAGTGTGTGTGTGCGCGTATGCATGCATTGCACACTGGGTATCATTCTGCATTTGACTGTCAAGCATAGACACAGTGTACTTTGCAGGTGAGTCTTGGTTGCTCAAGTTAGCAGGTTTCGAGTTTCGACAGAAGCTGTTGAGGAGCCAGTGAGAGAGACATTGCTGCAGAAGCTGAGATTCTTCCTAGTTTCGTGTCGATGATCAACAAGACGGCAGTGGTGGAAGCAAATAACATTTTGAAAGGTGAGACTTCCCTTGTTTGGCATGATTTGCGAGCTTGATTCTTTTGAAAGTAGGGTAGTGGTGATGTGATCATGCCATTGAGAGACATCCTGATAGATAGTACCTCGTATTGTGTTCTCAGTGCCTTTGTGTAATCTTTGTTTGTTGGAAGAACACAATGTCCTGGGGCAGTTTTTTTGTTTGGTTGAGGGAAGGCCATAGTCCTCCCATGCACTCTGTGGGACAGGAAATATGGGGTGTGGGTTTCTTTAATAGTGGAATGGTGCACTTATCAATAGGGAGGACAAACAGTGTGCAGAAATTGATGTGAGTGGCTGTGTGCAGGTGCATACTCTGATGTAGAAGAAGGGATGGAGAGGTGGAAACTTAGATCGTGGGACAACAGGTTTTTTTTTTAGTCATTCAGCTATGACTGAGAGCACCTCAGTTCTTGGGCCAAGACAGATGAAGTGGAACAGCACATTTGGACTTCAATGAAAGCTTTTCACTGATAGCTCGGGTATTTCTCCATTTTCTGGATCATAAGTAACTTTCCTTTGCACAAGGAGCTCAATGGGTTTGTGTGGACGATCAACAAAAGGGAGCTGGGTTTCATTCTGTGCAATATGTGTTGCAATATTTGTGAGAACAGTGTGCAAGACATTTTAAAAGGTAAATTTTTGTCCCATTAGGGCTTTTGCAGGAAAAGAAGTAAAGAGAACAATATTGTCCTAAGTTGTCCTCTTCAAGCACAAAGAAGTGATAGAACTAATGGAAAGGAAAGAAAATTGTGGAACAATGAAGGTTTGAAGAGAAGAGCAACAGAGCATATACACAAAGGTTGATATTGTCATCCATGTTTGGACATTCTACAGTTGTCCTAGCTTCTCTTCCTTAACGATTCAAATGGGTTTAACGGTTGAATGGCCCACCTAAGACTTTGAGCTGCTGAAACAGGCTGCATTCTATCTAAATGCTTTGAGGACAACAAGGAGGGAAATCAGAAGAGATATCTGATTGTTAGTTTTGGTGCAGAGAATGGGTGACAATCACATGAGTGTGAGACGGTTTAGGCGAATTCAACATCCTTTCTCTGGACATGCCTTGGACCTTGATCCCGTGGTACTACTATTTTTGACTCAGTTTCTACTCTTAGAATTCCACTTGTATGTTGAGTAAGTCACATCTTGTACCTCAGGTTTCCCTCTACTAACATGTACTTGAGCTTTCATGTGCACATGGAATTACCTAAATCTTAATTTTCTTCCATTGAGCATTGTTGACTTCAAGACCTCTGTGAATTGTGCCCCCAAACCTTTGGATAGTCCTCCTACTAACAGATGTGAATGGACACAAACTCCACATGTCCAAGTTGGTGCTATTCTTAGTTGGGGATGTATGGATGCAGCTTTATGGGAATTTGGACCAATGGCCACATTTGAAAGAGCTTGTCCAAAGCTACAAGGCAGACTGGTTAAAGGATGAGAGAAAATATGGGCACTATGAGTGCATTCCACCCCCTGTATTTGAGCAACAAATCTTTGAAGGACCTGATACCGATGTGGAAACAGGTGCAAATCCTAATCCCTGACCCCAGGACCTGCAAAATTGGGTGTAGTGCCTAGACCCTGGACTGGAGTAATCTGATTTCCCATAGCTGTCTTGACAATTGAGTCTCTGTCTTGCATGCAGAATTGCGCCTGTCAACCAGGCATGTGACAAGTGAGGATATGGATGATGAAGAGCCAAGCACATCTGGAAGGCAGTCATCAACCATCAATAGTGTTCCTGCACGAAAGGTTCAAACATGACAAACTTTGATTTTCAACAGCTCTCACCAGTTTTTCAAATTAACTAGCAGTCAAGCAAACAGTTTGGTAGTTCTGTAACTGGTGTTAGTTCTAAATGCTGGGTGTATCTTTGGTTGCAGCATTTAGGTGGGCCACCATTGCCTGCATATGAGCCTGTTTTCAATTGGGTCACTGAGAGAGCTTTTATATTTGGACAACGGACTTCAGAGCTACCAGCCTCACTATCCCCTAGGTCGGAATATTTGTTCATGTATTGTAAAGTGTAGTACTTGTCATACAGTAGCTGCTCAAGTCTTGCTCATTCCATACGTCCAAATTGGCTTCTGTGGCTATTGCAATATCTCAGTTGATCAATTCATAGGATTAGGAGATGAGGTTGTCAAAGTAGCAGGATGGCACTCCAATGGTACCCGTTACTGTACAGGGACCTACATTAGATCTACATTGCAGCCCATGGTGGAAGTGGCAATGTGGGTCCTCTGTATGTCAATGCAGGATATCAATGGGGCTAATGGGGCTTATCTGTGACCTTATGATGAGCCAAGATACCATGAGTGGAGGTTTTGGCTTTCCTAACTGGTTTCTACTGTTTGTGGCAGCAGTAGTGGGCTGAAGATATCCGTAAAGCTGGTGTCTTTGAATCTTCAAGCTGGACTTGTTGGTATGTTTGCACAACAAGAATTCAACAGAATCCTTCATTCAGTTCTTGCCTTGGCTTGGATCTGATTAGCTTTTTGTGTTATCTGTTCATTTATTTGTCTGTCACATAAATGGCCAAGGGTTCACAACCAAGGGAAGGCAAATAATGAACAGATCTCCTTTGTATTCTCTGGGGCTTGTCTAATTTTCTATGATTTTCAGATCATGGTTGCTGCAGTAGGCTTGCAGTTGATAGCCTAGTTCTTTGCCCTCTTAGTTTATTCCACTTAGTTTTTTTCACTTTGTAGCCAAATGTATTGACTGGGGTTTATATGTTTTGGTCCAAAAGAGCCTGTGTATGGCACAATGTGTTTGTACAACAAGGACAGACGGGAAAAGCTCTCAGAGGACTTCCACTTCCGTTTTTTACCTTCTGACTTTCAAGATGTAAGATGACTGCTCCCCTTGCCTGTAGTAAATGGTAAACACAAAACAATAACTCCTTCCGCAAGAGTTGTCAGTTGGAGTAATAACTCCCGATACCCTTCAGGACACATGGATACCTATGAGTCAGCAGCTCTTCTTTCATGGCTGAGACTACTGGGTGACTTTCCATTCTCTGCATTGAAGTAATAAACAGTGCTAGAGTAATAGTGCCAGTGAATCCTTGTTGATTGAGATGTTGGATCTGGTTTTCTTAAGAGCCTCTAAGAGAACATATTTGTGGAACACAAGTAGTATCTCCTAAATGAGTTTCTACTCTGGCAAGCTGAGTATCTCTAGATGGGAGATATGTAAGGAAGTCAACATGTGGATTGCAGGAGGCAAGCGGGATTCAAAGGAGATCGGTGTTTTCATTGGAGGCGGCTTCAACTGCAATTTGTTTGTTGATCCAACTAGAAAAGCATGTAACTGAGGAAGCTGGTATCACACCCTCTGTCTATACCCGAAAAGAACCTGTAAGCTGCTCCACTTCAACCATTTATGCTCCTACTCATATCAAGCTTCCTAGCATTTCCTACTCTGCATATTCTCATCTGGTTTATTGTATTCTTATCTACACCCATGCATTGGGAACTGATGAAGTTGGCAGGGAGTCATGGCGACACATCACTGCTATTTATGATGAAGATGATGGTCTGGCACTTTGTGAGTGATGTCACTCATAAGTTATGACTGCACTCTTACTAAGTATGGTAGTGGATTTTGATTATCCCGTGACTACTCCATTGTTTTGTGGGCTCCTGCCAAGTGGGTGCATATCAAGTGTCATGTGTTGGATGGGTGTAGGTCCACTTGCTGGAAAGGGAGAAGCAGAAACTACAAGTATGGGCACGCATAATGCCATTTCGAGAGCCATTTGCATGGGCAACAGTTCCGCTCTTTGATGCTAATGTAACAGGTGGGGTTGGTGGTTTTACATCACCAAGTAGCCCATTGCCTCAGCGGACACTCTTGGGATCTGGTCTGATGGAAGGATCCCTTGATGGTGATGAAAAACTGGTTGCTGGTGATTCCAAACACCATGAGCCAAGGCAACATGAGCCTGTTCTTGTTGATGTCCCATACTTCAACCGTGTGAAGGAAAACTACACGGAGGAAACACTCCTGGTGGGCACATTTGTGAATTTTTCATGTCCATTTTCTCAAGTGTTTGTGATTGTGTTGATATCTTCGACCAGGCTCTTGTCAAGTTTCAGCTGACTGAATTCATGATATAGGAGTAGTCCATCATACTGATCAGACACCCCAAATCCTGAACCCTGTGATTTGACACCTTGTTCCAATGTTGAAAATGTGTCTTCCAAAGGATCCAAAACGCTTGACACACAAACCTGTGAAGGCAACACTGCGGTTGGAGGTGGAGAGACTCTCTGGAGGTGATTTGGAGACTGATGTTCTCTCTGAGTGTGGCAGCTTCAATGGATCTATTGACGGTGAGGGCCGTGAGACTTCCATGTCTAGACACTTACGAAATGGCTCAGCAGGGTATACAAAGGGCGGATTTAGTGGACGTTCCATATGGAGTGCTGGAGAAAAACATCGGTTTGGATATTCTGCCAGTGGAGGAAGCAGCTCTGAGTTTGGACGGCCTGATGTAGGTGGTTCATGCCTTAACCTTGAGACCCATCAGATGCCAAGTTCTAAGCCCCTTAAAACTCAAGAATGTCATCTACAGTGTGTCACCAGCAGAGTCCTGTGTTTTGATTGGATGTTATGGCTATGAAACATCATGTGAACTTGGCAATGGATGTGGTTTTGGAACAAGTTGTTGCAGAGGCTGCCCAATGTAGGGTTTTGAACAGTTGGTGTGGACAAGCACCTTCTAACTTGATGTGTTTCTTTCTGTGGGCATGATGCAGTTTAAGGCAGTTGAGTTTCGGACATTGTCAAAGGGTGAGCCATTGGCACAAATATTGCATTGTTTGTACATATATCCTCAGTCAGTGAATCTGAGCAAAAAGCGTAATCTCTTTATCCGTGTTGAACTCCGGAAGGATGATTCAGACATCCGGAAACCGCCACTTGAGGTAGTCATTCTTTGTTTCATTTTGTTTTACATAAACTCTTGGGAGATGTACAGTGTTTTTGACAACATCCTTGGTTTGCAAGAATTGGGTATAGCTCAAGTGATTCTTAGCTTCTTACTTCAGCTTTGGAAGCAAAGTTATTTGCAAGATGTTAGCAGGTAGGTCATTGGGTCTAATTAACATTGCACTGTACCAGGCTCTCTTCCCTCGGGATTCAGATAGTAGTATGCAGAAGTATGGACATTCCCAAGTGGATATCAGTACAAAGAATCCTCACTACCATGATGAATTCAAAGTGCGACTCCCTGCAGTTTTGACACCCAGTCATCACCTCCTTTTCACCTTCTTTCATGTTGACCTTCAGATGAAACTGGAGGCACCAAAGCCAGTAAGTATTGGAACCTTGTCTTCAATATTGCGCATGATCCTGTGCCAGTCTGATTCTCAAGCAATTGGTTTGCCCTTTGCACCATTCGGATGTCTAGCCAAGGATGATCCTGCAGTTGCTTCAGAGTCATTATCTAACTTCTCTTTCATCTGCTTGGGTGACAGGTGGTAGTAGGTTTTTCTGTGCTTCCCTTAATGCCTGCAGCGCAGTACGTACTTCCTCTTATTCTCTCCCTGTGTACACAGGCTTATGGCCACTGAAGTCTCCTTACTGTTTTTGCTCTTTGTTGCTGAAGAGGCTTTGAAATTCAATGCTGGCCTGCAAATTCTGGAGAAAATGATGCAGATGGCAGGAATCCATGTGCCAAAAATTGCCTTTTGTCACTGTTCGAAGCAAATATTTTTGAACACTGAGTTCAAATGTCTCTGTTATTCTACAGCATGACACCTAGAAGGGGATTACTCTCATGAAATACTGTGTTTAAGCTAATGCTTTTCTTTGGGCTGCAGGGTGCAGCGGTTAGATGGGACACTGCCTGTTGTGAAGGAACTACGTCCTAATTATCTTGATGAAAATGTCAAGGTATGAAGGCAATTGCTTTCTTTCAAAAATTGTGATTTTTAGGGAATTTTTTCTGATGTAGACAATTTTTCTTTCCTCCAAGATTTCTTGCTCAAGAAAACCTCAGAGCACAAAACAAGAAATAGTCAACCTTGAATTGCTGTACTGGTTTCTAAATACCATAGAGTTTTGGGTGCAGCAAAGAATGGAGTTTTTAGATGAAGGAAAAGTGGTGTTTAGACTGCGGTCACGCTTATGTTCATCCCTTTACTCTGTCAATGACAAAATACGGGATTTTTTTTTGGAGTATGACTGCTACATGTTGAAGGGTTCTACCACATGGGGGCCTGAACTCCTTGAGGTATGAATGTAGAACTATGTTCATTACTGAAGTAACAGTCTCTATAGTGATTTGACAATTTTGGGGTGCTGAATCTTAATTAGCTAGGCAGATAGGCACTTGATTTGCTGGATATGGGGATGGATTTTCTGGAAGAAAGATGTTCTATGCTAGATTCTAATTTTCTCATGTTGTGTTCAAAGGCAATCAATGGGTTGAAAAATGTGGAGTCTTCTGCTATCCCACAGTTTCTGCAGCCTATTCTCAATATGCTACTTCGCATGATAGGTGATGGGGGTGAGACACTTCAGGTATGGCAACAATGATTCATGATCAAAATCAATTGAGACTAGTAATACAGTTTAATCTTGCATACTGCTAATTGCTGGGATTCAGATGTGACAGTTGTCAGTTCTGAAGATGTGAAACCTGCAAAACATTGCTGGCACACTATTGTTCAGTTTCTGGCAGATCATGCTCTAATGTCCTTGGATAGTGACATCTTCAGGTTGCAGCTTTTCGTGCAATGGTGAATGTAATCACAAGGTAATGAGCTCATGCTAAGGATGTCAAGTTGTTTTAAACCCTTTTCTGTTGTCTTTTTCTATGTTTTCAGAGTACATTGTCCCAAGAGTGTTCTTAATTTTTTTGTAAGGTGATTCATCTCTGTGCTGCACAGTTTTCCTCTTCATCTTATGGTCTGTGAAAGTTCCTTTTCCAGTTTTATGATCTCCTCCCAGTGGCATTGGTGTTCTGTCAGATCCACTATGAATGAAACCTGTTTATGCGCTCTACTAAATATACTGCTGCTTAACGCTTATGTCAGAAGCATGCACATGATGAGAGGCTTTTACAGAAACCGGTGCTAGCGAGCAATTTGAATTGAGTGGGTAGACAACCAAAAAATATTTGAAAATTGTGCAGGGTACAACAAGAGTCTACTGATGGCGGGGATCGAAACAAGTTCTTGGTGCATTATGTGGACTATGCATTTGATGATTTCGGACGGCGCCCTGATCCTGTGTACCCAGGCCTTTGCAATGTTTGGCGTAGCCTTGCACGTAGCAAGGTGCCCAATTTGACAACTCCCTCTGTTACTGTTTGGTTTTACCACAAGCCTTTCTAACATGTTAGAATACTTTTTTTCTGTGACTGTTTTGAAATTCAGATTCCTGGACCTTTATATGGGTTGTGCAGGCAAAAGGCTACAGAGTGGGTCCTGTATACGATGATGCACTATCTATGGCATGGGTGTTTCTAGAACTGATAGTGAAATCCATGGCCCTTCAGCAGTCTTGCACCTGCATTGATAATCTTCCGCTTGGTAAGTGTCGAATTTCTGGGTGGTTGGTCAGAAAGAGTTGTGATGGGTAGCAACCACTGTGAGCATAGGAAAGACATTGTGAGGTGTGGGGTGTGGGAGTAGGGTCATAGTTGGGTTTCAGTTTTGCTGCTCAAAGTTCAACATTCAATTCTTATGGTGAATGCTGCAAAAAGAACCTAGTTGTATTACATGAGTGTTTTTTGTTACTGATGTTTTTGACCGTTGTGGATGGTCTATGTTATGGACCCTTGGCATATGTCTAGGAGAGGATCTTCCACCATTGCAGCTACATGATGAAGTTTTTAAGAGCATTGGACAGCTTTATGATTGTTTGCTGACTGAGGTGCATGAGAGGTGCAAAAAGAACCTCCCACTTGCGAAACGGCTGAATGCCAGTATTGCATTTTTCTGCTATGATTTGCTCTCTGTCGTTGAACCTCGACAAGTTTTTCAGCTGGTAAGCAAATCAAAATGTTGTGACAATTCATGTTTCTCAGAACTTGGAATGTTAAGTGCAGTTTTAATGCCCTAACACATGCATGCACTGCAGTCCAAATTCAGCATCATAATTGTACTCTTGGCCATCATGCTCTCTGCATACTCTTGGACATCATCCATAATGGTTCCATGAGTGCTTCCAATTCTCTATGTAGTAGTGGTCATAACTTTGTCTGCTTTGATGTGCTCTCAATTTAGTGAGATAGAAGGAAAATTAACCATAGGTAGGTGCAGGGGATCCTTAGTAAGCATTTGCAGTTTTGGCAGGTGGCATTGTATCTTGACAAGTTTGGCAGTGTGTGTCAAGGAATGCTCCATGATTGCAAACTTAATTTTGTACAAATTGTGTCTGATCATGATCTCTTTCTCGAGTTGCCAGGTCGAGATCCCTCTGAGAGGTTAGTTTCTTATCACTTTTCTCTCAGTACCTGAACTTAATTATCTGTTGGCAAACAAAGCCTGTCTTCAGAACTCAAATCTGATATGACCATCTAGGTGATTTATGCTTTTCATGTCTCCTAAACTATATGATATTCTCAGTAAAAATGCATGATGCTGTTGCACCCTAGATGTGCTAATTGAGGGGAATTTGCAGGAACTATTTAGCATCTGTATTTGTGCATGAGCTTTTTATCACCTTTGATCATGAAGATCCTGGCATGAAATCCAAGGTATTGACTAACCTTTCATGGCATCATACCAATTGCCAAACTGAAACTTGTTTGTGCTTAAGACTATCAGTTATTCTTTGAAATGTTCCTAATAATGAAGTGGGTGATTGGGTGTGGCTACAATGAAGGCGGCCCGGATGTTAGCAGCTCTAATGTGCAAGCATGAGTATGACTTGCGTTACCAAAGCCTTGATGACAAACTCTATATTGCCCAGCTCTATTTTCCTCTTGTTGGCATGGTAAGCATCCCAATTGTGAGCAAACAGTTCACACATGGGAACTTTTGTTCAAACCACCTTTCCTATGATGGCTACATACCCAATCTGAAGTGCCTTTCAGCAAATATTTGTTCAGGCTCAAATCTGACATTCCATTCACCATTTTTTTAATGAAGTAAAGGTATTTCAGCTCTCAGTTATCCTTGCAGCATTAAGCCTTAGCCTTTTCATTAGGGCTCATTATACCTTTGCAGGTCATTGTGGTCTCCAATCTGAATATTTAAATTTCTATACTGTCAAACCCACAACATTAAGATGACTAGGTCAACCAATCATCGCAAGTATGATACACGTTGGCTTCTGAATCCTGTGGAGAAGATGGCACCCACATTGCTCTGTATACTGTTGTACAAGGAGTCAGTGGAATAAGAAACTACAATTTGGGATGACAGATATTGGAAGAGATGCCAGTATTCTACAATATGAAGCCAATGGAGAAGCGGGAAGTGCTGGTGTGTGTGCTTCAGTATTTGCATCACTTGGATGATGTAACTCTCATCAAAACCTGGCAACAAAGTGCAGCTCAAACCAAGCTCTTCTTCAAGCTTCTCGAAGAATGCCAGGACCTCTTTGAGGTAATACTCCATTTTGGGTACCAGGGTTGTATCCCAAAATTGAGAGAGTTCTCTGACCTGCCTTGACTGTATTCTATGTTCCTAGGGATCATCAGGGTTTCCTGAAACCTCTTCTGCACTGTAAATTCATTTGGTGATGATTCACCTATTATGTTTGTGTACATGTCACAACTGGTTTTGTGCATCTGTGTGCTTGATACTGTATACTTGCAGTATAAAAAGGCAGGTGTGGATGGATTGATGGGAGCAATGACCTTGGCAGAGCAAAGCACTGGGCCCTTCCGATATTCTGAAAAATTATCACCATCTGTCAATATCTCTCTTATGGAGGCTTCTTGCCATGATGGCCGGGTATGTTTTAACATTCCTGAACAACTTATTAAATCAGTTTCAGAGCTTGTCTGGGGCAGCCTTTGTTGCTTGAGACTGTGGGATAACTTTCTGGGGCCTACTGGAGTCATTTCCTTGTATGCTTGGCAGTAATGAAACATATTGGGAGGGTGGATGCACAGTGGTCAGGACCACACGCAACTCCAGAGGGAACAAGTTCATTTTGGAGGAGGGTGAGCCCACAGTTTGTATCACCTACAAACGGATACTCAATGAGGGACACTGTAGTTCAGGCCCAGGCAGCAGCAGCAGGGAAAAGCAATACTCCACTTCGCACCACCCTCCACCCTTTGCTCCGCCACAAACTGGTGCATCCTGGCTTTTCCATACTTGTCTTATAGTAATGTTCAACATTCACGTTTTTAGTGGTATATTTATGAGCACTGTGTGTAAGCATGCAAAGCAATTGGAGAAGTCACAGGACACAGAATAAAGTGGCAACCTTGGATAGCTTTTTCTTAGCAATTAACACAAATTTACTTGGTTTTGCACCAATGTCACAGGAATTATGGGAGGAAAATTTGAGTGCCTCGGTGACTCTTCAGATAATGGAAGTAATGGAGAAATTCTTGGAGGCAGTGGCTGCAGGCAAAGTTATGACTGATTATGTCAAACTGGATTGCATTACCACGATATTCACAGGGTTCTTAAGCCGAAGTCAACCGTTACCATTCTGGAAGGCATTTATTCCTGTTTTCAGCAAACTATTTAAAACTCATGGAGCCACTCTGATGGGCCGGGAAAATGATCGCTTTCTAAAGCAGGTTGTATTTCATCTGCTACGGCTTGCAGTTTTCCGGAATGATTCCATACGGGAAAGAGCTGTTGTTGGCCTCCAACTGCTTGTCAGAGTAGGTTTCTTCATCTCTCTTTGTTGCAAGGTCTGGGTTTAGTTCATGACTAGCACTGCCTGCATGTAATTCTCATACTTTCCTTCCAGGGAAAAAATGTATGTTCCTTTGTTTTCTGTGTCTGTTGCAAAATTGACCAGGTGTCATAAGTAACTAACAACTGGTTTTCTTGTCACAGACGTCATTCTGCTATTTCCAGAACATTGCACGACTACGGGTGATGCTCACAATAACCCTGTCCGAACTGATGTCAGATGTTCAAGTAACTCAAACAAGGATGGATGGGCAGTTAGAGGAAAGTGCAGAGGCTCAAAGGCTGCGTAAATCACTCCAGCAAATGGGTGCTGAGAGTCTAAGTCCTCATCTCCTGGAGGAATGTGGTGTTTCTGGGAGTCCCCTGGAGGTGACACCAGAGGGTTCATCAGAAGATTTATGGCACTGGTCAGAAATGGCTGACCTTGCTACCACTCTACTCAAGGCTTTGGATGCTGCCACTCAGCATGCACTTCTTGTAAGCCCACAGTATCCTGTCTTTACTTACGACCCAAAACTAAGTTTGTTCTTGCATGTATGAACTACCAACTTGTGTCCTGCCAGATTAAAATAATTCCCAATTGTGCTGTCACATGTCTATCCCACATGGGTTGTGCTAAATGCAGCCACACATTGCATCTTCCAAACAATGTTACATGTTATAGGATTTGTCGTTTGTGCACATCATTTTGGAATTCTGGTTCAACTGATGGATTCTTGGTTGCAGGCATTAAGTTTTTTGTCTGAATCTTGGAAGCTAGAACACCTCTATGTGAACAATTGACAGGTTTCTTGCCTTGTCTCAAGTAAAATATACTGGCTATAATCCTTAGGTTTAGGTTGATGTTATCATAAATGTCTTTTGATCAGATGCATTTGGTGTTGGCCTGGCACTGTGCATATTCTGTTAGTGTCACTTATGCAATGGTGTGTTTTTGAAGGGGCAGTCGCCAGGAACAATGACAGACAAGTATGGAATGACAGAGGGTTTTCATGGGCTGGCCTGGGCTTATGCACATGTACCTGATCTCCACATCATGTGGCTCCTATATCTTTGTGATGCTCATCAACAAAATCAATCCTGGGCAGAGGCTGCCCAATGTGCTGTTGCTGTTGCTGGTGTTATTATGCAGGTGAATTAGCACATTCTATCACTGCTTTACTGCTGCATTCTTATCTGTAAGGAGCTATACTGCTTTTTGTTAATCCAACTTTGAATCTTCATTGTAACCAGAGTTATGTACCCATGGTCCAAACTCAAGAATAAATTTGAATGTGATTGGGTTCTTGCAGGCCATACTGGGCCAAAAGGACAACATCTGGGGGAAAGAGCATGTAGAAGCCTTATGCCAAATATGCCCAATGCTGAAAGGTGCTGTTGTTGGAGAAGCAGCAGCAGCAGAAGTTGAAGGCTACGGTGCATCAAAGCTCACAGTTGAATCTGCTGTCAAATACTTGCAACTTGCAAACAAACTTTTTGTCCAAGCAGAACTTTTCCACTTCTGTGTGGACATTTTAGAGCTCATAATTCCAGTCCACAAAATGAGGCGAGCTTATGGACAACTGTCCAAGTGCCATACATCCTTATGTAGTATATATGAGTCTTTGCAAGAGCAAGAATCAAGCCCAATTCCATTCAAGGATGCAACATATTACCGTGTAGGATTCTATGGAAGTCGCTTTGGCAAACTTGATGGAAAAGAATATGTCTATCGAGAGGCACAAGATGTCCGCCTTGGGGACATCATGCAAGTGATGGGTAACATTTATGAAAGTATGGTCATTGAAGGTGGTCAAACCTTACACATTATTCCTGATTCTGGACAAGTAGTTGCACGAGACTTGAAAGCTGGAGTGTGTTATTTGCAAATTACATCAGTTGATCCAGTCCTTGATGATAGAGACTTGGATATTCGGAAAGAAAGAAAGTCATCAAGGTCTGCTAGGGTGACTTCACAAGTCTTTGATCGGTTCCTCTTTGACACTCCTTTCACAAAGAATGGGCGCAATCAAGGTGGATTGGAGGACCAATGGAAGCGACGAACAGTTTTACAAACAGAAGGTCCATTTCCAGCTCTTTTGAACCGTCTTCTGGTGGTGAGGTCAGAGTCACGGGAGTTTGCACCCATTGAGAATGCAATTGGAATGATAGAGACCCGTACTGCAGCACTGGCAGGAGAAGTTGAAGAGCATGACCGGCTTGATGGAGATCAAGCTCCTCGCTTGCAAAGCTTGCAACGAATTTTACAAGGCAGTGTTGCTGTGCAGGTATTTTCTTTTGAACCAATGTGAAACCTTTTTTTATTTTCCTTGTCTATAGAGTAAATTTGTTAATGTTATGTATTGTTTTCTTGTTTGTTATTGTCCGATTCTGGTTTCCTTTTACTCTGTCTGTGCTTACTTCTGGCTTCTTTCTGGAAGTACAACAATGCATGATCATTCAGGTGCAACCCAGTTCATATCAGAACCAAGATCTGGATTCTTTGATATGTGACTGAACCCACTCTCATCAAAACCAATGTTAGCTACCAATGAGTGATGAATAGAGACATAGGACAGTTCATCATTTTGCACTGGACATGCATTGACCAAGTTCATTGGGAACTGACATACATTGTTTGGCAATTTGGCAGGTTAACAGTGGTGTGTTAGGAGTATGTACAGCATTCTTGTCAGAGGAGCCAGCCACAAGGTTACGATCTCAAGAGCTTCAAGAACTTATAGCAGCTTTGCTTGAGTTTATGGCTGTTTGCAAAAAAGCTATCCGCATTCATGCCCGTTTAATAGGTGAGGAGGACCAAGACTTCCACTCAAATCTTGTCATTGGCTTTCAATCTCTCACAGCTGAGCTTTCCCACTACATCCCTTCCATTCTCTCCGAACTTTGACGGACTGTCATCAATTGTCATCACAATTTGAACATAGGGCTGTGGGGAGATCTAAAATTAGAGTTTTGGGTACAGAATTAGATGATTGGAAACACTTACATTTTGGATGGACTGACTGCAAATGTCTTTGTCAAGAGCTTTCCAAACACGGTGATGGAAAAACCGATTGCTGTAAACAGCCATTGAAATGAAAAGGGTCAGAAATCAGATCCTGACAGCAATTATGTACCAAGAAGTGGGGAAGTATGCTCAAGTATGAGATTACAGGACAGAACAAGGAGGATACTGCTTCCATTAGGAAATTATTGAAGGAGAGTGGAAAACAAACTGGCTGAATCACAACTTGGGAACAGATTCCCTGGAGCATAAGGGGACACCCAAAACCATGGAACACTGTGGAGACAGTTTCTTGATTCATTCAAATGGAGCAAGGGAGATCTGGCAGAAACAGTCAATGGACATCAATCAGAGGGGCAGAGCAGATTTTGGACTACACTCTGTCAGTTCTGTGCCATACGGTTTCAGAGGGTGTTTCTCTGTCCCACGGTGTTTGTGCTGTCAAAATGACAACCTGCAATGACAAACTGGAGTCAGCATGGATATTCTAAGAAAGTTTGTTGTACTCAAATCATTTTCAGCCCATCCTTCCTCCTCTACCCTGGGCCCCCAACAGACCCACTTAGAGAGTTTTGCCATGTGTCACACATGGAGTTGCTTGTTTGCCAGAAAGCAACAAGTCACTGTAAATTGTATTCTGTTATTCTTTCAGGACATTAGTGAATTTGACAGCAGCAAATGCATGTATCCTTTTTCTAATCCTAGCAATTCTTCAGAAGTTCCAGCAGGGAAGGGATCACAACATTTTTCCTGTATGTATTCCAGTTGTGCAGGTGTAGGGCAAGAGTCTGTCTCATTGCAAGAGCTTTGTCACACTGCAGTTTTGCATGTGGAACAGGTATCATTGTCAGGAGAACTTCAGGGTATAGCCAAGAATGAAGTGCAACAGAAAAGCTGAAAGCTGAGTTACATACATACACTGAGGTGGTGAAACTGTGTAACTTGTGTTATCTACATGTAGTTGAAACTAAAGAGTAGGTGTCACAATTTTGTGATGAGCATTACCTGAGTGAAAATCTCAGACTAGCAGTTCTTGCTTTTTCTGTCTTGGTCAAGGTGGCCTCTATTGTCTTAGTTCTCAGCAGATGCAGAACTCTGTGAGCTTTCCAATATCTGCACAAAACAACTGAAACTGATGCTTGCACTTGTCAAATGCTCCCAACATGGTGAACACCTTACTGAGCTCCAACTACTTTGACAGCCTCATGATCACAATTCCATCTTATTTATCAACTCCACATTGACAGGCCACCATTGTCAAATGTGAGATGTGAGACTGAGGATATGAGACTTTCAGAAAGTCCTTGTGACAAGCTGCCTAATGATATGGGAGGACAGGGCTTGGAGAGAAATGCCTAGAAGAAGCCCTTGTCATAGGGTCTTGTTGATTGTTCTTCACAAGTACATTTCACCTGTTTCCTGATTTCAAACATCTCATGCTTTGGGTTGAAATGAAGCTCCAATTGCTCTCTTGATGGAAGTCTCAACTGGCAGATCGCCATCAAACAACAAGCAAAGAAGTTCCAATTGCTTTCTTCAGCTCCACAGTCCTTTTGATCTCATCTTTCTTCTGCTGTAGTTCCTCAATGCCTGAATGGGTTTTCCACAACAACAAAGCCATCATTTTAGTGGCACAAGACAAGCAGCAAGGACAAACTCAATACATACTTTCCCCCTCTTCAATTTTCTCCTTCCTTCTGGTGCATAGAACAGTAGGCTATACTTGTACTTGGTTGAGGAACTAGTCAAAGAGAAATCTCTATGGAATGAAAATCTGAATGGACATTATTGAGGGCTGTGACTGCTACATAAAAGAATGATGAATTCTTCCGGTCTTGCCTCATGTTCAGTCAATTCTGCAGAAGTTTTGCAGGATCAACCTTGGCTGACATTAAGGTTTCCTTATTGATTGTAGATGTCAAATTGCTAGCTCCAATGATCAGAATTTGCAATATTGATGCGATCAAGGCTATTCCACATTTGGTTAGGAGTGGGACACAGGAAGATTAGACAGAAAATGGAAAGTGTGAGGCCAATGTTTCTCTTCATGGATCATGGAAATATGACTGCTTGGGATGATGATTTGTGAAAGGACAACAGAAACTGCGTTCAAAAGATACCCATCATGATCTCATCTTATGATGAGTATGTTCTGTTTTGATGCAGCAGTGTCAATCTATTGGAACCCTTGCAGCTTAAACATTTTGTGGAATGACTGCAGTGCATCCCCTTATGACAATATCATCTTTATGCAGAACATCTGTCTTCCACCTCTCGTCTGGAAGAATATCAGACAGCCTCTCATCTCAATAGGAATATCTGATATTCTTCAAGATGAGAGGCAGATGACAGATGTTCTGCATAAAGTTAATGTTGTCAGAAGGGGATGCACTGCAGTCATTCCACAAAAAATTATTGTGCATTTCTCATTTGCCTCAATGATTTTGCTTGTATTATTGAGGTCTCTCCTGCCATGCATTCGCTAGTTGTCTGTTGCAATTTCATTACAGTTGGTGGGGTATTAGAGAAAGGGCATGTGCCCCTTCTCTAGTGTAAAGGATTTTTGTCTCATTATGTTTTTGAAAAAGGATGATTTTGTTTAAATTATGATCCATGACAAGGAAAACTGTCTACTATAGTATGACATCATATGGCCAGCTTCCCAGGTGCCCAAACCTGCATCCTGTTGGCTCCTCAGACATGAACATTGTTTAACTCAATGCAGCATTTTAGTTGCAGTCCAGCCCTTTTAGAGTTTTTAAAAATGCATCCACTCAAACAACACGATCATAATTTCCAGCATACAGAATAGCATGAGTGTTGGAAGAAAGATATGAAACTAAGGTCATATAAGCTTTGAGTTGAGGTTTAAGACAAGAACTCAAACTGTGAGAAAATTACCTGCCAGCAGGACTGAAGACTTTGCTCACTTCTTAGAACTAATAATTCATGATTACAGCAATCCAGAACCCTACATCTAAGTTAACAAGAACAACTTTGCACATCAACGTAAACCACAAGTCTCTCCCTAGGGCTGCAGAAACTTCTTCATACAGCTACTTCATAGGAAAGCAAGTCAAGCTCCTACTAGCAGCAAAATAACAAAAGCAGAATTTCAGAGGTGATCAGCTCAAACAAGAAATCATCTTGAATAATGCATATTTTGTGAAGATGTCCTGGCCTTTTATGGATCAACACAAAGCTTCCACAAACCCTCCAAAAACATTTGTTGGCAAAAATTGGACTGAAGTGACAGTGTGTGTTTTTCACTGGCTTCATGGTTTTGTGCAGGCCAAAAAGCAAAATACAGACAGAAAGACTGCTGAGGATTCTTTTCATAATCCTTAGCAGCAGAGGGTTGGCAGGTCAGAGCAGATAAACAAACATGATGGGTCTCACAATTTGGTTGCTAATGTAGGAAGTGCACATGGCTTTATTGGTAGTTATGGTACTAAAATGGTGTGTTCAAGCTGTGAGGAATACACAATTGAACAGCTTGACTTAAGATGTCTGCTCATTGGTGAATGTAGAGGAACTGGGCTTCAAAGCATAACCAGATACAGAGGCACTATTCTTGATCCTCAAGCAATTGAACCCTGCATGGTTGACTGCGATGGCACCAGGGACTTCAAAATTGGACAGAATCTTGTCAAGTAGAAAGCTTCCAAAGCTAGCCTGAACAATATGAGAAGTCAACAGAGCTTTTCCATCACATGCAAGAGCAGCCATTTGTCCTAATGCATCCACTTTTCTTTCAGTCCTCTATGCATGTACTAGATTGATAGATGGACAGCATGCTCGTGAATAGACTATTTGAAGTTGCTGTGAGTCTAGGGTATTTTGTGGGGAGTAGATGCCTTCACATTTAGGCCAAATGTGGCAACATGATCAATGCTTGCAGAGTGTTCATAAAATGTCCTGACCTAGTATGGTCTTCTGGAATGCCCTCTTTTGGACATGTGAAATGTAAGCAAGGGCAGAAGTATTGAGATTATTGCAACAACTGCAACTGGAATGTGTGCACCCAGACAGACCGTGTTCCTTTATTGTGCGGGCCTTGAACATGCATGGGTTACTTGAAGATTTCTTTCTTTGAGTGCTCCAGCTGTCCTAATTCATACCCACAAAATCTGTATTGATATGGACTAAAGCCTACAACTGCATCCTAATAGACAGATGTTGTCTGATGTGGACACTCTAAACAAACAAGCAGAATGACAAATCCTGCCTCACTATTGACAATTGCTGAGATCACAAATTGAAACTCCTTAAAACTGTGAAACATTCCTTTTCGGAATTTTTGACACTTGAGTTCTCAATGGTTCCAATGTTTTCATTCTTGCCAATAAAACTTTCAGGCACCAAATATGATGCATTCAAGTTCAGTTCCAGAGGAAATTGACTTTGTTGTTTCCTCATCACCACAGGAATTGACCATTTAGTTTAAGCCTTATGCCATAAGGATGTGTTATGCTAGTGCATCTCTAAAAACCTCATTTTATCTGCTTCCCAGCTCTTCTTACAGACAAATATTTCAGAGTGTTAGGCAACCCTACAGTTGCAACAGCTTTTGTCTATGCAACACATTTTTCAACACATGATTACTGTGGCAACGCAGCATTAACAAACATACCTTCCATGCATGTCTCATGTCTCTACATTTCCCTAACAAGGGACATGTATGCATTTGGAATCTGTCTTTATGTCTCCAGTGCAAGATGAGAAACTAAAGTCAGGCCTTACAACTTGCAATTAAATCCCAGTGGAACAAAAGCTGCAAATCAAACCCACTTGCAATCAAATCCTGATGGAACAAAAGCTGTGAATCAAACCCAATCCACTTCACAAACTCCCAATATTGAAATTTTCTCAAGAGATGAAAAATAAAATACCCTCTTCCTGTTTGCCTCAAGCACAACAGCACCAATTTTTTGTGCAAATTGCAGGGAGCTTATCAAACAACTGAATCCCTGTTAAAAATTGCAAAAAAAAAAGGAATAATGCCATACCTACCAAAAATTATGACTGAGTGTTGCTTCACCTCGATTACTAGGGCTACAGCAAGTTTCTTACAGGAGGAGATAATGAAAAAAGATTCTGTTGTCCAGATCTTCACAACCCTAAAACCCCCGGTTCCCTCAGAGACTGAATTCCTTGACAAGAGAAGTGAACCACATAATAGACCTGTTGACTATCATGGGTAACAAGCAAAATCAAGTCTTCACCTATTGTGATTTGAATCCTCAACCTCTACTGGATTAGTCCAGAGCCTACAGTGCATATTTCCACTGGATACTTCAAAACTATGCAGACTGTGAAAACTCTGTAGCTGGAATGAAATCACCAGGCCATGCAAGGATTCATCTATGTGTATGCTGCCCCCAAGGAATACTTAACAGAAGATGGTAAGAGATTGGTGCCTCAGCAAGAAAGCATTCAACAGAGAGCATTGAAGCCCGTGTCTGTTAATACGTGCAACTTTTTTTCATAACATCCCTGGCACATGACCTTTCTTCTAGACACACAAAAAAATTAAAGTTCAGTACACTCTTTACTCAAGACCACTAACACACATGACTTTGCATTCTGATAACAAAATGCCCCTGAAGAGAGAGAGCTAGACACAAAGAGAGAGAATTCTCAGTGATAAAAACCCTAAGAAAACTTCCAAGGATCAGCTCAATATGCTACAAGTAACCCACCTGTCAATATGCATGGATGCACCTGGATATGTATTATCTCAGGCCCATGATCCAGCCTTGGGTGAACCAGCACCCACACTGGCACCATGCTAAAAACCCTAGAATTCATCTAAATTGCTTCTAAATAGTATTAAATATGCCAGACTTAGACTAAATCAGGGTCTCTGAGTCCAAATCTAACATTTCTTGAGTTTAATTTGGTCACTAAGAGTCACACTCAAGAAAGTGAACCATCCACTTACAGCATATTATGACAGGTCCATGTGCTACTTTTCTTCCCAATGCCCATTTCTTTGCTCTTTGTCGTTCCAAATTTTAACCCTGTCTCTATACAGACATCATTGTTTAATGAAATAAGGTCCATTGTTTCAAGTTCACAAACGTTTGATGACACTAATTTGAGACATGATTCAAGATGGTCAGGGTGCTTACAAGTTAAGGTAGTTTATTTTGTATGAGATCTGTCACTACTTAAAAGTTCATAAGGTAGTGTTAAAATGATCATTTATTATGACAGCATTGGTTAATTGAGAATTACATGGTGAATAATGAACTAAAAAAATTAATAGTTTTTTATTATACATGTTTTAAAAAATTGAAATTCATTTTTAAATAATTATCATATGGGCTTATGAAAATATAACCCATTTCAAACTATACAAAAGTCCATAACTCTTTTTTTTAACAATTTTTTAAATTGATGTTCTTTTTGCTTTAATATATCATATATTGAGATTTTGTAAAATATAAATATTTTATATCACATACTATTAATAAAATCTTTTATTTAGTCCACACACCAGTAAAATGGCATGTATACTAATTTTGGATGAAGTCAGCAATCACTTTGTGTACAACTCTCTTTTGAACCACCAATTATCTGGAAGTCATTTTGACCATCAAGAGTGCTGATATTGTTTTTGATTGACCCAGGTGATGAGATTTAAATAGTCGCACTTTAAACAATTTATTTTTTCCATTTTATGGGTGAAGAAGGGAGAACAATAAACACTATATTGATTTAATGTACATGCCATTTTACTATTGGGGAGATGTTTTCAACCCTTTTTTTTAAATGAAAACTAAATTACCCCAATCAGACCTTGTGAACCCCTTAAACTTGCACAATATCTTTGATTTCACAATCATGGTTATGAAGCATTGGACATTTATTAAAACTATTTGAAATTTGAAATCTCTCATTTTACAGCCAAATTCATAAATGTGAGAATAACTGAAGGTTAGTTAAGTTGCCAATATTTTCAACTTGTACTCACCTTATCACAAATGTTCCTTAACATAACACATTATAATTCTCTACAAAGACAACCAAAATGAGGACCAAAGAAACAAATTGTTGCAAAAAAACACATTGCCACAAAATGACAAGTCAAACTCCTTTTTATCCCCTAAATTGGTGGAATTATAAGTTTCATCTTGCATCCCTAATTTTGTTTTAGGCATTTTTCACTATTGTGACTAACTACTCAAAAAAGTTTTCAAATCATGTGCAATAAATATTATTGGTACTTAGTTTTAATATTTCATATTGACTTTCACTAAAAATTTATTCACTTTAAAGATATTCAACAACTCAAGTGAAATTGGAGATTAAACGTGAAATTAAAGTCCAAATTAAGGACCACTTTAAGGATAATTTTATTGCATGAGAACCAAAATACGCATGACCAATATATTGTCACATCAAAATAACCACTCAAAAGTTGTTGTGATTTCTTCTCAATTTTCTGATTTCATAAAATTGGCAACTTTTTGGTGAAGAAACACTTTTTTCCAACTTTTTTTTAGAATTGCAAAATATTGAAGATTTGCCACCAAAAAAATCCCCTCCCTACTAAAACCAGTCTCCATCTATCAAGGAAGGCAGTTTGTTTTCTTTCTCATATTGAAGTCCCCCAAACCACATCACCATACATTTTGTTCTTGATACAATTGGAAAACCTTCAATAATAAGGGGTTGGTTTTGTAATGTTTAGACCTATTGTATAGGAGTTACAAAAATTTGAATAATTTTTCATTGAAAATTCAACAAAACCAATGGAAACTAGGGTGCATTCTTGGTACTTTTGCAAAGCCCTCAATGAATATAGTTGCATGAAGATAATTTCATAATGTCTAGACCTAAAACATGGGACATGTAAAAATTTGAGAAATTATTGTCATTAAAAATTCAGTAAAAAAAATTATTAAAATATTGAATGGAAATTGGATTTCAACCTTAAGTTAAAGAAGATTTGCTTTTTCAAATTCATCCAATATCATGATATGTGTTCAATGGCACGAACCACACTAGTCAATATTAATTCCTCGTTTATTAAACATGGATTCTCAATAGTTAATTCATTTTACCTTCTCTCAAGGTTGGTTTCGCAGGTTCAAAGTTCGTTATGGAAAATATGTGCAAATAAATGCATTCATGACTAGCATAATTTGTTAGTCTCTTGGAAACTCAAAAGCAATTGATTAATTTCCATGCTATCCCATTGTAATCAAAAAATGAAAGGGACTAAGTATAATCATAATATAATGACCCATGAAAAGTGTAACACTTGTTTAGTTTTTTACATTTTTAAATGTTAAGTCAAGTTTACGTTGAAATTGTTTGGTGCATTTAAGTATTTTTTGATTTTTTTTTTCAAAAATTCATAATTTCTTCAAATTGAATCCAAATTTAACATTTCAATTGTTCATTTTATAGCCCCTAGAAACCAAGTCATATCATATGCCTCAATCAAAGTTGATTTCATATATTGTTAAAAAAACAAGTAAAGCTTGGTAGATAATTTTGGTATTTAAGCAAATATCTCAATAGGTTTTTTGATAGTTTTTTATTTGTAGAGATTTTCTTATAACTACTTTCTATAGTTATTTATGCAACCATTCTAAAATGTGATCAAGATTGTCTTTTTAATAATATTTTTAATATACCTTTACATAATAATATGGTATAACATTTTTTTGAGGCATTATTTTTTCTATCAACATGTAAATAATGATCTTAAAAATATTATTTTCAAACAACAAATCTTATTTTGTCATGTCATCTCGACTAACTAACCCATTGTTTTTAAACAAAGCAATAAGGAGGTGGGTGTGAATCATCATTTGATAACACACACATTTGAATGCTTATCATTATCTTGTTACTTAACCTTGAACTTTATTCTTCCAACTTTTTGCACATTTCCACACCAATGCATCGCAACAAATCCCAACACCCACAAATGGACCATCCATTGGAAACCTTGTTAATGATTTAATTTTGGATGAACCATAACCATGTTACCAAGGTTCTTATAGGCAATTGTTTAAACCCTTGTACTATTTATTTCAGTGGGTAACTATCATAGGTAAGTAGATAAGGAATATAAGTGGTTATTATGTAGATACATAAAAGGTGCAACTAAGTAGTTAAATATTTTTTGACAAGTGGTATAGAGTCAATGAGTGGTTGTCAAGTAAGGTGACTCACTTTTTGCATCACAATACAATTTTTTACAAAGTGTCATTCATTTACATATTATTAACATGCCATAAAATCAACAATATGACAAATTTGTGACAAAATTTAAATTTTCAACTTGAATAATAAAACATGTATATTAAAAAATATAATATATATACATCAAATCTGTAATAATGAGCTTTTGAAGTTAAAAAATATGAACTGATTTTCTATTTATGTGTTACATACATACATGTAATATTTTTTTATGGCCTTCAAATGGGCAAGGTACAGTGGGGATGAACACCCAATTGCCAGATCGTGGGTTCCAAGAGTTGTTTGACCCTCACCCCTTAGGCGTTATCAGGGCCTTCAAACCTTGTTGGGAATATGTGTCCCGGCGCACACCAGTGCTGAGTCAGATAATCCCTCCGGGACCAGGATCACTATCGTGGTATTGCAGTAATAAAAGTAGAGGGAGCCACTGGATGTATTTCAAGTTAGACCCTCAACCTTTGGGCCCTTTGGCTCTCTAACCTAGACTTTAATTAGCAAATTGGTGGCTGTAGCTCATCCAAAGGCTAATGAACAACTTTATTGAACTCCACGTTAACGTGCCACAAAAGTGGCAAGTTGTGGCACAATGCTAGATGTTCACCATGATCACCACAGCATGATGGTGCACTGGAATACATAGAACAATATTCTATGTAAATTAACTTTTCAAATTTTCTCCATGCAGTCGTCAACAACCTGCCTTGGCATAATATTGTCCTTCTGAAATAAAAGTGAACCTTCCATTCATGAAAGATCCTAATTTGATTAAGACAGAACATTTCACTTTTGTAAGGTTCCAAATTTTGAAAAGAGTTTACTGGAAGGTAAGGAACTGGTTTTTTGACTTTTCTTTGTCGGGCCTCAAATGGGCCCTCACACCTAAGAAGAGCCTAAAACCTGTTCCTTGCCCTCCACATAATTTTGAACAGTTCTCACACATTTAATGATGGTTATGGTCAGAGTGAACCAGCCCCCATGACTGCACCAGTTGGCTGTTCTGTCCATAGGATGGGCTGGAAGATTCGCCTGTTTTTCATTCACCTTTTTATCTTACGTTAACGAACATTCTACCACAGTCAATCTTTTTTGGTTGGTGACCTTTGACCATTTGTTTTTCGTTGCCAATTTTTTTCCAACCCTGACCTGCATACTACCCACCCACCTAGCTACCTTACTGACCTAAATTTTAGCCCTGCCTATGAACTAACAATTAATCTCTTACTTACCTTGGCAAAACTCCTTTTTTGGCTAAACTTGTATTTTTTCTTGGCTAAACATCTATTTCTTGGCTAAACCTATATATCTTATTAACTAACTTCTATTTCTTGGTTAAATCTATATTTCTTTTTGGCTAAACTTCTATCTTTTAGCTAAACTTATATATCTCATTGATTAAACTTCTATCTCTTGGCTAAACCTATATTTCTTTTTGGTTAAACTTATATTTCTTGATTAAACTTCTCTTTTCTTAGCTAAACCTACATATTTTATTGGCTAAACTTCTCTCTCTTGACTAAACATATATATCTTACTGGCTAAACTTCTCTCCTTTGGTTAAACTTATATATCTTATTGGCTAAACTTCTCTCTCTTGGCAAAACTTATATTTCTTCTTGGCTAAACTTATATCTCTTGGCTAAACCTATATTTCTCCTTGGTTAAACTTATATTTCTTGGGTAAATTTATATTTATTTTTTGTTAAATTTTTATCCTTTGGCAAAACCTATATATCTTTTTAATTAAACTTATTTCTTTTAGTTAAACCTATATTTTTTCTTGGTTAAACTTGTATCTCTTGGCTAAACCTATATTTCTTCTTGGATAAACTTCTATTTCTTGGAAAAATCTATATATTTTATTACTTAAACTTCTACCTAATTCCTACTCCAAAAATTAACTAAAAGAGTATACACATTTTTCAATAATGCCACTTTAATTATTAGCAAACCATCTACTTATTAGCAAAACCTACCTAACCACATGTCATCATACCTACTTATGCACTTGTAAATTGTGGACTTCAATTGCAAAAATTATAATGTAAAATGTGGGTATTGCAAAGGAATTGTAACATATATTTGTAGCTTGATTCAAACTCATGATGACAATAAACCGTTAACCCCAAATGTGGGTATTACAATTGCGAGAATGTTTTTGGCAATAGTCCTCTACCTCCACTTTGGACCATTTAATGCAAGATATACTTAATTTAATTAAAGAATAGGCTTGATAAATTTATAGTTAAAAAGACATCAAACATTTATGAATATTTGCACAATTTTTAATACTAATCAAAATCAATCATAGGTTGGATTTTGAGGGGGAAATTTGGCCAAATCTTCAAATAAAAATATTTGCAACAATATTCATTTTATTTCTTTTGAAGGTGAATGAAAAAGGTCTCATGTTGGGCCTTCAAGTTTTGGTGACCACACTAAAGATAAAAGAATAAACTTTTATTTCATTCATTTTATTTTTCTTCCTTTCATTGTGTTTCAATTTTAATTCATCGTTCACTCCTAAAAGATTATTTTGTATGGCATTTGTATATGTTTATATAGTTATTAATTTTTATGACATTTACCATCAAAATTGTTTAGGTTTACATATAATATTTTGGGGTAATTAATTTTAAAGTCTAAGGCTAATGCTTCCATTCATTATAATTTTTAGTTGATTAACTTTAAAATTCAAAACATAGTTGTTATAAATCTTTTTTGTATTCCATTTGTAGTTTTGTTTGTATAATCATCAAGTTGAAAACATTTACCATTAGGATTATTTAGGGTTTTAAGTTTAAAGTTTAATGAATTGTGTGTTGATTTATTTAGGTTGTGTTTTCAAATCAAAGTATAACTCCTTTGAATGTGATATCATCTTTTAACACCAATTGTATGATTTTTTTCTTAATCATTTTCTTATTTTTAAAATTTTTTTATTCTTAATTTAAGGAAATTAATCTCCTTAGATGTGTTGTGACGTGTAGTGTCATGATGTTCGATGTCATAAGGGTGTAAATCCATAGTAAACTCTATTGAACAAAAAGACTAAAACCAATCAAAGGTAGAAACTAATCAACCAAAAAAATATGCACACACATATATATACAATGCACAAGAGGAGGCTAAGATGAAATTCTCATGTATATTAAATTGAATCGAAAAGAAGGAAAAAAAAGTAATGTATGTGAATGGTGGCCATGTAATAGCCGTCATGAGCATTTAGAAATCTAGTCTGACTATGGAAGAAACTTTCCCTGACAAAGGAATTCTAGAAAAATTGAAAAAAGAAGGGAAGAGCTTGACCTTTTATACAGCCGTCAACAAAACTGAAACCCTAAACAAGCCATAACCCTAAAACACCTAATAGCGTACAATAACCTAAAAACGTACAGTAACTTTAAAATGTACATTAACCTTAAAAGCATGATTGCCATGCTTGTAACTAGCCGTCATGTGTGAAGCCATGCATACAAGCATGACAATTGTTGTGACGTGTGATGTTGTGACGTTCGATGTCGTAAGGGTATATATCCATAGTAAATTTTATTAAACAAAAAAACCAAAATTGGTCAAAGGTAGAAACTAATCAACCAAAAAGAGATGCACGCACATATATATATGTGCGTGCATCTTATATATGTTGGAGATACACGAAATCACTAATATCAAATTATCTCACCTTAAATTTATAACTGCCACCTCATGTGTGTGCATACTATAAGGTGTCTCGATGCTATGCAATGGACAAATTTTCCATGGCCATGAGCATAACCCTCCTGAATAGAACAGCCCTTTCTATGATGACCCTAGCTTAAGTGGCTAGGGAATCCAAGTCCACAGCCTGGTCCATTTAAGCAACAATGGAAGAGGGTGGAATGGGATGTCTCTTAAAAAGTAGAAAGTAAGAAGTGAAATGAAATAAAAAAGCATGTTTAGACATCCTATAACCCATGGTGACGTAAGGTAGGGCCAAGTCCCAATCCTCTTTGTTCCCAGTGACGCAAATCTTTCGAAGTCCCTTCTTACATGTCTGAACCATCCTTTTTACAAGGCCATTAGCTTGGGGATGATCCCTTGAAGTCTAGCGATGGTCAATGAGAGCATGATCAAATAGGTCTTGGAATTCTCCTTTGAATTTTAATCCTTGATCAATAAGGCACTCAGCACAAGCCCCAAACCTACTTAGGACTTGTTGTAAGAAAACCTAGTTGGTGATGTGTGATGATTTGTCCGGTAGCGCAACAAGTTCGACCCACTTTGAAAAATGCTCAATCATAATCATGATGTAAACATTACCCTTGGAAGTTTGTGGTAACTCTCCAACTAAATCACATGATTAGTGATAGAACATGCCTTGAATAGGGAGTGGAGAAAGCGTGAGCTGTTGAGAGGAGAAGGAAATTCTCACTCTATCACATTGTTCACACCTAGCAATGACATCTCGAACTTGAGCGATACCTTTCGAATGGTAATGAGGAGCGAGAAGGCTATAAGTACGTTTAACTCCAAAATGTCAAAGCTACAAGTGTATCTTCTAAAAAGACCAAACTGTTCATGTGGTGGAGGAACCACTCCGTCGCCTTGTGGTAAGCAACGGATGAGGTGATTGTCCCTCCATGGGTAGCATTTGGATCGCTATTGTATGCAATCCTGATGACTTGATGTAACTTGGGGAGGGTATTCCCCATGCTGAAGAAACCTCATAGTGTCCAAGTCCTCCCATATATCCACAATGGGATGCTCAACCAAGTTACATTGTAGTAGTGCAAAATAATTAAATGCATAAGATACATGTACTACTGGAATATGGTCAAAGTATTGTTTAGCTTCTAAGAAATCTTCAGAGGTAGTGAGGGGTCTCCATCACATGGTCTTCGTGTTCTGATGTGTAATACCAGGTCAGTGAATAACCTTGAATTCATACCCCTGAAGTATAAGCACCCAACAAGCTAACTTACCAATAAGCTCGTCGTTGGTCATCAACCACTTGATAGGCTGGTGGTCGATATACAAAGTGAACTTGGCGCCATAAAGACAGGGCCTGAAATGTATGATTGCCCATATAATAGCAAGACACTCCCCCTTGTATGAAAAATAGTTGCTCTTAGCCTTATTGTTGCTTCGGGATGAATAGGCGATAACATATTCCTTGCCTTCCTCATCAAGTTGGCCAAAAATAGCACTAATACCAAGAGCACGCCAGTTAGTCTATAGAATGAAGACCTTGTTGAAATCAGGTCTTCTTTGAATGGGGAACTCTAAAAGCTATTCCTTGAGTGTGTTGAAAGCTTCTTGAGCCTCTTCACTCCATGTCCACGTAACATCATTCTTTAACAATGCATAGAAAGGATGAGCAATAGTACTGAAATCTTGGACATAAATCCTATAGTAATTACATAATCTGATGAAGCTCCTCAAAGTGTGAACATCGGTAGGATTGGGCATCTCCAAAATGGCTACTACTTTGGCCCAATGAACCATAATACCATTTGGCAAAATTTTGTGTCTAAGGTAGACTACTGAAGTGACAACAAACTCACATTTTTAAAGATGGATCTTCATATTAACTTCGTGGAGCCTCTTGAATAACTCTTCAAAATGAGTCAAGTGTTGTAAGAGTCCCTTGCTATGCACTTGGACATCATCTATGTAGCATTTCAAGAAATCTGCCCTTTTAAAAACCTGGTCCATGACTCGTTGAAAGAAGAAAGGTGCATTTTTTAATCCAAAAGGCATCACAAGCCATTCCCACAACTTATTACTTCCATAGAATGTCCTTATCTTATGTTCCTTCGTAGCGAACATAATTTGGTTAAAGCCTTGCCTTATTTCCACAATTGTGAAAATGTTTGAATCTCCAATGCTATCAAATAGTTCTTTAAGGATGGGCATGGGGTACCTGTCCTGAGGTGTAACCAGGTTCAAAGACCTATAATCCCCACACATCCTTTTCTTAGTCCATAATCTAACTGAGTTTTTTTTTGCTGGCATTATTATAACGGCTAAGAAATCAAAACTTGATGGTTGAATGATGCTAGCCTCATGGAGCTCTTTGCACCTTTCGTCTACCAATTCCCATTCATGTTTGTTCAACCTATGCCTCCTCCGATAGATGAGTGTCTCATCTATAAGGTCTATAAATAACTACATGGTTTTGCACCTACCTAAGTCTTTCTTTGAAAATGCGAACACATTTTCATACTTAATTACCAAATTTGTGACCTGGTTTCTCTCCTTCTTGGTGAGTTGGTTCCCCATAATGAAAGGGTAGTTGGAAAGAAAATGGAGTTGGAAAGTGAGGTTGAAAAACCTGGTGTATTGGGTTCTCCACTATCCAACTATGTAGATTCATAGAAGGTTGTAATTGTTTTTCCAGAAACTGATGTACCTCCAAGTGTATCAGAAACAACTTGAGTCAAATTACATGGTACTTCCTTCCCCCCCAACATTAAGAGTGTAGTGTAGAGTGTTGAAGATATTCAAATGTATTTGGTCGGGATGCCATGTAGTCGCATCGCCAGAATTATAAGATGATTGAATCAGTGCTACTGTTGTGTACATTTGAAAGAATACACAAGTTACCAACAACCATGTAAAGAAGTTCAAGTCCATGCCTCTCCCTAGTAAAGCACTCCAATCTAATCACCTTGGAATGACTAGTAATGTCAATTTGGAACCCCATAGCCCTTTCTATTTCTTCTGGGTTTGGTTCATCCCAAGTGGCTGAAGCATGACAATACACTAAGCTTGGTCCATCTCCCTAAAAGGTGTGTGTTCCTGGGAAGGAAACAAAGGTGGGCCAAACACCTCTTGGTTTTCCTATTATGTTCACAAGAAACCAAAGAGGTTTCTCTTGCCTTGTAATTGGTTGGCAGGAGCTTTAATAATCCAATATGTGAGAAACCTATAGGTTGGGGTCTCTAATGGTTATTTCAAAGCCAACTACATAACTAAAAGTGGTGCAAGGTTGGTCCACTAGTTGCGCAGCTAGTGCGCATAGGAATCGCATTGTGTTGCTTTGAATAGGAATGGTTCTCCAAGGTAATGCTTGACCAACGTGTAATGCTCTTTGATTTTATCCCTCTGGTCAAATTAAAAAGGGGTGTTTTCAATTACATAACCAAGCATAGGAGAAATGGATTGAGCCTAGGTGATCAATCATACCATGTTCGCAAAAAGACCAAATCTTGTGTCACTCAAGCCTTTTCCAAATCCAACTATTGAAAATCCTTGACACTCCCAACTTGAAATGATGAGGTCCACAAGGCCAAGAAATTCCATATGCTTCTTTTGAATTAATTGTATGTTAGAGGGTAAGAAAGCGAAATTAGCCTTCCATGTGGTGGTTGCAAACTATTGTGGAAATCTGGTTGTGAGCTCCATCATTTTTTAAACTGCCACTTGCCTTACAATAGGATCAATGTCTACATAAAAATACCTCCAAACCACCATCCCTGACTGTAGTAAGGCTTCGAGACTTGTACCAATACCACCAAAGAGTTCTAGTAATGTAATCCCCTCCTTAGGTGGTGTCTAGGTGATTAGCTAACAAAATATTAATTTAATTAGTTCGCTATGGCTGCCCATGCTTTCAAAACTAGATAGCGTTTTGACCAAAGGCTCGTGGGCTACTTTGAACCTCTATAAAACCTTTGGTCCATGTTGAATGTCCGTAAGAACCACCCTCAAGTTTTCAGTAGCTTGGGTGTTTTCTTTTCATCTCCTTTTATCCACTCATGGTTAGTTTATTGGATGTAGGAAATAGTGTGTGCTTCCTTGAACATACAATGGTGAGCCATAGGACTATGGTTCCCATGTAAATCAAGGGATATTTATCCCAGGTGGTGGCCATCAGTCTCCCAATCTACTCAGTAGTACACATGCTCAAACCAGTTGTCAATTATGAAACTTGGTGGAAATAGGGCTTCTTGTCCAATGAGCACATCTTAACTGGTGGCATTGGTGACAAAACATTTGACCTATAAGCAAAGCTCTTGATTTGTACTTTCATTGAAATTAAGTGCAATCAATTTTGAGTTTTCCCCAAGTACCTCCTCTACGCTCTCACTAACGGTGTAAATTTGTCATATAGATTTTTGTAGTTTGGAGTCGAGCATGCCCATCTTCTTGGCAAATTGAACTCCAAGAATCACTAGTTGGGCACCTATATCAAGAAGTACCACTATAGGTGTATGTCCTCCCACCTAGATTAATGACTCAATATTGTCGACAATGGCAACTTTGGTGGTGATGGAAGTTCTCTCACTAAACACCACCTTCGAAAATGAGTGAAAAACTTTGTGGAAAGAATGGCTATCCACAACGCCTTTGTTGAATAACAAATCCACAAGTGAAGTGTTCTTAATTCCCTTCTGATATGTGAATGTAAAATCAAAGGTAGGAAAGCCCACTAGTTTAGCCATGCTAAAACTAATGACTAGATTACGAATGCCATTTCTAACACGTGAGCCAATCAAATGTCTCTCCAAGGTGTTGGATGGGACCCTTATAGCATGTGGATCAGGGATTAGTAAAGGACCTGATGTAATGTTTAGGTATCCTTTAGTATTGCAATTATGTCCCTAGTGCTTAGTTTTAAATCTTGAAAACTAAACAACGGTGTATTTAAAAGCTTTTGCGCCATTTCACACATATGAAGTTGGCATTCCATAAGCTGATTAATGGAAAATTGTGTGTTTTCCTGATGTACATGTACTCTTAGAACACGAGAATTTGATGCCCTAGCAGCTTGTGGTGCAATAATCTCCTCCCCCCTCGCCAACAAGGTGCGTTTTTCCTCCATCTTGAGAGGACAAAAAAATTGTGGCATGACTACTCAAGCTCTTTTAGCCTTGGTAATAGCATTTGAACCAGATGTGAGTCCATCAATCTAAATTACCTACCTAGTGGCAGAAACTCTGGGTGCCACACTAGTGTCTTATGTCGCGAAGTAGGAAGGGCAAAAAGAAGTGGCAAATTTTGGTGGGAGATTAAAATTGTGTGCACTAGAAAAAACATACTCCCTAACCATGGCATCGTGTGAGAAGCCATAGAATGACCTAGGAGGTTGCTCCTGTGATCCTGAACCTTATACAGGTTGGGCTTGACTAGCTGGTTGGGAAGACTTGCTTTTTAGATTAGCAAGTTAGGCCCTTAATGATTCAAATTCATTTTGTAGAGTTTGAATTTAAACGGCATGGGCTTGAAGCACCTCCTTCTTATCAACCTTGTGCTCCTTCTTTTCAGTATTCTTACTAGAATTACCCTTAGTGGGGAAAGCCTGAATGGAAGGTTAAGGTGCCTTGGCTTTTGGTTGAGGGGCAACGGAAGATGCTAGCAAATTTTGCCATGGTAATCGAAATTGCTTTCGTTCCAGGAACTTGACAAAACAAATAGCTTCCTAATGTCCCTTTTTCCTACAATAATCACAAAAGAGATCCTCGGAAGGAATGTTGCACTCACTAACTTTGTGGGTAGGATTGCCACGATAGTTGCAAGAAGGTAGGATGGGTGTAGTTGAGTGCATCGCTTTAGCCCTTGAAGAAGAATGTGATGATTTGGTTAGCGCAATTGGAGGCTGAAGCTTCAAATGTGATGGAGGCCTCATAGTATTGGCCTCATAATGTGCATGAGCTAGTTCCAGCTTTTTAGAATTGTTGTACACATCCAGCAAAACATATGAGTCTCCAAATTCTACAAAAACTCGTTGAAAAACCTACACATGGAGTGTTAGAGTACCTTCCAACAAATGAAGATACCAATGGGCAGCTTCCAGGTCTATGATGCTCTAAGTATCCTCTTTAAGCTTGAGAAACCTCTTGTAAAGCATCTTGGCGTTTCATCCTTCTGCCTAGAGAAGGTGGTGAGCTGCAGAACTTTTTCAAACTTTTAACCAAAAATTCCAATTCAAGAACTCAAATGAATTCCTCATTGGATCAACAAAAGCTAGTGCATCGATGGGGGGAGGAATGTTTTCGGTAGTAGCAATAAGTTGTTAAGGAAAAAGGTTTACTGAAATAGGTATCAGATCTAGATTATTGGGCATAGTCCCCATGATGTGCAATTACAGCTTGTAATGTAGCTTGAGAGGTGATGGCGATGACTATGGCATAAGCTAGATTGGGGATCTGGGTGACATCCACAATCCTCCGAAAATATTGTTCGTAGACATTAATGTCTCATAGTGCACATAGCGGGCTAATTGTTGAATATAAACACTTCGATGTAATTAGTGCCATACTTGAGCTCCAATTCACAAACCATAATTAAGAAAGTTGCCTTGAACTCCCTCAAGGAAATGGTACTTGGCCTTTCACTGAACTTCTCAATTCTCCCAAAAAAAACTACTGACTTCCATGGTGTATATGGGTGTAGAGGTAACAATTGTAGCAGAATATACGATGATGGTGTGAAAGCTGGTGCGGCAACATGCGTACCCCACTAATTAACCCCTCTAAATGGATTTTGATGTATCGTTGATGTAGTGTAACCTGAACCTAAATTCCTGGTAAGAGTTGTACTGGATGACAATGGTGCTATAGATGTTTGATGGTACCGTCGTGAAAATCATCAATTCAAAGAAATTGGCTCAAATAATCGTGTGTTATTTCATAGCTGATATTTTGGCTCTAGCTGAACAGTAGTGTTTTCATCATCCAAGGACATGGTGTTGTCCCATGCCCCAAAATTTTGTAACAATATAGAGCACTAGCTACAAAGTTATACAATTTGAAGAATACGACGTGTTAATGAGGATGAATGGGGACGGATGAATGTTAGTGGACCGACGTCGATGGATGGAAGGGGTCGAACGGACAAAACTAGACGGAACCAAATGGATGGAACTATGACAAATGATGACAAACGGGGACATTAACAAAATTACGACAAACGACCATGGATGGCAACAAACGGCGAACAGATGGCGAACGATGACTCCAATGGACGGCGATTATGACTACGACATACAACTGACAACAACTGTGATGGACGATGGACATCAACTGCAATGGACAATGGATGGTAGTGGATGGTGACAATGATGGATGGCAACGGTGACAAATAACAATTGTGATAACAACAACAACAAACAACAACTATAACGGACGGCAACAACAACAGACGACAACTATGCCGCAATGACGTTGTAGAACAATTTGTGTCCACGAGCTCTATAATAATGGTGTGCAAAAGTGAAAAGAAATTTTTTTTTCCTTCTACTTTGCGTTTGCTTTTAATTTTAATTTTATTTTTTCTTCTTCTTATTCTTCTTCCAAAGCTACTACAAGGGCTATTCACTACATGATTACAAGCTAAAAAACACACAAGAGAGCATAGCCCAAATGCTGACCTCAAAACCCACGTACAAGGAAAGTAAGTGTATGTGGGGTTGCATCACTTGGTACAGATCTTATACTACAATGAAACCTTGTGTATGTGTGTGTGTATGTGCTCCCAAGACCTAAAGCTGGCAATAAAACAAGCTTTGGAGCTGTTCGCTCCTTCTTCCCTTTAAAGCTTCGGAACTCAAAACTTCACAGCTTGTAGTTTGTTTCCAATGTCCCTTCTCCCTCACTGATGGTGCTGCTAGTTATGGTTATTATTGTTCCTATTATAGCTATAGTATAAGAGTAAAAAAATAAGAAAAAGTAGCATCAATTCAAGAACACAAGAAATTCAAAACAAAGAAAAATTTGTCGCTTTCAAAATTAAACAACAAAGAACAGTTTTTCTAAAATCAAATTAAATCGAAAAGAAAGAAAGACAACGTAGTGTATGTAAATGGTGGCCGTGTAATAGCCATTGTGAACATATAGAAATCCAATTTGACTATGGAAGAAACTTTCCTTGACGAATTTTTTTATAAAAAATTAAACAAATAAGGGTAAAGCCTAACCTTTTATACAATCATCAACAAAGTTGAAACCCTAAACAAGCCATAACCCTAAAACACCTAATAGCGTACAATAACCTAAGAACATACACTAACCCTAAAAGCATGATTGGCATGCCCGTAACTGGCCATCATGTATGAGGCCATGCATACGAACATGACAAATGGTTTTAATACGATCATCAAATTCAACTAAAAATGTTCCATGTTTGATATGTGGATTTAATATTTTGGCCTCCCATAAATAGTGTGGATTTAAGGTCATAATGCCAATATTGCATTTTCCCACCCACATAGAATGTGCATTTTTAAATTGTCATGCAAGCATTGCATTTCCCTCTCCCATATATAGTGTGGATTAAAGTCATAACGTGAATATTGCATTTTGCCCTCACATACAATTTACATCCATAAATTGTCATGTAAGCATTGCGTTTCCCTCTTCCATATATAGTGTGGATTAAAGTCACAATGTGGGTATTACACTTTGTCGCAACATACAATGTGCATCTTTAAATTGTTGTGCAAGTATTACATTTAGGGCTACAACATATAATGTGGATTTAGGTCATAATGTGGGTATTGCATTTTGCCCCCATATATAGTGTGCATCTTTAAATTACATGCAAGTATTGCATTTAAGGCTCTCACATATAGTGTTGATTAAGGTCATAATGTGGGTATTACATTTTGCCCCATATATAGTGTGCATATTTAAATTGTCATACAAGTATTACATTTCCTTCGTCCATAAATAATGCAGTTTGTTAACTATCATGTGGGTATTACATTTATATTATCCATAGTTATGGATTTAAAATAGACTTACGAGTATTGTAATTTAAAATTTACAATTATGGCCATATACCATATCATATGTTCTCCATACTTAGCATTTAGGGTATTATGTGCATGATTGTATAGGGTTTAGATGAGGGATACAAATCAAGTACTTAAAACATGTACATTTGTATTAGTGTTGAATATGACAATTAACATGTAATTCAACATATTGCAAATATAAAGTTTTGGACATTAATATCAATTTACGGTTTTTTTTTGTATAATTAGCTCAAAACTTAGTTTCAAACATGGGTTGTGTTTCAAAATATCAAGCTATTGAAATCCAAAACCAAATAAATCACCCTTTAACAACATGGACTTGGTGTGGAAAAAGGATGTTTGACATGGAGGCGCACATATAATCAAGGTTGAGTGTGCACACATCTCACATGCACGAATCTTGAAATTTCTAAATAATGAACAAAACCATGAAGACTCCTTAATGGAGTGGAACATTTATAAGTGAGTACCCCCATAAGAAAATGCAAAAATGCTAAGAATCCAAAACCACCTCGGCCATATTTGGTATGATGTTATATTGTTCATTCTTATTATATGGAACTTGTTTTTTAATTTCATATTGTACCAAACTTTAGGTCTTAAATTGATTACACATTTTGTAAGTATGCATGTGGGTATGGACTAGAAGACAATTGTGGAGACCCAAACCACCATCGATCCATTAAACAAGGTTGTTTAACTCAATTCTTGATTAAGCGATTATACACACAACCCACAGTGGCAGAAATAATCTTCTACCATCAACCTCATACATGGCCAATGATGAGCCTATGCATGGCAAACATGACCTTGATTCCATTACGCAACCATATTTTTTTGCCCCAAGAATGTCACAAGCCATTAAGGACCACATTTGGACTCAATTGGGTTTAGGCTACACCGTCAAACAAATATATGACAAGCATAAAACATCATAAGCTTCTTTGGACATCCATAGGTCAAAGCTCATTATTGTAGAATGGCATTCTGCCAAAGCAATTAGGAAGAACATACATTTGACTTGTTTTCTCCACTAACCTTGGCAATATCTCTTGTGAAAACTATCTTTTGGAAGGGAGGTTTAATTTTGGACATAAGTACAAAGTCAAACGTTTTTAGCCAAACACTTTCCACAAATTGAATTAGCACAAATTGTTCTTAACATTAAACCAAGGTCTTTTAGGAATTTTTTTAATGGCACATCTTCCTTTTTGAATGAATCCTTCATTGAAAAAAATTTAGAGATTTGATCCACTAGACAAATTTTCTCTTTTCTTTGATGGTTGTCTTTCTTTTCTTTCTTTCAACAAACCATTCATTTTTCGAACTTTTTTGCAATAAGTGTGTGATTTGCATCCACATGCTTTTAAAAAAATGTTATTCCATAAGTCTTGTAATAAGAAATCAATCCTTTCCTCGCTTGGGTTCTTGGATTTATTCCACATATGGGAGTTTGATAACAAAATATTCAACACATCATTTGTATATTTTCTAGATCCACTTCTACATTATCATTAATATAATAGAAACTCCACATAAAAATGTTCTTCCACTAGGTTTCCAACATTTTTTTTGAACATGTAGTTTTTTGAAATTTATCTTCATTAATTCTTCAAAGGCATCTTTTATATTCCTACTTGTTTTTGTTTGCACGCTTGCATTTTCCTCAAAATTGTCTTCCAAAGTTACATCATTCTTAAAAATTTCAATTGTCTCATTGTTCCCATTTATCATATTTTCATTTGTAAAAGATTGTTCCATTAACAATTTTCACAAGAGTATGTTTAGAGATAATGCAAAAAAAAAATCCCCAACTTATGATCTTTATTTAGAATGAGCAAATTAAATAATACTTACTAACAAAGGACAAGAAAGAAAGAAAATTAAAAAAACATTTACAAACAATGGGGTTAAGGTGTAGAGAAAAAATTTAAAAATCATTCACTTTTCTATTTCATCATGATACAAAAAGGTTTAAGGGTTATTGTTTTTAGAAAATAGTTTGAATTTTAATCCTACACATAATCAAACAAAAGAAAGATTCTATTTTCAAAATAAATGCATTACAAAAATCAAATTTAAATATAAAAAATAGAATAAATCTAAAACAAAACAAGTTCTAACTACCAAAAAAGAAGAAAATTGGAAACATGAAAAAAACAAAAAAAATCTCAAAACAAATGAAAAAAAAATCTTACCTTAACCTGAGTAGAAGATGATTGTTGCTCCAAGCTCCTCCACTTGCACAAGAAATTTGGGAGGGAATACCTACTAACACACAAGGCACAAGGTAAGTAAGGTGCAAAGGCAACAACAAGGCAACAAAAGAACAAAGGGGGGGGTGGGCAATAGGTACCTTATATGTAGCAACAAGGCATGAAAACAATAGCAAGGTGTAAAGACAGCAAGGTGCAAAGGCACAAGGGTAGCATGCATGAATGCAACAACAAGCACGAAAGTAGCAACAAGGCGCAAGGTGCGAAAGCAACAACAAGGTGCAAAGGGGTGAAGGTAGCATACATGAAGATGACAACAAGTGTGAAGGCAACAAGGTGCAAAGGGTGTGAGAGCAACATGCATGAAGGTAGCAGCAAGTGCAAAGGCAATAGTAAGGCGCAAGGTGTGAAGGCAATAGAAGGCACGAGGTGCAAAGGTAACAGCAAGGTGCAAAGGCACAAGGGCAACACATGCAAAGGCAACAACAAGGTGCAAAGGCACAAGGTAGCACATGCAAAAGTAACAGCAAGGTGTGAAGGCACAACAAGGTACGAAAACAATAGTAGGGCGCAAAGGCAAAGTGAGACGCAATGGTAACAAAAGAAACTAAATAATAATTGGAAAAAAAAAGCTCTAACAAAATTCAAAATAAAAATTCAAACAAACAATCCTTCAATTCACAAAACTCAAGACTCAATGAGGAAAACATCCAAGAGGAAGAAGAAGGGGAGAAACGTCCCTTTTGTAAAAAATATTAGGGTTTATAGGAGGTAGCAATTGGAATGCGACGCCTCCAACCTAACCCCTAAATCTACATTGGATGCCCCTTGAGACCCTAGCCCAGGTAAAGGGTCAGAGCTTACCCAGTTCTCAGTTTTTTTTTCCAAGCTGGTTTGCACCATCCAGTTTTCACACAAGTGAGAATGGGTGGTCTGGTTTCCAATCAGGGTATCACTCATGGTGATACCCTGAGGGGTTCAGACTGGGATGCCCAGGTGATACCCAAGGGTATTTTTGATACCCACCCAATACTGGTTGATACCTAAAGTTGACAAATTTTAATGCCCAAGATGCATGCAGATTGTTGGGGGCTAAAAATAGTTTCTAAAAACTTGTTGCTGTTTTGCCTCTGTCATTTGGGGCGATGTGGGGAGGGGGATAATTTTTGTCACATTGGGGGTTCTGGCCATGTTGGCCATTATGATTTGTAAAGCCCCTGTTGGGGTGGTGGGGTTATGCTTGTAATGCGCCTTGGCAGCAGGTTTACACTTTGTTTCACCTAGTTTCAGTGGGGTTTTCCGCAGGCCAAGGCTCAAGTTGCAAGTTCTGTCCATGAATGCAGGACAAGAGGGAGATTACAACCATAATGCCCTCGAAGGGCCTCAATGGGTAGCCTTCCCTTAATCTTAATACTCATAATATATTGGCATGGTGTATAAATAGAACCAAGATGCTAACTTGGCATGACTATATGACTCTTCACCTTATAGGGCTATGGATTCCATTTTGCAGGTGGTCACTCAATTTGCCCTGCCAAAAAGGCCAGCATCCCCATTGTCATGGATAGGTGGGTTGTTGAGATGCAGAGATTTTGACATCTAGATTGTGATGTCCTTTAAATTCTCCTTTTTTTTCTAATACCTTTGAACATTTTCCGAATCAGTGGTGTGTTTATAAATAAAGTTTTGCAAGGTTTTGATGATGTTCACCAAGGTTTGATTATTTTGTCTGTATCCATGTAATTTCTATAATTGGTTGGTGACCGATACAAGATAAGCGTTGGCTATACTGGGTAATAAATAACACCTCACATGCCGGAGAGTGGTGAATTGAACTCAGAATGGGTTGCGAGGTGGCCAGGGGTCGCTCCAACTTTTAAGCTGTTGGCTTGATGCATGCACACGTACACATATCATATATGTGGAGTTTGTTGACAGGTGTACTTTTTCATTCTTGTACGTTATACCCGCAGAAGACATGCTGAATTCTTATTTGAAGTGTTACCTGAATCCCAGGGGTTTACATCTATCCATTAGTATATGCCCTTACAGCAAACAAATCAGGGTATCTGGACACAACCCAGCTGTAAAACTCCTCACATTTTTTTGGCTTTTTAAATTTTGTGGACCACTCCACCTTCCAAGTGGAATAATAATGGCCCACTCCAGAGTCGCTGATTTGTAGGAGCCTGGAGGGTGGGTGGGCTTACACCCTTCAAGTTTCCGCTTGCTACCCCATTGCTGGTTGGAGAAATTATCTCCTCGATGGATGGATGGATGGGTCCCTCTACCCACTCCAACTTCTTCTTTTTTCCATGGGCTGCCCCATCCGCAAGCACCATAAATCTTTTTACCTTTATCTAACCAACTTTGGCTGTCACCTTGCCCTCTCTTCCAACTTTTCCAATCTGCTAATTGGAGAACATTAAATACCCCCATTGAACTTTGCAGGGTGTAAAAAAAAGGGATGTCCTGTGTGGTTCTGTTGGGATGTTTGACTAATATTTTTTAAATGAAAAATAAATACAAAGGCAGTTACAAATGTTTCAAATGGTAGGAAATAAGTTAGTGATAATAGTTAGATTCTACCACCTTGTGGTGGTGGGTTGAAATATCGAAAGTTACTATGTAACATATCAAGTTTTTTTTTGTTTTTTGGTAGTATGCATGGTTCTATGCAAAACCATGCAAGGCACAAAATGACAAGCCTTGGGAAGTCCAAAGGGGGAGTATACCTAACGTTTTCTTTTCAATTTAGTACTTATATTTCACTTGGCTTTTAATCTTCTAAAATAGCACTTCATCTATATAATAGAGGCTCAAGCCTTTTGGGCATTGCTTGGGGGCTATATGGTGTATCTTTTCTTCTAATATAGTCTCTTTTTCTTTTGAAGCTCTTAAACTCATAGAGTGTCATGATTGTATGCAAGTGCAAGTCTTTCTTTTGCGGATGTGTGTCTATTTTTCTAACTTAGTCTCTTTTTCTCTACAAGCTTGAGAATGTTACAAGCATGTGCATAGGAAATTCTTAAATATGCTTGAAAGCTCTTTGCAAACTGATATTAGGAAGGACATCTAAAGGGGGAAAAACACTTAGAATTAAGAGTGTGGAGTTCATGTGGAAGCTTGTGCATCCGTATTAACTACGCCACTCTCCGAGACAATATACTTTCAATCAAAGTTTGCATTTATTTGGTCACATTGATGACTATTTTCATTTTCATATGCGTAAATTTTTGAGTTGCAATTTGTTCAATTCATCCATAAGACTTTAGCTAAACAAGATCACTACAAAATTATCCATCATCCATGCCATGGATTTCAGAATTTGAACTAATATACAATAACAAGAATAATAGAAAATGGTTGTGAGACTTTAAACAAATTTAAAAGTTTTTGGGACATTTGGAATATGCTAGTTTTCAATGGATTGGATATTCCATTCAAGAAATTGACAAAATTTGCATATTTGGATGGATATAATTTGTTATGTAATCTTTTGTTGGACATCTAATAGGCAATGTGGATGTGAAAAAGTTGTATATTAAACCAGCAAGTAAGGGCTTGAGTGCCCAAGCACCCACCAGTACCCATCCAAAAAATCCCGTTCTGGGATTTCATGGATGGGATGAAACTGTCCCCCAAGGGTCAGTTTACTTGGTCAGTATATTTTATTTGTTTCTGGGCCTTTTTTTCCCAGCTAGATTTTTTTCTCTAGCTCAATTTTTTTCTTTCTGGGGACAGTTTTTTATCACTTTTTTTTCCCCTACCCCTGACCCCAAGTTTTTTTTTTGAGAGCTCCTACCTACCCTTAACCTACCTACTGCCCTTCTTCCTACCAACCCACCTACCTCCCTCATCATGCCGACCCCCACCCACCTCCTTTTGTGCTCACCTCCACCGCCAGAGCTTGTGAACTAGGGAGAGCTTGAGTAACTCAGAGCTTTGATTAGGGTTCAAGGTTCAAAGCCTAGGAATGTGGATAGAGCTTTAAGAGCGCAAAGGCAAGAGGAGCTTCAAGGTGGTGGCAAAAGAGGGAGCTTGAAGGTAAGATCCCTTTTCCTCCTTTTTTGTTTTTTATGTGTTTTTTTTGCTACGAAAAGGATGACATTTGGCCTCTTCTTCTCTTATACTATTCCTGCCCACAAAGATGACAATGATGTGTGTTGTCGTTATCTTCTTCTTCTGCTCTTCTACTACAAAGAGGATGATGACATTGTCATCATTGTCTTCATATGGCCTTTTGTCGTGAAGAAGATGATGACGACGCACGTAGTTGTCGTTTTCTTCTTCTACTTTCTACTACGAAGAAGATGACGATGGCATTATTGTCATCCTGTTCTTATGGTCTTCTATTGTGAAAAAAATGACAACGATGCACATTATCATCATCTTTTTATTCTACTATTCTACTATGTAAAGGATGACAATGGCACTATTGTCGTTGTCTTCTTATGGTCTTCTATTATGAAGAAGACGACGATGACAACGTGTGCTATCATCATCATCTTCTTCTACTTTTACTATAAAGAGGATGACAATGACAACATCATCATCTTCTTTTTCTTATTGTCATTTTGCAAGTGTGAAAAAGACAATGAACCCAACTCGTCATCCTCTTATGTTGTTTTGTAATTGTGAAAAAATGACAACAAACAATTATGCTACACATCGTCATTATGGTGTAGTTTTGCAAGAACAAAAAAATGACAA
>Ga0116229_10000913_pt1 | contig 43752 bp, 28 predicted proteins | sample S1TSphgellanicum_3_FD_87313 | JGI IMG/M metagenome (GOLD analysis project Ga0116229, IMG submission 87313) | Host-associated microbial communities from peat moss isolated from Minnesota, USA - S1T2_Fc - Sphagnum magellanicum MG | ecosystem: Host-associated > Plants > Peat moss > Unclassified...
AACTCCTGTCATAACTTCTCAGCATGGAGAATGCACTGGCCCCAGTGAAAACTTGTCCTTCAGGATACATGCATTGCAGATTCCGCCTCTTGGTTTTCACGCACGACGCGGCAAGAGGCACACGATTTTTTGTGGGGGATTTTTAGTTTGCAGAATCCGACTGTCCGGGCCGGTTTCTGGTCTCGGAATCCGACTGTCCGGGCTGGTTCCGCCAGTCAATTAAAACGCGGAACCGTCGTCGGACGCACAGACAGACACCACTGTTGTAATTATATATAAAATTTTATGTTTGAAAAATTCAAAGCAAAAGAGGGTCCATCAGATGGACAATTAGTCTGTTAATATTGTGATTGAATGGGTCTTCATGCTTATAGTACACCCGGCTAAAAGGGTGTCAATTTTCTAATCGTCTTAGCACCGACAATGTGGTTCTGAAGTGAAGTCATAATATCAAGTCACTACTAGAGGTAGACATAACCTAATATAATCTCTTGATATCTTTTGAAGTCCTTGTGTATTACCTTTGAGTTCTTGATCGAATTGTACAAGTTAAGCATTTTTACTTGAAATTGATAAAGAAACTACGATTTTTTTTTTTTTTTGATGAAACCAAATTATTAGGCACTTGCCAAAACAATTATTATGACTGCCCTTATGGTTAGGTATATCTCAATGGACAAATTGTTCCAACATTAATCCAAACAAATTAGGACACACCACAATGGATAAAAGGCATAGACAATATGCTTGTTTAGCATGATAGGTGTTGGAATTGTTAAGCCTATGAATATTTCTTGAACCCAAAATCTGACTATTGATACATAAATTGCAGCAATGGGGTTTGGTTTAGCTAACCCAATAATTTACTGTAGTACTTTGAGGACAGCTAATTGTAGACCAAGTCTTGCAGGCAGCCTTTTAACTCTCCTTTGAATCTGAAATCTTTTTACTTTCACATCATGTTTATAGCCAAATTTATGTAAATTGTATTATGGATGATTGCTAGTTCAACTACATCACAAATAGGAAAAATTAAAAATTAAGAAAAATTGCTTTTAAATTTTAAAAAGTAAACCATATCAATGTTGGGCTTCTAACAACAAAATAATTATTAAGAATTATAATTATAAATAGTAGTAATATGACGAGATAATAGTATGGATAAAAATGGGAAATGAAATAATGAGTTTCATGAGGTTTACAAGGAATTTTTTTTGACTAGAGGCATAAGGGTTGATTATGAATAATTTAGATAATTATTTCGGGTTAGTAATAATGGGAGGTCAAGTATGTAAACTTGATCAAATTCTTAATTTACAAATAATATAAAACCTATCTATAAAAAGATGATAAATTATAAATGACATGTGATGATTGATTTGATGTAAGGGGAATAGATGTAGATGAATGTGGTCAACTATTTATCCATTTTTTAAAAAAAGTATATAAGGGATAGAGATTGGAGCTTTTAGTTCATAATTTGCATTCAATAATCTTAAGTTGTTAGTTGTTATCAAATCTTGTAGAAATATCATATATGGATAGGAAGCCTTGAAAAAATAAAATGTGGAGATTATTGTGAACAACATTGTGAAAACTTTATAGTCTTTGATAAATGATCCCTATAAAGAATTTTTTAAAAATACATGTGATGAACTCCCTTGAGATGTAGTTTTCACATAAAGATTTGACTTTAAGCATGTGAGTGATCCTATTCCAAAAGAATGTAAAGTCTCATGTTTACAGTCATATGAATGACGAATATTGCAAGTATTGTGTTGAAATATGTTTGATAGTTTACCTACGTATTAAAAAAGATTGATCAAAAATTAATTCTTATAGGTCCGAACCCCGTAGGCTACAAGCTTACCATATAAATCTTTGATGTTAGGCCTACCATGTACTTATTAACATCGGTATAAGGGGCCACATGAAACCAACACTCACCAACACACACCCGCCACTGGGTGCCTATTATTACTTAGTTGTGTATGAACCTCAACTGAGTTAATATATGGTTTCACCTTGGTAACCAATTACATAAGAAATAGGTCTCATGTATAGGTGGATAGGTAAAAAAATAGGTAATTAATAGGTAAGTAGATGGTTTATAAGTAGCTAAAGGCAGTTTATACTACTTACCTACTAACAACCTGCTTGTGGGTTGTTAGTAGGTAGGTAACAAAAATGAGCAATTGAGCTACCCACCATGGTTAACCAGGGAATTGGAACTCAACAGAAAACTGTTTCCTGATAACTAACCATCCATCCTTCACGTTGCACTGGTGGGTGCTGGTTCACTGTGGCCGGTATCAGGTAGTACTTGGGACTGGCACTTTCTTCTTCATATCAATCAGATCAAATTGTGGGGCTTTGTTTTCAAGGGTTCAAACAAGTGTCTTGGCTCCCAAATAAACATTATTATATACATTGGTCTAGAAAAACCCACCAACCTAGAACTTCAACTATATATGCTAGACCTCAGCCATACTTAGGCCCACTTGCCTATTGAGGAATTAGGAATTGCATGTAGCAAAAAGTGGGTTTGGGGAGACTATTTGAACTCAACTCAAGTCACCTCCAAACAAATTCAACAAGTAGCAAAACGTATTTTTTTTGTTTTTTTTGTTTTTCCTTTCCTTCTCTTGGTTTTCTTGCATGTTGTTTGTTGATCCCTTGCACATTTCATTTCTCGAGAATTACTAATTCCAAGGTAAAGTTTTGATTCACCCACAAAGGAATCATAAACCCAATTTTGTAGGTTGAAGAATTGATCCCATTTTGGCATCCATCAGAGACAATTTGTGGTTTGGGCCAATCCGTCCCTCCAACCAAGCTTCTGCCCATCTTCGAAGGTGTAACAAAGGTGCTGTGATAGTAAATCCCCATCCCCGAATTCTGAAATATAGAAAGATATTTAAATTTCTTTAGTTTCATATTCTGTTTATAGCTAGATTTGGTAAAATGCTCATATGAATTATCACCACTTCGACAACGTCACAGAATTGAAAGAGAAAACACTGCACAAGTCTAAACTCCCTTCCCCCACCCCAAAATTAGATCCCTACACACAACCTTTCCAGCACTAGAGGCACACATCTCCCCCAATGTACAAGAAACAATCAAAATTAGGTTTTTAAATAGACACAAATTGAAATTAGGCAATAAATTAATATGTAGAAAAATTTAATAGAATGGACAACAATGAAAGGACCAACCATCTTCTACCTAATAAATTTGCTCATAGAACATTATGGAGTGGAATTCAACATAATGCATTTAATTTGGAATATAAAGATTTTATATTTCTTTTAAACGGTTTTCTTCCAAGATTCAAATGCAATGTTTTAATTTTGATTTGGGGTTTAAATTCAAATATAGTGTCTTTATTTACAATAATTTGAAATTAATTATGCAGTTTCATGTGTGTGTAAGTTCGTAAGAGCATCTCCACTGGCGCTCAATATGTGACTCCAGACAGTACAATTTATTGTGAAAAACTCAAAATGTGTTGCTTTAGCTCAGGAAATTGGTTTTTCTACACCAAATTCGTACATCTTGCCGTGGCTGGTAAAAGGCTGGTAAAAGGCACAACACAGTTGTGCACCTCCAAAAAAGAGTGTAATAAATTGGACCTGACTGGGCTCAGTATTTCTAATTGGTCGATCACAATGATTGGTTCAGGTGGTTTGCTATTAGTAGTTCCCACGAACATGCAGTTCCCGTTACAGTTTTATTGGTGGGGTTGCCAAAAAAAAACAGCTAAACTTAGGGATTTAATTTAATTATCCAGAGTGACAAACTGAGCACCGGTGGAGATGCTCTAATTCCCAACAAATAACTGGAAAATAAACGGGTATGGAGTAGGCCTAGCCAGTAGGCTCATAACTCAGGCATTTAGTCAATGATAGCTATGGGATGCATTACTCATGACTGAATAGAGGTCCTTGTAATGATGTGACCAAAAAAGGAAGCTGAAATCATTCTCAGCTCTCAGAATTGATATATCACCACATAGAAGGAGACATAGATAAACGTGCTACACAGAACATCATGCTCTTTGACTGCATGCACACAAACTCTATAAAATTCTTGCACCCAAAGACTAATCAAGCCAACTTCAATTACTGTAACTGCTTATGGTCGTAGCATCTGGGAATTCACTCTGCCTGTTGTTCAATCCCACATATATACCAAGCTTCTACACATTAAAAAGCACTGCCCACCTCATAACATAGCAATAATAATTTTTTCGGAAATGGTGTTGGGATCAGATCACTCAAATTTTGTGTCATGAAGCGTTCACCTCTCCTCTCAAACTTTGATTCTACACTCCCACCCGCCCTCTTGCATATCCCCGTCATATGTTCATTCTCTATCATAATCCCATTAGTCATCGGATTTCTTTCTCCTACAGTGCTCCATGCCCACATGCATCTCAACTCCTCCTGCCACTACAATAACTGCGTGACCTAAATTTCACAATCCCTCAAATCCCACTCCAGCAATGCCCAAGTCCTGCACCCAATTGACCACCACTTGATTCCCAAATTTAACATTCACAAATAGTATACATTTTATCCTTTCTTACCCAGGACCCTCGGATATAGAGACTGCAACAACCCTCCACCATTCACTCACAAATGTGCTCATGAATTTGTGTTCAGACAAAGTCTGTTACACCCATGCACTTGAAATTCTCTCCTGAGCTAATCTAGCAGGCTGTCTAGAAATGTGCTGTTTCCTTCAGAATAGTACTCCCATCTAAATCCCATTCCCATCAAATTTCTCTACTCTCCTCACGAACTAGGACCTTATGATTGTCATTATTTCCCTGCCATTCCCTTCTGTATTGCTACATCTATTGCAGAGTACAGAAAAGCATGCATAGCTAAATTGAGTGCTTTTTCTCCTCTCTAGCACATGTACACTTGAACACAACACACAAACTGATTAACATCATGAAAGAAAACTCCCTGAGTTCAAGTCCGTCCCTCCACAGTTCCAGCACCGTACTCTTATTCAATCACACAAGCAAGCTCCACCGCACAGGACACCAACCTCAGGAAGATCGAGTAATTTACACCGCAACAACCTTCCCGTGCACTTCCTTAAACAAAAATAGTATCCTCCTTCACCTGCGTGCCCCAAACAACACAAATTACACCCACAAGTGACGAAACCCTTCACAAGTCAACAATGAACTCCCGTGCAATATGATCTTGAGAATAACGGAAGCTCTCCTATTGTCACACCACTTTTGCTGAAAGACTGCCAATTATTTCTTTCTTTCTGCAAGGCTTGCCAGCCTAATCTCGAAAGCATTGCTTTGTTTTTGGGCTGAATTTTCCCAATCTTCGCAACAAAAGAAAGTGGAGGTGTGACTGACACAAAAGGACTTTTTTTGGGGGAAAATGGGCCCAAATCGCCACATTATGAGAAAAATCATTTTGAGGAAAGGGCATTGAAATTAGGTTCCAACATACCTATAGCCAAAATATAGGAGGAATCCCAAAAATTTCTACTTTTTTCTCTGAGTTGTAGCCCAATTTGGCTAAGTCCTCTTGTGCATGATGCCCAACCCACTAGCATCACAAATTTGGGAGAAAAAAAAAAAAACATTGTTCTAAAGCACGTCAGTTTTTTTCAAACCATGTCAGTTTATAGTGAAGCTTCTAATTTAGGGGGTTCGCTTCAAATGTGTAGACGATGTGGCTAGAGCCTGGAATGTATTGTAACCAACAAGAGAGTGCTAGACTCTACAACCAACCTCAAGCACCTGAACGAACTATGTAGAGTTGAGTTCTCAGCAAAACCTGATTCTAACCACACTCCTAATCTTCTTTCTTTCTCTCCCTCACAATGTTCTCACACACTCCCTAATTTTCACTTGGACATAATGGATGCTTACACAACATCAACAAGTGTGATTACATACGCCCTCATTTACAAAATGCCCCGCAAGCACAAGCTTCCTCTTTTTCCAGTACGTTCATCAACAGACTAACAACTACTCAGCTAAACATTGCGCTCCAAAAACAAACTGCTCAAGCTATCTATCCATGCACCTTCCTGAGCATCAGTCACCTTCCAAGCTTCACTTGTCTACAACATCAACCCTCAATTTCGAACTGACTCTCACTAGATTCAGAAGCTAGCTATCCTCTAGTTACTAACGCAGCGGAAGAAATCAGCAACTAGCAATCTTCTAAGCTCCTCGTTCTTCTCTGTCTATCTGCCTATCTTAGTTATCTCCAATGCTGATCTACACATCTCTCCAAAAATCAGCCACACTACTCTAGACTTGAAGCTCTCCTTCCGCAGACCTCCCCTCTTCTCTTCCCATCTACCTGCCTAAAAAACTTGTTGTTGCTTCTCCATTAAGCTTCTCTACTAAGCTTCTATCACAAGCTGCCTCCTTTCCATTCCGTTCTTCCCCCACTTCCATGTAGCAGTAATGGGGCACCGTAATAAGATGACGGCTAATAAAACAACAGAAACCTCAAGATCAGCCAGCGTTCATACTTGGGTGGGGACCTAATTTCGTGTTACAGTATGTCTTCAATTAGTAGCCATTTTGATTTTGAAACCCTAAAATGTTGTGTAGTGTGGTATGTATGTAGTTCTAACCCTTAAATAAAACACTGGCCCTTAAATGAATACAGTTATGGTTTTAAATGTTGACTTGTAAACCATTTCTATGCGAGAGGTACATGTTAACTAATGTGTATAGAGGTCCAAATGTGCTAATGGCCAGTTCCCATGTCTTCAGCCCACCTACTATCCAATTAATTTTACCAAATTATGGGTGAAACGGTTTCATGATCGGCTCAATATTTCTCAACCCACTTTGAAAGAATGCACACCAAGGTTTTTTTTTTTTAAATTTAAAACGTACGAAACAATGGCATGCCTCTTGTCCTTTTGTTTGCCAAAGTGGCTTTCCTGACAATTTTGGCATAGGAATAGGTGACCCCTTGATTACTTGGTAACTCTATTTCTGGCATACATAAATTTTTCAAAAGAAGTTTAAAGCGGTGAATTTAACTTTTTAAACCTAAGTTCAATTGGCACTTATAAAAAAAACTAATGCATGTATGTGGCTATTTCATTCATCACAAAGGATTAATTTGATTACACAATTGACATAAAAGTAACATCCTTTCTAATTTGCACATGACACACCAAAATTTTGAAGGAGAGTTGACCTCAGTCTGATAAAAACTTTGCCGAATGCAATTCAAAATCCCACCGACCACACTCGAATGTTAATAAATCTCATGATGAAATTTGAACACAACATCATCATGCTTGTTCAAATAATGGAAACAAAAACACTAAGACATAAAAGATTAGTCAAAGCCTAACACCCATTCTTAAATGGTAGCACCAATTCACATTTTTTGATATTTCAAATTAGTAATGGCCTCATGATAAACAAAGTGTTTTTGAATAAAAAACTCTTGTGCAAACATGTGAATAGTCATATCCAAATGACACACCCCCAAGCTCCTTAATGGACTCAAATGTAAGCCCAAACTAAAAACAATGGAAGAATAAGGAGTTGGGGCACACTCCTTGGCTCGTAGCACTTTGAAGGGATAGAGGGGTGTGCTGGAGCTCTGGGATGGGACTAGGAAAAGTGACAAGCATCAACTATTCACACGGACCTACACAAAACCAACACAAGGTGGTTAGTGCATAGTTGGAGCACTTTTGGTGCTAGGACGAGCCATGGGCAATTCGAATTCACAAAATTCACCACGGCCTGGACTTGAAGGAAGCCACCACCTTCCCCCTTATAGTATATTTTGTGCCTCTCCATGAGGCCCACATCCAAATGGCATTTTGTCCCGAGACTCCCAAATGGGAGTCCCGAAATTACCAAAGTTGGGACTCTTGCGACTTTGGGGCCCCATAACTTTGTGTGCAAACCTCTGATTGAGGTGAGGTTTAAAACAAAGTTATAGCCTTCATCGAGAGCTTTTCAACGATATGTCACATGTCACCTGCACGCAAGGAAATCGGGTCGATTCTTGACTTTTAGTGGTCGAAAGTCAAATTGCCAATTTGATTCCTTGCCTTTCTTTTGGCCGTAACTTGTGTTTCAAATGTCCAAATGGGTCATGTGAACCCATTTTAGACATCTAAGTTTCAATAGATTTCCAATGGTATAAGGAACTTTTCGAGTCATTGGGTTTGACCCTTGCAATCACTCTCTGAACATTCGGGAGTCCACCAGGATTCTAACTCCCAAAGTGGAAGCTCCTCTGGGAGTGTGAGGGTTCATTCCCTCACACTTTCCTTCACTCCCAGGCTTCCCTCTTGGCCCGCAACCTTGCAAGCCCTTGCTTTGGTCGCGAGTCCAAAACTAGGGTTGTGACACGAATGTGACCTTAACTAATTGTGCAATTTGTCCTTCATAAATGCAAGAGTGGAAAAAGTATGTTCATTTTCTATTGAGCCTAATATAGAAACAACTATTATTTCTACTAGCTTCATATATTCACTTATACATTGACACAATAGTGAATTATTGGTATTTGTCACCCACAACTTCATAATTGGATTTATATCAAATGGATCAGCTATAGCCTTGGTTGCTTGTGCTTTGATAATGAATTTAAACATGGACTATTGCATGTCAAGGAGATTAACAATCAAAGGTTCAACAACATGATCTAATGAAGGTTTCACCTTTTTAAATTCACAACAATGTCTTTTGATGACACTAAGATGCAAAGATAAAGAAAATTTTGCATATGGTTGCATCCAAAATTGAAGATACACAATGTCAAAGGCATTCATCAACTTTGAATCCACAAAATGCCTCTCTAATTTTGTCACAAGCATTTTGTTTGGAACAACACATTAACATTTCATTTGTGTAATGGATGTAAAATAAACATCCCTGCACACAAGTTAATTTACCCCAAAAATTGCACAAAAAATGTGAGCTTGATAGGAGTGAATAGCCATACGAAAAGATAAAGTTTTTGCATTATTATTGAGGTCAATAACCCAATCTTAGGTGATGGTGGCAGAATTGTTGTCCATAATGTCACAGAAAGATTAGAAATGTTCATGTTGGTAGCTTGTGAATGGATCTAAATACATCATGAAGAGGTTAACTTCACAAATCTTGACCATTGCTACAAAATCACAAATGAAAACATATATTCCTTGAACAAACTCGATCAAAAGCATAATTGCCTCCTATAATGGCAACAAATAAAACAAGGTTAACAATGTATGAAAATCAAAATGAAACCATGAATAAGAAGGGAAAAAATGATGGGCACCTACCATTGTGTGACCATTGCACCACAACGATGACTAATTATGTTCAATGCCTACAAAAAATGAGAACATGAGGGGTGTAAATAAGGTAAAGTAGACAAAAAAAAATAGATCACCCCAAATGCAATTAAAAAATGAAACAATTTTTGATATGGACACAAGAAAATATATTCAAAATATTTTGAAGTAAAAATATGAAACTATGGGTCACTACATTTAATTCATGGGAAGTTGGATGCAAAATGAAAATCGAGACCATGAACACAATAAAATAATAAATGGCAATGGATTGCTACATGTACCTAGGATCAAAACCACCTAGAAAACATGAAATGGACTATAATAATTATGTAACATGAAAAAGCAAGAAGCACAATATGATTAAGAAAAAAAAACACAATTAACAATGAACATTGAAGACTTACATTTTTATAATCGATCATGAAAAAATGATTCATGAATAATGAATCACGGGTGATGATGAGTAGACATTAATGATGTGTTGTGCAACCAACAATCACGATCAATTATTTAGACTTCAGTGTCAACAATGTTCGACAACTTTTGGGGATGTATTTCTAGAGTCCGTAGTTCAAAATGCATGCTTGCATTGCACAACTTCATAGTTCCAACTTCTAGTAGTTAGCCCTTCATCCAGATGTTGTGCATTTTAAACAATAACATGTACAATCTTACAAAATCCCAATGCATTATGGCCAATGGTGAAGAGGAATGAAACATTATAAGGTGGAGGTGGCAAACTCAACATAAAGGAAAGAAACTTGGGCAACAAATGTAGGAGAAACGAAGTTGTGTGAGTGCAATCCTCCAATTTTCAACACTAGGATCTAGCCCCTCCATCACAAACCATCTACGGTGGAGGTGGCATCCAAGTGGCCTACAATTGGTTTTTTAGGTAAGGTGATTGGCATTTGTGAGTCTTGTGGATGTCTCTAGATTTGGGGGGTTGAGGGACCCCAGGACAATGGGAACCTTTTTAAATAGTGAGTGGGTTTTGAAACTTTTTGCATGAAAACCCCAACTATTTGGGTGGGGAAAGTACAAATAGTGAGCTAATGGGCACTCATGGAAATGTGCCTTATTAAAGCCCAAAAAGTTGGACAATTTTTTTTGAAGTCTAATAATAGACCATACCAACAAGTTGTTGGCACCCCCAAGTCAAGTTTAGCAAGTTGCTTAAAAATATATGAAGTTTATTGAACTTGTAATGGTTGTTCTTATAAGGTGTGTGGATGATGAGTGCACTTTTCCATCCTTAGTTTCATGAAGGCCAAATTGGGGAATCATCTAACCACTAATTTGGATTCAATTGTTAAAATGTATACATGGCTTTTTAACATTCAAAAGGATTTTTCCACTCTATGTTGCAATCTCATGTTGGAATGAGGTGAAATATCACTATGGACTAAAGTTGTTACAAATGTTATAGATTTGTTCATATGTAACAACTTATGAACAGATCTATGTTTGAACACAAGTGAGGAAATCTTTGTCAATCCATACACCTACAATTGGTGGAATTCATAAATCCTAAATTCTCCCTTTCAATACTTCTATTTGTAGATAGGCACTTTGACATTGATTTGTGTTTTATTTTTAAAATAAAATAAAATAAAATTCTTATATTGGAAATATTTCAATGCATTTTACTTTTAAAATTTTCATTTGATGATTACCTATGTTTTAATTTTGATTTTGACACTATTGTTACATTTTTTGAAATCCACATCTTTTATTCTATATGTGTAATAGACATAGTGTCATCATTTAAAAACTCCATTATGAATCCACTTTTTTCCTATAATTCATCCATATTTTAAAATATGATTTTCATTAACATCTATTGCAATATGAATAATTCAAAAATTGAAAATATTAATGTGAAATATGGCTTTACATTTTAACTCATCTATGATCCAAAAAAATGCAACTATGATAAACCAAATTAAACACCTAATTATGCTTTCACCCAAGGGTGAAAATCTTTTAAGGTGTATCACACAAGACGAAAAGGACTAGTCTTTATTGTAGTCTTGTTTTACCTTATATTTTTAATTTCCATAAGAAATAATGAATCAAAAGTTGTCAAATCTTTTAGAAGGACCATATTTTCATCATTACAATTTCAAATTCCATCATAATCATCCATAAATGTGATAAATATATAGTAAGCAGTTCAATTTACATAGTAAAAAAGGACTAAGTAAAAAAGATAGAAAATGGTGATGTTGTGACAAGATTTTGGTACACCTTGAAAAAAATTTGAATCCCCAATTAATATTTTTCCCTTTGCAGATTAAAAGAATGGTTGGTAAGCTTTCTTCAATCATCATTAAAAATTACACATACCTATAAAAAAATTTAGGCATGTATGTTTTAGGATATTTTAAAGCTCATGAGTCTTACATTCATGACCAATAATTCACCCATTCATTTGTGGACATCTTGCCAAATTATTTTTCATGGTTCATATATGCTTAAATTAACACTTCAAAGTAAATGATTTTCAAATGTTTAACATATTGATTTTTTAAATTCATTCAAATTTACATAATAGTTGTTTCTATTTGTTCTTTATGTATGTTGTTTGATTAAATGGTGACTCCAAAGAATCCACTCCTACATCCACTAAAAAACATGGGTTTAGGTCAAATGCTTTTATCTACCCCCGTGATTTTCTTTAATACACACAAATTTCAATTCATGAATGAGACATTAAGGGATGATTGAAAGCATGTATATAAAAGGCCATGTGATACATGTGATGTTCTTGTTTTTCAAAATGTTTGGTATCATTATATTATTCCTAAGTTGGATGATAATGCAAATAGGTTGTTTACAACACTCACATGAAGATTAGTAAGTCATAATTAACATTACTTGGTGGTCAAGTATCTTCATTACATGTTAATTTCATGTTTGTTGTAAGCAATTGATTTTGTTGCTAAGGGGGGTGAATATTGGTTCTACATATATGTTCCCTCCTTTTTGTTTCATGGATTGGTGGCTATGGTCAACAAGGAGGAGCCTAAAAAACAAGTAAAATAAATAACCCATGTCATGTATTAGGTTGTTTCATCAATGTTGTGTTTGAAAGTTCCTTGATGAGTATGAGAATGCAAGACATGGATTTACACATGTACTTGGAAGTTGGAATGCTTTTGTTTGAATTTGTTGACTTTTAAGGTTGTGAATGGAAGTGTGAAGGAGCATGCAAATGTAATTATTCTTGAGGTTCTTTTCTATAGCTCATGTGTCAATATTTTTCAAATCACATAGATGCATGCAATTTGGACATGGGATTAGGTTTGCTTTGTGAATTGGTAGTGTATGTTGATGCCCATGACAATCTAGGAAATTGCTCAAGGTTCAAGGTTTGACTCATGATATGAACCTTGCAATTGTGTTTTGCCCCTATGTTAATACTTGTCTTTATCAACCTAGTGAAATTTTTACGGTTTGGAATAAATTTGGATTGAAATCTTCATTAGGAATACTTAGATACCTAGTATTGGAATCAAGAAGATGTCTCTTTGCTCATATTAGCATTGGATTGGCAAACAAACAATATACCTTTGAAATTATATTGTAAAGAAGATAAAGTGAATAGTTTGATTACTTTGTTGAAATTGAAGCAACTAGATTTACAATAGGAATAAAACCTATCATAAAATTGTGTAATGTTGAATTTTTTACTTCAATTATAAAAGATAAGATGTTTTCTTCACTAATGTGTGTCAATTTTCAAATTCCAACTTGCAAAAGTAGGTTGAAGTAGGTTTTTAAAAATACAAATAGCTTTTGACTTCTACTTTTGGGGGGATTTTTGTTTCTACTAGGTGTCAAATAGGTTTTAACAAAGAAAAAATATAATTTGTTTTTGATAGCTTGTTGACATATATGATGATTTTCATATTGTAATTCAATACATATATATTTCATTAACTTTTTGATGAAAACGTAGGTTTGAATACCTATTAACTAGTCAATTTCAAATGCACTTTTCATTTATTTATTAAGTTCAATTTTTATTTTTTTTAATGAGATAAATTTTTATAAACTTAATGCAACAAATGGATTATTGCTTAGTCAATAAGCACACATGTTCGGACAAGTATGCCATGCCTTTATTGGAAGAGATTTTTTATTAGGCCAAGGTTTTTAGTACCTTGGACTTGAGATTTGGCCACCATTAGTTGCCATTGAGGGAGGGTATAAGGTCAAGATGAAAATTTGGGGAAGTGATCTTCATGGGAAAGATTGTTTATACCAATGGTGGTTTTTGCCATTCGGTTTGAAGAATGCCTTTGCAAAATTTCAGAGGGTGATGGATCGAGTGTTGGCAAGACTTGGTTTTGCCAAACTGTGCTACATGGATGACATTATCATTTTCAGCCCAACATCATAGGATCACATGCATCATTTACAAGAGGTATTCAAAAGACTTAAAGATCATAACCTTAAGTTTCATTTAGGTAAATGTTGATTTTTCTAAACACATGTGGAATACTTAGGTCACATTATTTATCTAGGTGGATTGGGGGTACAAAAGGCCAAGGTTGAGGTCATTTCACAGGTACCCCAACCAACAAATGTCAACCGGTTACAAGCCTTTTCAGACTTGTGTAATTATTATTAGAAATTTGTTAAAAGATTTAGCAACATTATTACATTTTTAACTAGGTTGATGTAGATCAACCAAGAGGACGTTTGGGGTGATGAGCAGGAGCAGGCATTTTAGGAGTTGAAGGCCCAAGTTTCCTTAGCCCCCATCTTGAGGCGACCCATTCAAGGACATCCTTTTTAGTTGTATACTGATTGGAGTATCTTAAGGTTAGGAGCCATGCTTATCTAGTTGGATGACAATGGTTGGGAATTTGTGGTGGCATATGCAAGTTGGTCCAAGAATAAAACAAAAACTAAGTATAGTTCATATGAAGGGGAATGCCTCATATTGTTTGGGTAGTTTTTTCTTTTAGGTGTTATTTATATGGTAGCCCATTTACTTTGGTTACTGGTCACTAACCCTTGAAGTTTCTAATGGAATCAAATTGACTTAGAGGAAAGTTGGCCAAATGGGCACTTATTCCTCAAGAGCATGATTTTAATATTGTTAACATGGCTAGTAGGGTTAATTGGGATGTCGATAGGTTGAGTCGGAACCCAAGTTCCAGTGAGGAGGATACCACAAGTGCTAGGTGGCATGGAGAGGTGGATTTGAAGGCAATACTAGGATGGCATGCCTTTGCAAACATGTGTATTTTGTTGGGATGTTTTAGGGATGTACCCCATGGCAACATGAGTAGTGGGAATTCCCATAGTAATGATGATGAACTAGAGGGCAATGATGCCCTAAACATCCATCTAGATTTACTTATTATGGCATACCTATAGGCAAGTGAGGTTTTGGTGGGATTGACACGCAAGGAACAAGATCGGGTTATCCATAGGGTGAAACAATTCTAATGGGAAGGTCATTCCTTATTACGTGTGTGGACAAATGGGCGAATACGTGTAATGCCATGCCCAAAGCAATGTGAAGGCCTTATATGACATGTTCATGAGGAGTTGGGCCATTTTGGGGTTCAACAAACCTATAGTTTGATTTAGGCATAGTATTGGTGACATGGGATGCAACTACAAGTTCAATAGTTTGTTTCTTGATGTGTGGTGTGTGATTGAGTACAGGCATCATTCAACACACCAATACCTTAACTATAGCCTTTATTGATTATGGGGCTAGGTTATAGATGGATCTTGGATTTTGCCGGCACATTGAGTTTGACACCTCGACATAACCAATATGTTCTAGTTATGATCAAACACTTTTCGAAGTGCTTGGAGTTAAGGCCATTGCCAAATTGTAGTAGTGAGGGAGTTGCATATGCATTTCTGGACAAAATCCTCAGCACATTTGGTGCTTTAACTGATGTTTTCATCAACCAAGGTACAAAATTCCAAGGGGATTTCCAGGATTTGTGTGAGAAGGCATTGATAGGTCATTAGACTACTTCACGATATCATCCTGAGGCAAACAAGTTGGGTGAACAAATGGTGCAAACAATGAAGCAAGGAATGTGAAAGTATGGCATTCAAAAAGGCCACACTCAAGATTGGGACTTGTAGTTACCATGGTTGGCCATGGGATATAGGCTTAGTTATCAAGCTTCATAGGCAATTTTTTCACCATGTTTTTTGTTATTTGGTCAGGATCTTGAGCTACCAACCTCCATTTGACATAATGCTATGACTATGATTAATTTCAATGATCCTTTAATGTGGATTTAGGCATGTGAGCAATGGGTTGTTTTGTTCAAACGTGTGATGCCTATTACTATAGAGAATTTGGCAATAACTTAACATTGAGATACTTTTCAATATGCCACGATTTGTGGAGGAAGTTATCGACCTCAAGTTTGTAGGTTTGAACCAAAAAATTATGTTTACTTGTAACAAATAGCACCCACCACATTGGATGTGATTGCAGATCATGTGATTTTGTGTGTTCAAAAGGTCCTACCTTTTGGAATATTGTTGTTGGAGGGACGAGATGGTCAAACATGGAAGGACCATATACGTAATTATGCACCATGTCATCTTCCCAATGTGGATGGCCAAATTGATCCATCCTTGTCCGTTATACCTATTAGTTTACAGTGTATGTTGTGTGGGCAATCCATAGGAGCTGCAATTATGTTGGTTTGTGATTAATGTTCAAGAGGATGGCACATTACATGTTTGACACCACCCTTGGACCAAATACTAGTTGGCAAATGGTTTTGAGTTCGATGCATTCAATAGATGTGGTTCCCATAGTCACATAATAGGATTAGTTTAAGGTTTTTTCCCATGATGTCTCACCTTTGGCTAAGGATTTGAAGGATTCCATATAGGCGACTAATGATGGGGCTCAGGTTTGCCTAATGATCCTTTTACCTTGTGATTGAAAGATTCATCCATGGTGGATTGCCTAGGTAATTCTATAGTGCTATTTGGCTTAAGGATACCTCAGCCCCATAAAGGGGGGTGGTTTACATGTGGTGTACCATTTAGGGTGTTAGTGTGTTATGTGTTGTGAATGTGATGACAATGATAGTTGTAGGTGCCAATATTCGTATGTACAACAGTTATTAGGAATTTTAGCTTAACTACCTAGTTCGGTTATAATCAAATTAAATTGGGTTAGTTAGGATAATTAGTTTGTTTTGAATCGATTCGAGTGTGAACGCAGTTGAAGAAATTTGGTTTTGGGATAAAATCCCATGGAATGTCATCTCAAATCACTTTTGATGATTTGAAATTCTAAAGTGTAATTTCTGCTTTGCAGTTTTCTTATTATGCAAGTGTTTTGGTTTCCTATGTTTTGGACTTGGATTCTTGTGTTGTTGTAAGTGAGTTAGTCTTTTGGTTTGGATGTGGTGCACCATTTAAGGTGTTAGTGTGTTATGTGTTGTGAGTGTGATGACAACAATAATTATAAGTGCCAATATTGGTGCACATGATGTCGCAACCCTATGTCAAGGGAAGTGTGAAGATGAAACTCACACTCCCGAAATTAGGACTTGGGAGTCCTCCGAGACTCCTGAAACTTTAGTGTTCAATTACAGGGGTCAAAAAACCTCGCCTCAAGGTGTTCTTTATAGCATTGGAAAACTATTGAAGTTTAGATGTCTAAAATGGCCTTGCATGGACCATTTGGACATTTCAGCACAAGTTATGGCAAAAAGAAGGGCCAAAAGTCAAATTGGCAGTTTGACTCTCGACCACTAAAAGTCGAGAATCGACCCGACCCTAATGTGTGCAGGCAAAATGCGACATGCTATTGAAAAGCTCTCAAGGAGAGCTACAAGTTTGCTTTAGACCTCATCCTAATCGGAGGTCTGAGAAAATAGTTATGATCACTCAAAATCCCGGGAGTCGAAATCGGGACGATTTCGGGATTCCTCCTTGGGAGTACTGGGACAAAAAACCATTCAGATGTGAGTGCCGCGGAGCAGCATAGAGTCTACTATATGGGGAAGGTGGTGGCTTCCCTCGAGTCCGGGCCGTGGTGAATCAAGTGAGTTTAGAGTTGCTCGTGGCTTGTCCTAACACCAAGGGTGCTTCAGAAAGTGAACTAACCAACTTGTTGGTTGGTTTTGATGCAGGTTCGAGTAAGTGAATAGCTTGTCACTTCTTCTTAATCCCATCTCGGAGCTTCAGCACGCCCCTCTTCCCCTTTAGTGTTGAGAGCTAAGAGCGTGCCCCAAGTCCCCCCCACAATTTCGCAACTTGAGTACTTAGGCCCAACTTGGGGACTAACTAGGGACTTGGGAACGTGTCACATGACATAGGTTTCCTTTGGCCTTCTTCCTCTTTCAGTTTAGCCATGTGGGTGTCAATTTATATGATGGAAATTCTTCCCCTTATAAGAGATGTGTCCCCTAGTTCCTTTCCCCCACCCATGCCTTTAACATAAGCTTTTCAACCTATTACCTTTCCATAGAAGCCTCATTAAGTAGTTTTGGCCCCTCCTTTTTTCCCTTGTGTCATTATGACTTTTGCCTCAATCCTAGCTTGTCCAATTAGGGCATTTCAAGTTTATGGGCTAATCATACCTCCAATGCATGTTGAGAGTATCAATTGACCTCATGTTTTGATTGTGGGGCCCTATTTATGTGTCTTAGTTTGGCATGCCATCAAAGGTAATGTCAACCTTTTCAAGCTAGCACTTTGAAGGGTGATGATGGTATTCCATCCCTTTAGACCCCATGCCCCCTTTTAGTAACTTGGGCATGGATATTGAACTAAAATCCCCTTGGAGTTTTTTTATTAAGGTTCCCCATGCTTCGATTATATTTTCGCATCCTAGTTGCTTTGAGGCAAAAGGTGCAACTAACATTCAAATTTCTTTTGGATTGCATAGTGCGAAACCTGAACAATGTTGTTGTTTGGCACCTTCTTTTACTTTTCCCTCACTGTTGCCTTTTTTTGTTTGCTCAAGGTGAAAAGGTTAAGCATAGGGAGCCTAGGATTTGGTTACGAAGGTTCATTTCTAACAATTGGAAAGAATTTTTGGCAGAACATTTGTTGCACACATAGGCCTTAATGACTATTTTACCTTTAGACCCCCCTTGTTTAAATGGTGCCCTTCCCATGGAAGCTTCATCTTCCTTTTCCCACTCGGGGCCCCATCGTCTTTGTTAGAGTCTAACCCTAGGGCAATCTGGGGAGTGTGTTCATGCTACAAGGGCCTTCACCCCCTTAACATTAGTTTTGGCCTTTTTGAAGACCATTATTACTTTGCAAGTTCTTCATCTTCCTGATTCATTTTTGTCATGTTCAGATTTTTTGACAAAGTTTTAATCAAAAGTAAACTTAGATTTTCCTTTAGACGTGTTTTGGTCGACATTCATCCATTCAGTTCACCTTTCAACTAAAAGGCTTTAGGCATGGTTTTTGAGCACCTTCAAGATATATTTGACCTAGAGGACTCAAACTAATGGCTTTTCCCATTTATTTTTAGTGTGTTTTAATGTTGTTGTACGGCATATGCCCATGAGTATAACTAAGACCTTTGGTGTTGCCAAGTTATTAGCTTTGGCCAAGCCTTTTAGTGGCATTTAGCCAATTACGGTAGGTGAGGTTTTTTATCGATTGGTGTATAGAACCTTTTGCCTTCAGTTTCATGATGCATTTGTAGCTCATTTATCTCCCACTAGTTTGGGGTCAAAATTAGGGGAGGTTGTAAATCAGTGGTGCACAAGATTTAGGTAGCCTTAGATTTTCACCCTGATTGGGTGATGTTGTAGGTAGACATTGTAAATGCCTTCAACATTATTTCCCATAAGGTTATATTCCAGGAGTTGTGTGTTATAGGCGGATAATTGTTTCAACTCATACTTTTCGTCTGTTCCTTTTATGTTATTTAATTCTTGTTTTTTTAAAGTCACCAATCCTTTCAAACCGACATGTCTGTTATTTAGTCTTCCCTTGGTATGCATAAGGGGGATCTTTTAGGTGGTCCTCTTTTTGCCCTAACTCATTTCTGTGTGTTTCATAATTTGATTTCCCTTTTCCCATCTTGTTTGTTCCTTTCTATTGTAAATGACACCCACATCATTGGGCATGCTTTTATTGTCTCTCAAACTTTCCATTGATTTTCTTCCCAATTAGATTTGGTAGGCCTTGCGGTTCAACCTTGCAAGTGTGTTGCCTAATTTCTTTTGGGGTTGCCTTTAGGGTTCTAACTTCCATTAAGTTTTTGTACCCTTGCTAAGTGTAATGTTAAGGTTTTGGGTGTTCTTTGGGGTCCCTTTCCTTCATTTATTTTCTCTAGGAAGATTACGATGATGTTTAGCACATAGATGCCCTTCTTGGGTTGGGGGATGTGAAGGTGACATTTGGGATTTTCATTCGTTGTTTTGCACAAAGGCCTTATTACCTTCTTTCTTATTTCCCCCCACTCTTGAATTTTTAGCTTTAGCTAACCTCCTTTGATTCGATTTTCATTTGCCTATTTGGAACAATCTTAAAGCCAAGTTCTTTGGAATGTCTACAGGCTCCCCTAGTTCATCAACAAGCCTCTCTTCTCATCTCTAAATGTGGGATGGGTTTTATATATGTTGAGGTTATCACTTCGACAATCTATTTAGGGACTCGGGGCTTATTGCCCCAATCATTGCATCTAGATTTTTATAAGATGGTCACCTATTTTTATTAGGAGCTATAGGGGCCAACAATTTAGGTCCATTTCCATTCTAAACTCATTTTAGGCGGGGTTGTGACCTTTTACTTCCGGCTACTCAAGCTTCCATCTCACCTTTTTGACAACTATTAGAGAAAGGAGTGGATCATTTTCAAGAAAGCATTTTAGAGAACGTGCATAAACATTCATTTTTTAGCATCATCTCAGAGTTGTCTTCATATTGTCATGTTGCATTTGGCTAAGATCTTATGTAGGCCCATGCTTGAGTGCTAGTTTTTTACCCACCTAGTCATCCCATCTATGTTGGGTAGTTGTGGTAGTAGAAGAGGCCACTTCTAGGCTTGGTGTCCTAGCTTTCTCACCCATCTCCTTGCATGATTTGCTTCATGCTATTGATGATGGGTTTAGGTTCTAGGTTTCGGGTTTTCTCCTCTTAGGGCTCCCCATTGTGGGTTTTGCACTTTCAAGTGTGGTCTTTTGTTTGGACTTTGGTCCTTTCTTTTTTCTTCTCTTTATTTATTTATTTAAAATTCAGTAGGTAGTCATGAATATGGAAGGATATTCTTTCTTTATTAATAGGAAGCCTAACTAAAATTTGAGGACGCAAATTAAGATCATGTAAATGTGTGCTTAAATGGAATCTGTGCATGTGGTAAGTACTCATGTGGTAAGTATCCAGGCTCCAAACAAACTTAGGAAATTCCTCCCATTGAAGCTTTAAGTACTCTCTCTTGGCCTGGGTGAAGCTCACTTGTTCTGCTCTATATCCCCCTGCCTTCATTGAGTTTTATGCTTAAGTGCAGGTGTGGAGTGGGGTTTGTGGCTTGTAACGCTTCAAGCGAGTTGGCAGCTGATCTCTATCGGGACTTTTCTATTTCAACAATATCGATACTTTCTTTTGTTCTTCAACACTGTCGGTACTGTGTTCTTCTTCGACAGTACTGATCCACTGTGGTTTTGCTACAAGGACTTATTATATACATCATGGGTTCATTGTGTTGAGAGATGGCTTTATGAAGTCTGATTGAGACTTTGCAACTTGCACAGGTCACAAAAGGATTGAAATTTTCCAAAAGAGACGTTTGTGTGACTTCAAGTTCGAAATCATCATGGGTGAGGAGCTGCTTGCGTCTACCGCACTTCATCTTACCATAGGCATCCTCACGCATAACATAGGCCAAGTAGTCGATTCCTTGGTTACTGTGGGTCTATCGGTGAAGCATTGTAAGGATAAATGTGAAGCTCTCGTACAAAAAGCAAATGCCGTAGCTGGTCAAAAGAATCGCATTGAGGATCAACAAAAGAGAGATCCACAAAGATTCAGTGCAGAAGCCTACGTGGTTTCTCTCTCGAAGTTCTTGACAGTTGTGAAAGATTGCTATTCCCTGATGAAGAGATACACTAAGAAGAATTTTGTTTTTAGGTGGCTCCTTGCCTTGAAGTTTGAGGGAGATTTTGATTCCCTTGATGCAAGAATGGACAAGGCAATGAAGCTTTTTGACTTTGACATGCAAGTGGAGCAGACCTGTCTGGCTTATGATCGTCAAGACGATCTTCAGAATGTTAAAGCCCAGATGGCAGAGGCCGTTGCAGTTATCAAAGCCCTCTCTAAGGATGAGCGCAACCCGGAAGAAAGTCGACTACTGATGGTGGACGTTGGAGACTCTATCTACGGGGGTTATACGCTAGCTGGGCTGCTTGAGGATTTTGTTGATGTGGTCTTGGTTGCTTCTGAAAGGGGAAAGAAGGAAGCTGCAATCATGAAAAGGCCCTCAGATTGTGATAACATTCTCAGATTTTATGGGACCTTCCTCATGGAAGGAACAAAGGAGTATTTGTGATGGAACGACCTGGGAAAGAGATTCGAACCTTGTATGACTGGACACTAGAAGGTCACAGAGACGAGTGGAGGCTGAAGTGCATGATGGCACAGGAGATTGCGATGGGCTTGGCATATGCCCATGTGGCTGGAGTTCGTCACAAGAATCTGAGAAGTGCAAATGTGTTCTTGACAGATGACAGTCACCCAAAGCTCTTTGCATTCTTCAAAGGACGAGTCAAATCTAAACCTAGTGAGAAAAAATGGACAGAAGTAGAGCAGCTCAAATATGCTGCTCCTGAGATGCTGACAAGAACACGTCCACCATACAATGAAATGTGTGATATATTTTCTTTGGGTGTCATCATCTGGGAGCTTATCACAGGTGAAGTCCCATTTTCTCAAATCTCCTCTACAACTCACCTGCTGAAAGCAAGAGTCCAGCAGAAACTGAAGCTGCAGTTTCCAGAAAATGAGGCCAACATCCCATTTTTTTCACAATTCATGCAAATATCTCATGACTGTATGGAGGACCTCCCTCAGAACAGGCCGAGTATAGATGATATGATAGATCATCTCCCTATGTTAGCTCCAGAGGAAATGGTTGTGAATCCTAACTTATCTTTTGCAGTCTGAATTCACAGATTATCTCCCTGGGTTAGTTGAAGAGGAATTAAATGTGTTTTCAAGCCCAACTTAGCTATTGGAGTTTGTTGTGTCAGAGAGGTTGTGGTAGAATTAGAAGTTCCACTCTAACTCTTCCTTTAACTTTGTCATGATATTTTCTGTCAAGCTGGAATACATGTGTTGCATCATGTATTCACAAAAAACTCTAAGGAACTTAGGATGTATTATGGAACATGCCAAGTACAGGCAATTGTGCCAGGTAAGGTACCTGTGAGGAATTTGGGTGAGCCAAAATTTCTGAATGGGCCAACGTCCTGTACCTGGGACATTCCATAATGCAATGGTTTTCATGATTTGCAGAATGGGCACATGGATTTTGAACAATAATTAGGTCAGGTAGGCCCAAGAAGACCTGTCCATTTGCCTTGTACGTGGACTGAAAAAAGACCACTTGAAATGACCATAGTGTTTTCATATGAGCACATAGAGAGAGTTCTTCCATGGGCAGACGTGGCACACTTGGATATTAGTTCCTCATCAACATCCAGTTGACATACTCTTCAGTTTATTTCCAATCCATCTTTTATGCCAGTGCACTCTTGTAAATGTTTGTATGTTGTTGTGTCCAAGAGTGTCCTTGATAAGGCCTTGTGTGGTATGACGTAAGGTGCTATCCTCTGTCAAGGCAGAAATTTTACTGAAGATATTGCTCCCTCCACATACAGTAGAAAATTTCTCCCTGTTCTTTATGCATGAATAGAATGTATGTTTGTAGCAACAAGTTTTAACCTGTGGATGTTAAAAGGTGCTCATGTTAAAAAATTTGGGATTGATTGGGAATTGAAACATTTCACCATTGGCCTGTTTGAGGCTGTAAATAATGGTATGTGAAGCATTGGCAAAAATATTGAATGGTGGTTGGAAAAGTATGGACTGATTGTTCTTCAATGAGGAAGGAGTCAACTTGATACTCTATTCTGTTTCTTGCTGTTGTGCTCTGTGCACTGTTCAATAGTTGTTGGCCATCTGCATAATTTCATCATGCATGAAATCATAAAAATGTTAAAACTCAGTTATCAAATCTATGTTACTTTTTGCAAGTTTACAAATAGGATTGTTTTCTTTAAAAAAACAGTACACTTTTAGGAGGCCATTGTTTTGTGCTACAATTTGACAAACATCAATCAAAGTTATTGGTCTTGTTACCCCTTCTATAACATGGAATGTTATTGAAATTATTGTGATTTTTCTTTGTCTAGTGATTGTAGCATGTGTTTGATTAAGTCATTTGGCCATTGGTTGTTGAATGATGCTTTCAATGCATTGAATTTTGTGTGTTTGAAATTTTGTGAAAGTTTGGAGAATGACATCATTGTTAATAGCCTAATAGAGAGGATTTTGAAAACATACGATAGCAAAGTTGGGAAAACTTGTATTGAAAATGAAAAGGAGAAGTGTTTTATTGGCTTTGCCCATAGGGAAGAGACTACACATCTATGTAGGATTTGGACTTGGGGATAAAATTTTGGCTCACTCATTGGCTAATGTGGAAATGACAAGTGTTCATAGAATGAAAATTTTCACTTGGATGTAATTTTTCATGTTTAGGTGGATGTAACCCTAAGTACATTAGGTTTTCAGGTAGTTGGATGTTGTAGGTTTTGATAACCATCTAAGTTGAAAGGATTCTCTTCTTCAACCAAGCTATTTGCCATTGGAATTACAGCTTTGGTTAGAATGGTGATTGTCAATAACCATATTAACGGCCTTCACAACTTGCAAGATCTCAATGACGAGATTGTGGATTTGGTAAAATCTTTTCTTCTGCTTTCTTGTGTTTATGTTTTTTTGCTACAATGAAATAGTGAATGATTTGGAGACTTTGCTTCAAGCCCTACATCCTTGTTTGCAACTTCTTTGCCACTATTAGAGTTTTTCATGTTCATGTCCTATTCCACTATGACAAAATCGACAATGAGTGGAGCACATTGCATATGTTCGTTCATCATTCACATGCATTAAAAAAACTTCCACTATAAAATTGAAGGTGCCTTGTGGTTTGCCTAGTGCTGAATGGGCTACAAACGCCAGTAAACATGCATGTTGATATGTTAGTAGGGTTAGTACCTAGAAAGCTTTTCCTTGAGTGCACATCTTTTGTTGCAATATATAGTTCATTGCGTCTTCTTCATTTCCTCTTATTGTCAATAGGGTTGAAGGTTGCGCCTCTTTCTCTTTTTCCCTATCTTTTTTAATATGGAAGATAGAAAATAAGCCCTGAAGAGGACTTCAAAAAAAGACACAGGTGGATTTTTGGGTGGGAGCAGGGACTAGGGTGGGGTGTGTGTGTGTGTGTGTGTGTGAGCAAGTGAGTTAGGAATGGTGATAGTGGTAGTGTCATAGATGTAGCTTTAGGTAGGCATGGAAAAGGTAGAATATGAGAGTGATAATGATGGTGCCTTAGCATTGGCTTTGCAAAGACATGTGGCGAACAAATATCACACGAGGTGAATGAATGGAGGAGGTTCATTGCATTGCGATGAGGAAGTGAGAAAGCACAACACCACATGGTAGGTACCAAGAAACTCTTTATCTCCTTTGTCGAATGGCAGCCAAAATAAGGATTGACATCGTTACTTCTGCATTGTGGGGGGGGGGGGGGGGGGGGGGTGGTTCTACTGCAATTTCGTTGTGAACATCATGATGATGATCAATAGCATGTATTGTTGTCATCGTTAAGTGGCTGTTGTGAAATAAAAGTTGTTGCAATAGCTCCACATTTCATCTTCCAATGGGCCTAGTTGGATTCCTGTTTCATTTTGGCTAGCAAACCTTTGTTTCGCAAATCGTAGTCTTGTGGTTTTTTTCCCCTTAGCTAACTAACTAGCGGTTTCTTTCTATGTGGGTGGTAGGGGAATTTTTGGCACATGAGTTTTTTTTCTTGTGTTGTTATTGTTGTTAGAATTCTAGTGAAATTTGACACCTGCACTAGTTGTGTTTGACCCTAAAACCATACCCTAAATCTAGAAAGCTATACCGGTTGGTGGGTATTCTTTAGAAAAATATCATCTAAGGTAGACAGATAGACACATAAAAGGAAGGGAGCAATTGGAGAAAGAGATCGATGTGTAGGGCCAAGGTTTGGGTAATGAAAAAAAGTAGGTGAATTCAAAATGAAGAAGAAGTTGAGATCATTGATGTAGCTCTTGTATAATTGCAATGTATGAACGTGCTACCCGTTGTCAAGTGAACCTTTACCCACCCTCCCCAACCAACACATTAGGTCCTTCAAAATTTAACTATGCCAAGATATAGCTTTTAGTTTCAAATGTGTGATGCATGGTCAAATTAGAAGAGGGGTTGGGTTTCCATCGTTTGTTTTGTGCATGTGCTTGTTGTTAAAAAAGAAAGATCAACCTTTGTGAGTTGTGAAAAAGGTTGCATGCATGCATGACCTTTTTTTTTTACAAAAAGATTTGCAAATTAAGCAATTTTAGTTGTATTTTGTCAGGTGAGCCTCATATCTGTACCATCTTGCACACTTTGTTTCATGATGAGTTCATCATGTTGTTGAGATGGGGTTTTTGTAGAACCAATTGGCATCTTTCCACATCACATAACTCAAACATATACTCAGCCACCTTGGTCTTTCAAAGCAAGGCAAAAGGCAAATGTGTTTTGTTGCTACAATTTTTAACTTTTATTTTCCTAAATGTATGTGATGTTCAAAGCTTGTGCCCATGATTATTCAAGTTGCTGTCAAAAACATTTGTTTCTTGTTGCTTAAGGCAACAAGCCTGCTTTTCTTTATGTTGTTGAAGAGGAGGAGAGTGCCATGTACAAATAGTTAGAACAACATTTGTGTTACTATTTGACCATTTCACATACCTAATTTGGCAGCTAGTGATATAGAAGATCATGTTGTGATTGTGTGTGTTGAACCTATAAAGTCTCACAATCATGACAACGCTTGGTCTTGGAAGGTCTACCAAAGTGAAATCAACTAGTCATGAATTGTTTAATTTCATGGCAATAAACTATTGGTACATCTTTTGATGCTTATGAGTTCTATTGTATGTAAGTAAAATTTGATGGACAAGATCATGGAAGTGTTAGTGCCTATAGAAACAACGCCATCTAAAATCAAAGGTGTGTTCTACGGCTCACACCTTAGAACTTGATAGTCAAACATGGACTTAAAATCAAAGAAAGATGACTAAGTTTGCTAAGACAGTTGTAACTCAACTTTGTTCCTTTTCCACAATGTGACTTGAAAGGCATGGCATTGTTTGGATTGGCATTTTGTGTGGCACCTTAGAGTGAGTTGGCAATAGAGACCAGGAGAAATCTGATTTGTTACAACTGTATAAACATGGTTTCAAAAGCTGGTAAAAACATATTTTTTGTCAATTATAAGAATGTTGGGAGACATAGCTATGTCATTTGTGTGAGTAATTGGTGATGCCTTGAGTGCAAACATGTTCAAAGATGTGAAAGAACACAGTTTCTAAAGAGGAGGTTGCAAATGTTATTGATGACATATATAAGTTTTTTGATCTCCTTCCTCCTCGTTTGGAAATTCTGATTATTGGTTACCAGTATAGGGTTCAATTCTAGTGATTTTTCTACATTTATTTTAGATTGTGTGTTGCTAATGCAAGAGGAAATAAGGAATTTACACTGAGTTATGTGTAAAGAGAATGTGGACCACATGGAAAGACATGTGTATCAACATGCTTGGAATGCATTCAAATGGAAGGCTAGATAAATGCAGGTCCCAGTAAGTGTTGAAAACTAGTTGCAAATATTTCTAGGAGTACTAATGTTAATGAAGAATAAGAGGATGGTGATTGCAATGTTAACCAAAAGGCAAATGAGAAGGCTGTTGAGTTTTTAGATGATGGAGATGAAATGGTATTCCTAATCAAAATGGGCAATGTTTTAACAAGGATGTGGCAAAACACTAGTGGTGATGTAGCAAATGGAGATACTTATGTCATTGTGTTGAATGATACTGATGAGGAAGAAGCTGGTGAAGACATAATCTTGGGTTTTTTAGGGGCACTAATGTACATGGGATCTAATGGCCTGGGTCGTGGTACTATTCAATCCCCAAATATTGTAGCAAAGGACTTGCATGATTTGCATGTAAAATCACCAAGTCTAGCTCTTATTCCAAATAGTGAAGAAGGATTGGTGTTGAGCTTAAGTTCCCTACACTTCAAACATCTATTAGACACAAGAATGGACAGTTTTACCAATAATGAGGAGGGTTTGGGCCTACGATTGGAAAACAATAATTTTTGAAATATTTCAAGTTGCCCTTTTCACTATTATGGTGGTTCTGACCCACTAAGTATTAGCGATCATCCTTTTGCCACCTGACCCACACCAGTCCAAGTAACGACAAAGATGGGATTTGCATTGCCATTTCCTCCTCCGCACAGGGAGGATTCTTCCAAAGGTTCAAGCTAGAGAAGATATAGTCAACCATCTCATTCACTCCCTAATGCAAGTGTTGAGCACAATGGTGGTGGGAGTAGTGATAATGGACGGGGGGCTTCATCATCAAAATCTACCTTGTACTTATTTCTCCTTCCTCAACCAACTCGTGTTCCGATAGTTACCCATTATCCATTGAATTTTGTTTATTATGTCTACTTTTTTTTCCCACACTTGTTGTAGGCAACCAAAGTTATACCACCGTTTGGAATGTTAAGATTTTTTTTGTCATTGCTTTTAATTTCGTTTGTATTTTTTTCCATACATGAAAGGAATGTAATGTTATGATGTAGGTCAATGAGATGTGACAAAACCTTTAAAATACAAAGTGTAGCATTGGAATATACTGCTAACAATGGCATGTTTGAGTCTCCATGTTGTTTTAAGATAGACATAAAGTTAGGATATAGGTTTATGTATAATTGTTGTCTTGAAATTATGAACAAATTATATGTGTTTTTATACACCCACAGTCAGGAGCTGATCGAAGTAATGGCAGCCAATTGCCATTTGTGAAGGTGATGATCTGACATGTTATGAGTGGCACTCACAAGGTTATGATCAATTGCATGCTTGATATGTTTGGTTTGGTTTGTTTACAACTAACAAAATAGATGGGTTACCTTCAAAGTGTTATCGTGGAATTCTTCTTTGTGAAATTTCATCAATATGTTTTCTAATGGTTAAAGTAGATGTTTTGCATCTGTGTCTCTGGAGTGCTAGCCAACATCATGACTTAACTTTCCCATTGCTTCCAAAAACATAATAAAAAATTCAGGGCATTGATTTTGTATGATGGTTTGACCAACATTTTAGGCAAATTTTGAGACACTAATTGACACCCACTATTGGGAGCTGATGAAATCATTAGGTAGTCATCATAACTTGTCATTGTTATTTGTGATGAAAGTGAAATATTTAGACATTTCAATTTTCAAATTCCAAATGCTTCACATAGAGATTTCAAATTTCAATTTTGAGTTTGCAACTTAAAGTAATCACACATTTCAATCAAACATTTTAGTTCTCAAAGTTTTAGATTACAAACATTTCACACACAAATTTCAAATGTCAATTTTCAACTTTCAATATTCAAACATTTGGATTTCAAAATTTTAGATTTCAAACACTCCATATATTATAGTACCTTGATAGGTTTTGCACATGCCTCCCAAACAATTAATTAATTTCAAATATTTAATTTTAGAAAATAAAATACTCCTAAAGATTCTTTATTTTCCTTCCTAAGGAGTTGGTCTTTGAAATAAAATATTGATTATGGTCATATAACATTGGGTAGAGCCATTACATGATGAGCTACTTGTTCCTTGATGCTTTATCATCAAGTTTATCAAAATATCTTGCAAAAAGGGCTCACTATATGTTCCCATTGATGTTAAGTCCTGGACCAATAAAGTCCTTGATTTCTTCATTCATTGGCTATGAAAAGGGTATTGCACTTGTTTGAAGAATATAGTCAAAATTCTCCATTGATTGTGCTCTTGGAATGTTATTAACATCTATAACCTTTGTGTTGAGTTGGATGTGGATCATTTCAAGCAATAGATTACTTAGATTTTTTTAAATGACAACTAACAAAATTAACCTGCAAAGGAATTTGTCATTTGAAAACTGTTGTTTTTCCAACAATTACAGGTGGATGTGAAAGAGATTCCAGTATTCACTACATGGGGGAGAATAAGCATCAGGTCATGTGTTCCACTGACAGGTTACTGACCTTCTTCTCTGACAAAACATTGCCATTAGGATTACAAATAAATTCAGAAGTGATATGTTTTTCACTTGTTGGTATTTTGACTAACCTATTAACATGTAAAATTCAATCATAGAATCTTTAGATATTGACTTTTATTATCAAGAATAACCCTGGACTTGATTGTAAAGCTCTTTCTAATATGACTAAATTAATTGAAGTTGGAGTTAGCTGCAAAAAATAATTAGAAGAAAGTCTTAAGCTTCCTTTGAGAAAAAAGAAATATGTAGCCACATGAACAATTTTCATTTGTACAATTGTAAATTTTACATACTTTTGTTCCATTACCTGTATATGTATTTATGTCTTACTTATGTCCTACTTACCCTAAACCCTCTGATCCTCTCCCACAGTAAGCACACCAACCATTCAGAAGTCTCACCCCCCCCACTCCCTCCCTTTCCATTCCATGTCTTCATTGCTATATCTGCCTTAGTTTCCCACCAATATTGATCAAAGGTGCATCAAACACAACCAGGTCAAGGGTACACCATCACTCATACACATAGTTCCAAGCAAATTTTAGTTATAGAAGATCAGAAACCCCACATCACAAAACTCTACACTTGTATTGCTTACTCCATGACTGGTCACACCACCACAAACTCTAGATCTATTGAGGATCTGTCATTGCTTGAACTTTTAAATCACAGAGGACTGATCTGAAACAGCTTACCAAATCCAAAAAGCCTGGTGTTGTGCAAGTACAGGACCTTAGTTTCTGTTATCACTCCTAATGCATACAAATGGCATTGCAGGGTCAACTCCACAACAACACCTTGAAGGTAACCATTCTGTCAATTCCAACAAAACCAAAACTAATATGACAAGAATAAGTGCAGTTATCACCACATGAGTCCCTCAGAAAACTAACATACCATCACGCTTGGCACGAATTGGCAGTGACTAGCTGCCATTACTCCACATCGCCTTCATCATGAGTAGACAATAACCTGCCCAAACAATTATGCAAAAATTTACATCACTTTCTCTCACACATCTGGAAGCAGTGGGAAGACTAGTCATGATTCTGACCAGCACTCAAGAAACACGGCTAATCAAAAACATTATTAGTATGAACATTCAATCTGCAGCAAGCTTGTGAAGGTAAACTACATTTCAGTTTAGCTTGCCCCTGTACAAGCAAGCATCAAAGCCTAAGGCATAGGTTATCACCCATAGTGCAGGTTATAATCACATAGTAATCACCCTTTCAATTGACTCCAACTATGTACTATGAAATATTGTGTTCAGCAATTCCATTGGAAAAACCTTGTCGACATGTGTATTCTGACCATCTATTACATTTCATCATGGAGCTGGCCTCCTTGAGTCACATTCTGGTTGTACAAAATCAAGTAATCCTCACCACAACAGTTCCTCTATCTAATGTTGAAGCTAGCCTCTAACAGGAGCCTGACCAGTTCTCTGGAACTCTTGCTTGCCAACCCACTTACAATGTCCATTGGTGTGTAGCCACCCTTGTCCATATAATTTGGATTAGCACCTCATTTCAGCATCATGGAAGTGGTCTCTTTTGCATCACATTCTGGCTACCAAAGTTGAGTAATCCTCTCCCCAACGATTCCTCTTTCCGAGATCAAAGCCAGCTTCTATCAAGAGCCGAACCACTTCTCTGGAACCCTTGCTTTCCATCCCACTTGCAATGTCCATTACCGTATACCCACCCTTGTCCATATAATTTGGATCAGCACCTGCTTTCAGCAGGAAAACAACCATTTCCTTCCTTGTTCTGGGGTCCATAAAAGGTGATCCACAAGCGCACTCAAGAGGTGAGATACCCATAAACGAGAAACCAGGTGAATTTACTGAAAACCCTCTTTTAAAAAGAAATTCTGCAATATCTACATGGCCATTCTCAACAGCAATCATGTGTAGATCTCTTCTTTGTGATGGGTTGCTTCTTAAGCTCAATCCACAATCTTCAAGAAACTGTAAAATCCCCAAGTAACCCCTTTTGCAACATGCAGCTGCAAGTTCATAAGGAAAATCAATCTTATGATGAATGCTTATCACTTCCTCAGGAGCTGATCCTGTTTCAAAGCCAGACAGTATTCTATGTGTGTACGCTTCTCCTTCACTCACAGATTTTTTGTGATGAAGCTGCTTTGACTGGGATCCTAACCCAGTGGCTTGGGGTTGATTGCCACTGCTAACAACTTCTGGCTTCAGCTTCATGTCAACCAAGTGGTCTGAAATCTCTCTTCTGTGGACAGTCTTCCTTTCAAAAACACCTCCTCTGTCTACAAGCAAGAACATGGTCATTAAATGTCCCCCTTGCTGGGCATAGTACAGTGGGGTTTTATCAACTCCTGGCACCACAGTGTTGACATAATCAGGATTTCCTCTACAGTTATCAAGTATCAGTCTCACTATCTCAGTCTTGCCTCTGGCAGCCAGCTTATGAATCGGTTTGCCCTCTTGAGTGTAATTGGTCGAAACTTTCCAGGTATCAAAGTCCATCCCTACATCCAAGAGCAGAAATTGAAAAATCTCTAGGTTGTTGCACAAACAAGCCTTGTGAAGGAGGAGAAGTTGTTTTTTTAGTGTCTGTGCCCAAAGATGCAGCAAGATACTTTAGGGTCCTGAGACTCTCCTCTGTCACACAAAGAAGGGACAGGTATGGAAGGTCCCTATCTGGTTGAAAGTCCCATGCACTCTTCTCTAAAATGTACTCAACTCCCTCAGCATAATCCAATTTGCAAAAATAGTGCACCAAAAGATTCTCCTCTTCATCCATGACCATGTTCTTTGATGGATTGAACATCATGTAATCAGCCACATGAGGAAACCGCTCCTTGAATCTACAAACCATGTCCCCATATGCTGTGGTTTTTGAAAAGATATTGTCAGTCTTCTCATACTGAGTGGAAGTGTGACTGGGGCTGAAGGAGGAGGAAAGATTTGAATAGATTTCATCCAGCTTCGACAGGCAGTCTCCAAGGGAAATTGTGTTCTGTCTTTCAGCCTCACAACATTTGTCAATCAAGATTTTGAGCCTGTCTACAACTCTCTCATTGAACAAAGGGTCAGCAGTATTCACACCATCCAAAGAGATTGGGCACCCTCCTGAACATTTATCTGCTATGAAGTTCTCAACTGTGAAATTATCTGGAATCCCACCATCAAGCATAATCTCAGCTAGAACCATCCCCAAGGAGTATACATCGGATGGGTAGGGGTTGGCCACAACTTCATGGGGGATCATCCGGTCTTCATGTCCATCAATGACCTCGGGTGCTGCCCAGAACAGGGACCCACCCAAGTTTTGGAGGTATGAAATGTCTGTGTGATGGAAGCTCATCCCAAAGTCTACCATCTTAGGAACAAGACACCTGTCAAGCAGAATGTTTGGGCCTTTCAAGTCCCCATGGTACACTTGCTCTCTATGACACACAATCAAAGCAATGACAATCTCTCTGAACAGTCTCAGCTTCTCCATCCACCATGACATTTCATTCGACCTCCAAAGCCTACACAGGCTTTCACTTTCTCCATCCCAGTCCTTGAAGACAGCGGTCCCATGTGTGAGCAGAAATTGGTTGAGAGTGCAACCATGAACCAATTCCATTACAAGACACAGACAACCCAGCTCATGACTTTGCGTTGCTCCATAAATAGTGACAAAGTTTCTGTGGCCCCACAATACTTTGAGGTTACTTGCTTCTCTTGTGAGATCATACAGATGCTCAGGCTCCCCATCTATTCTCTTCACTGCCACAGTGATAGGTGTGACATTTTCTTTCTCCAGTCCAAATGTGTGCTTATTGCTTGGTGGTCCTGCCAGAAGGACACCATGGTAAAGCCCTAAGAGCTGGAAATGAAAATTTGAGTTGAACAATGGCACTGTGCATTTGAAAATGGTGCCCGCAAAGATGGAGCCAAAACCCCCTTTTCCAAGTACCTTGAAACTCCCAATGCCAGTTGAATCTGTGAGTCTGGGGTCCTCCAGACCCTCAACATCAAGCTTGAGGCTCTCCAGAACATATGTACTACGATCATAATCAAACACCCGGCTTGACATCAAGGCTGTCCCCAAACTAGTTTGGAATGGCAGCATCACTTCATTTTAAGTCCAGGATCTATCTTCCGCCCTCCAGGCTGTAGAAGTTTCATGCTTGTGATGCAATCAAGACAGGAAACTGAAGCTGATTTGAAGAGAGAGATGAGAGTAAGGAAATGACAAGGGCAAATGAACACCAATTGTCAGGCAGTTGCAGAAAGACAAAGAGCTCACGATCTAGAGCCAGAAGTGCATGTCAAGCCTCACGAAGTCCACAACCACATGTCCTCCATTCCACTCAATCAAATCCTGCAACAGCATAAAACCACACTCATTGCAGAAATGTCATGGTGGACATAATGGATATTGACAAATTTCTGCTATAGAAAGTGGAATCGAGCTCATCTAACTAAAAAGAGGACTACAACATAGATTGTTATGGAACACTAGAGCAAGATCCTGGAACTACAAACCCTAGCATAGCAACATACGTATATCCTCCATTCCACTCAATCAAATCCCGAACAAATCCTACAACAGCAGCAACATCACACCGATTGCAGAAACGTCGTCTGGGAGTCACAGGTGAAGACGTCAAGGTGGAATTTTGAGATTTCTGGCGTGCGTCCAGGTTGCTTTCCCCCTTCATGGCCATGAGCGTCAGTCAAACCCGTGTGCAATAATTAGGTCTTGAAAATAAGGTGCATTTATACAGTTGCATTTATACCGTAGTTACTAGTACCATGGGCGCTTTGACGTTAACTATGTTATGCTCAGAAATGTTGAAAGTTTCAAAATATACTTTTTTAAAGAAAAAGTCTTATGAAGGAAAATGAGAAGAAAAACCCTGTAAATAAAAATCAAGGATGACAACCCATCCAGCAATAGTACAAGGCAAATGAGAACACAAGTAGACACAACCCAAAGGGAAAATAAAAGCAAACAATCAACAAAAATCAGGTAAAACCTTATGCCAAGAGGACTCATGGCTATGAAATGCCAATCAATGATAACAAAGAAGACTTAAAATGGAAGAACTATCATTTGCCACAAATCGGCTAGCAATGAAGGCTAGCTATGATGTGTGGAAGAGATGAAGAACCCCAACCAAGTGCAGTAGCTTGTTGAAGAATCATTATGGCTTGTGCAAGCTACAAGGCTATGGACACCTGCTATCGATAGTAAGAAACAAGCATTAAAGGGACCGAAGAAGATCGTTAATGGTGTGTGATAGTGGTATGTGCACAAGTGGTCAAAAATGAATCAAAACAAGAAAACACCCATATGTTTCAATAGCAAGGGGAATGAAATCATTTCATTGTGTTCGTTCAACATATGATCGTGTTTTCTTTTGAGCAACCATCACTACTACATGTGTTATCATTGTCGATGCTCACTACACCATATTTGATTGGGTCAACAATGACAACATCCATCAAAGTCTAGAAAGTCATATTTGGTGATAAGGATATCCACTTGTCGTTGGGTGTGACGAAGGCAAAAGTGGGAAATCTCCTTGTGAACATGTGCTCCATTTTCCAAAACGATAATTATGATAATATTCCAAAATGTATTGTGGGTTGTTATATGTTCATTCCTACAGAGGCACCGAAACAAATTACCTAGGTTGTCAATGGTATGACCACATTAATACCATGAAAGATGGACAATCATAGGATGTGGCAAGCCAATATCAATTTGTAATGCTATAAGGAAATGGGCTAAGGATAAATGAAATGCACGTGGTAGGATGAAATAATAATTAAACACTTGCCCCTGGACTTGCACATGAGTAGAGACATGCTTGCATGATATCTAAAGGAATGTTTACTAAAAGCGAGGCAAACTCCTATTGTAGGCAATTTACCAAAAAAACCTACAACTAAAGATAAAATTGAACCACTAAGCTTTTAAAGGGTGGGACCTAAAAGTGGACAACTTTGGGTAAAATGGCTCGGGTGTTTTGTAATGTCATCTAAAACTAGGAAGTGTCAATCTCAACATGTCATAATACACCCAGAATAATAAGGGTGATCATCATGTTGGAAACAAATGACAAATGTAGGAACAATTAATGCCCCAACATCCCAAGAATGCGGGAATAGCAATCTGAACCATAGAAAGGAGGTCAAACCCACCCAAAAAAGTAGGAAGAATGGTTTGATGACGATCTAGGTGACCGATAAAACCACCAAAAGATCTTGCACCAAATAACTTCTCTAATATAGCCATGGTTCAAATATCAAACTCGACGTAATGTTGCAAAATATTTGGAGATGGAAACATTGTACGAAATAAATAACCAAGGCATTAAACATAACATAACAAGAGCATCGTAAATTCGTTTAAAAATTTGTAAGCATAAGGAAATTAGATATCATCCCAAGATCCTCATGAAGAACTTTAGCCACAAATAACTCAATGAATGATTTGGATCCCACCAATGTGCCCAAAATATGAAAACTCAAATTGAAAATAAAAAAACCAGAAGGAAGTGATATAGAGTGGTCCAACCTTTGTGAAATCAAGCCACACATTTTGATGGTTGCACTAAAAACCTTAATGTTGAGAACTCATGTTGCAATTGTAAAAAAACAAGAAATCAAAAACTTATATCTACTTTCAATTTAAGTGCAAATCTTGCATTGCACTTGAACTTGATTCTCCCATTAAAATCTAACACAAATTCAACCTTCGAAAGTATCGTTGCCCAATTATCTTGGAAGTGTTTATTCAATCATATGCCTTTTTTTTTTGAAAATTTCAATGGTCTTAATTGGCACCGTTGGATCCACAATCATGCATTCATACTCCCCAATATCAACTATAGGAATATCATTAGGTGCATTATTATTAAAAATACCAACATTAGTGGCAAAAATTTTATCACCAAAAAGGTATTTATATTTGAACTAACTCTTAAAGGGCTGTATTTTGACATGTTAATGAACAAAAGGATGACTAATAACAAGATTACAAAAAAATAATGATGATGGATTACTACTACTTAGAGTATTTCACAAAAACCAAGACCAACAAAATATTGAGACCAACAAGATAATCATGAAATGGCCATGGATTCTAGTAGCATGACAATGAACTTCAATGGATTAAAAAAAAAATTAAATCACAAATGCTAACTATAATGGCTTACAATGTGCACAAACCACCATGATTAGGTTTGGTTTTTAAAAATCATAACCAAAGATAAAATGGTGATGTTGATTTGTGGTAATGGCAAGGATTACTAGGATGGTGATGCATGCACTACAAAGTGCACCCAACACATCAACACAATGATCAATTTACAAGACTGGTTGAAAACTTTGAGCTTCAAAGATGACCATGATGATCAATGGGCTACTATTGGGTTGTTGTTGTGCTACATGGGTGATCATTGATGACAATAAATAGTTGCACAATGATTGGGTTATTGTTTAGGCGATGTCAATGGATGATTGCTTGGGCATTATCAAACAAAAATGACGATCAAATGATGGATCATGGATTAGTACCCAAGCAATGACAATGGAAGACAATGTAATGATGGATCATGAACTGCTATGATGAATGTTTACACAAAATGAGATGGTGAACATAATCAAAAAAATTATGGCCACCTAGAATTGCCACTCCACAATGATGATCAATGAAACCATGAATAGGAAGGAAAAAATTATGTGGACCTACCACCACCGCACCATGGTGATGATCAATTTTGCTTACAAAAAATGAAACCATGAACAAAAGGAAAAACAATTATGGGAACCTACCATAGTGTGATTGTCACACCATGATGATGATCAATTCGACCTAGACAAAATGAGACCATGAACAAGAGGGGAAAAAATGATGGGCACCTACCATTGTATGACCATTGCACCACAATGATGATTGATTATGCTCAATGCCTACAAAAAATGAGAACATGAGGGATGTAAATAAGGTAAAGTAAACAAAAAAAAAACCCCACCCAAAATGCAATTAAAAAATGAAACAATTTTTGATATGGACACAAGAAAGTAAATTCAAAATATTTTGAAGTAGAAATATGAAATTATAGGTCACTGCATTTAATTCATGGGAAGATGGATGCAAAATTTGAACAACTTTAGTATCATGAAAGTAGGTTGAAAGTACGTTTAAAACTAATTGGGTCAAAATGGTGTTCAAACCTATTAAATATTAAAATATTGATATATTATGATTATAACATGCATAGTTTGACAATACATAAGTATCTTTTAGTGCCCCATTAACTTGAATATATATTTTTAAATATTTCATTTACAGGTAACCCATTTTGTAAGATTGGACATCTTATGCAAGTAATAACATTTTTATAAAATATATTTAATTCTACTTTCACAATGGGGTTTTTCATAGATATAAAATGAAAGATTATCATCATGTTAATTATTGTACTTTCAATATTTAAATTTTGTCTTATGGCTACTTGTAAATGTTTTTACATGGAATAGTGGGCTACTTATTTTACCTTGTTTGCACCCATGAACAAGAATGAAAATAAATATCGGCATTTTCCACCATTGCACCATGATGATGATCGATGCTACCCAATCATCAATGCCTACACAAACATGAACACAATAAAAATAAAATTTAGGCACCTACCACCACTGCACCACAATTATCGATGTTGCCCAATCACTAGTGCCTACACAAAATGAAACCATGAACATGAATTGATCAAAATAAATTATGGGCATTTATTAGCATGTGACCACTGCACCATGATGATGATTGGATGCTATTTAGTGCCTATGCAAAATGAAAATCAAAACCATGAACACAATTTTTTTTAAATTGGCAATGGATTACTACCTATACTTAAGATTGAAACCACCTAGAAACATGAAATGGACTATAACAACAATGTAACATGAAAAAACAAGAAGCACAATATGATTAAGAAAAAAAATTACAATTAACATTGAAGACTTACATTGTTATAATTGATCATGAAAAAATGATTCATGAATAATGAATCATGGGTGATGATGAGTAGACACCAATGGTGTGTTGTGCAACCAACGATCATGATCAATTATCCAAACTTAAGTGTTAATAATGTTCAACAACTTTTGGGGATGCAATCTCCACAGTTCATAGTTTAAAATCCATGATTGCATTGCACAACTTCATAGTTCTAGTTTCTAGTAGCTAGCCTTTCATCCAGATGTTATGCATTTTCAACAATAAGATGTACAATCTTGCAAAATCTCAATGCATTATGGCCAATGGTGAAGAGGAATGGAGCACTATAAGGTGGAGGTGGCAAATTCAACATAAAGCAAAGAAACTTGGGCAAGAAATGTAGGAGAAATGAAGTTGTGTGAGTGCAATATTCCAATTTTCAACACTAGGATTTGGCCCCTCCATCACAAACCATCTACAGTGGAAGTGGCATCCAAGTGGCTTACAACCGGTTTTTGAAGTAAGGTGATTGGCATTTGTGAATCTTGTGGATGTTTCTAGATTTGGGGGGTTGATGGGACCCCAGGACAATGGGAACCTTTTAAAATAATGAGCGGGTTTTGAAACTTTTTGCATGAAAACCCCAACTATTTGGGTGGGGAGAGTACAAATAGTGGGCCAGTGGGCACTCATGGAAATGTGCCTTATTAAAGCTCAAAAAGTTGAACATTTTTTTTTGGAAGTCTAATAATAGATCGAACAAACAAGTTGTTGGCACCCCCAAGTCAAGCTTAACAAGTTGCCTAAAAATATATGAAGTTTATTGAACTTGTAATGGTTGTTCTTATAGGGTATGTGGATGATGAATGCACTTTTTCATCCTTAGTTTCATGAAGGCCAAATTGGGGAATCATCTAGCCACTAATTTGGATTCAATTGTTAAAATGTATACATATTTTTTTAACATTCAAAAGGATTTTTCCCTTGTATGTTGCAATTTCATGTTGGAATGAGGCAAAATATCACTATGGACTAAAGTTGTTGCAAATGTCATAGATTTGCTCATATGTAACAACTTATGAATAGATCTATGCTTGAACACAAGCGAGGAAATCTTTGTCAATCCATGCACCTACAATTGGTGGAACTCATAAATCTTAGATTCTCCCTTTCAATACTTCTATTTGTTGATAGGCATTTTGACATTGATTTGTGTTTTATTTTTAAAATATGCCTTTCATTACAATAGGGGAAAGTTCTCTTATGCACTAGGGTTCAATTACTTTGGAAAACACCACATTAAATACATAGCCACATAATGCAAATTATGTTTACTTTGGTAACAACATGTTATATGTATATTGGTGTTTATGTTTGAGGTTGGAAATGATTGCTTGTAAAACATGATTAGGCAATTCACTTTAAACATTTTTAAAAATCCATATCTTATATTAGTTAATTTTTTTACAATAATGATATTTATCAAATTATAAACTATATAGATATCCCTTGTGTTTTTTACCACAAATATTGATAAGTCACTTTATAAAGGTCATTCAACATGTGATTGGTCAAAAAAAATCCATGTGAAAGCTTGAAGATTTCAATGGGAAATGGGAAAAACATGATTAAAAATGAAAAAAATGACATTTAAAAAATAAATATTTTTTTTTCTTATATTGGAAATATTTCAATGCATTTTACTTTTAAAATTTTCATTTGATGGTTACCTATGTTTTAATTTTGATTTTGACACTATTGTGACATATTTAAAAATCCACATCTTTTATTCCATGTGTGATAGACATAATGTCATCATTTAAAACTCCATTACGAATCCAATATTTTTCTATAACTCATTCATATTTTAAAATATGATTTTCACTAACATCTATTGCAATATGAATAATTCAAAAATTGACATTGTTAATGTGAAATATGGCTTTACATTTTAATTCATTTATGATCCAAAAAACATGCAACTATGATAGACCAAATTAAACACCTAATTATGCTTTCACCCAAGGGTGAAAATCCTTTAAGGTGTACCACACAAGACAAAAATGACTAGTCTTCATTGTAGCCCTTTTTTACCTTATATTTTAATCTCAATAAGAAATAATGAATCAAAAGTTGTCGAATAATTTAGAAGGACCATATTTTTTATCACTACAATTTTAAATTCCATCATAATCATCCATAAATGTGTTTTTACATAGTAAAAAAAAACTAGGTAAAAAAGATAGAAAATGGTGATGTTGTGATAAGATTTTGGTACACCTGAAAAACATTTGAACCCCAAATTAATATTTTTCCTTTTGTTAGTAAATTAAAGGAATGGCTGGTAGGCTTCCTTCAATCATCATTAAAAATTACACATACCTATAAATTTCTTTAAGCATGTATTTTTTAAGATATTTTAAAGCTCATGAGTCCTATATTCATGAACAATAATTCACCCATTCATTTGTGGACATCTTGCCAAATTATTTTTCATGGTTCATATGTGCTTAAATTAACACTTCAAGGTAAATGATTTTCAAATGTTTAACATATTGATTTTTCAAATTCATTCAAATTTACATAATTGTTGTTTCTATTTGTCTTTATGTATGTTGTTTGATTAAATGTTGACTCCAAAGAATCCACTCCTACATCCACTAAAAAACATGGGTCTAGGTTAAATGCTTTTATCTACCCCATGATTTTCTTTAATACACACAAATTTCAATTCATGAATGAGACATTAAGGGATGATTGAAAACATGTATATAAAAGGCCATGTGATACATGTGATGTTCTTATTTTTCAAAATGTTTGGTATCACTATATTATTCCTAAGTTGGATGAATAATGCAAGTAGGTTGTTTACAACACTCACATGAAGATTAGTAAGTCATAATTAACAATACTTGATGGTTAAGTATCTTCATTACATGTTAATTTCTTGTTTGTTGTAAGCAATTGATTTTGTTGTTAATGGGGGTGAATATTGGTTTTGCATACATGTTCCCTCCTTTTTGTTTCATGGATTGGTGGCTATGGTTAACAAGGAGGAACCTTGAAAACAAGTAAAATAAATAACCCATGTCATGTATTAGGTTGTTTCATCAATGTTGTGTTTGAAAATTCCTTGATGAATATGAGAATGCAAGACATGGATTTACACATGTACTTGGAAGTTGGAATGCTTTTGTTTGAATTTGTTGAATTTTAAGGTTGTGAATGGAAGTGTGAAGGAGCATGCAAATGTGATTATTCTTGAAGTTCTTTTTTATAACTCATGTATGAATGTTTTTCAAATCACATAAATGCATGTAATTTGGACATGTGTTCAGGTTTGCTTTGTGAATTGGTAGTGTATGTTGATGCCCACAACAATCTAGGAATTTTGCTCAAGGTTCAAGGCTTAACTCATGATGTGAGCCTTGCAATTGTGTTTTGCCCCTATGTTAGTACTTGTCTTTATCAACCTAGTGAAATCTTTAGGGTTTGGAATAAATTTGGATTGGAATCTTTAGCACTACTTAGATACCTAGTATTGGAATCAAGAAGATCTCTCTTTGTTCATATTAACATTGGATTGGCAAACAAACAATGGACTTTTGAAATTATATTATAAACAAGATAAAGTGAATAGTTTGATTACTTTGTTGAAATTGAAGCAACTAGATTTACAATAGTAATAAAACCTATCATTAAATTGTGTAATGTCAAATTTTTTTAGTTGAATTATAAAAGATAAGATGTTTTTTCACTAATGTGTTAATTCTCAAATCCCAACTTGCAAAAGTACGTTGAAGTAGGTTTTTAAATACAAGTAGCTTTTGACTTCTACTTTTGGTGGGATTTTTGTTTCAACTAGGTGTCAAATGGGTTTTAACAAAAAGAAAATATTATTTTGTTTTGATAGCTTATTGAAATATATGATGATTTCCATATTGTAATTCGGTACATATATATTTCATTAATTTTTTGATGAAAATGTAGGTTTGAACACCTATTAACTAGTTAGTTTCAAATGTACTTTTCATTTTTTGTAAATTTTTTATGAACTAGATTCTTATAAACTTAATGCAACAAATAGATGGTATTTGACATATATTTTCACCTAGGTTACGTAAGAGCTCCTCTTATTTTTTAATATATTCTATATATCATCACATTTTAATATACATTTATTCTAACCTAACTAAATGCCTTATTATACCTACCCTAGGGTATCTAACCTATCTAGGGACCTACCTAGGGATTGACTAGGCTACCTAGGGGCTATTATGTTACCTAAAGGCCACCAAAGGGTTGCCTAGGTTATTTAGGAGTTACCTAAGGACTATTTAAGTTACTTAGGGCACCTAGGTGTTACCTAGAAACTTACCTTGGACTAATTAGGGTGTCCATGGGCCTAATTAGGGACTACCTAGGTGTTGCCTACAACATAGGAACCCAAGTTCTTTGAATTTGTCTTTTAGACCCTTTTCAAGCAATTACCTACTTCATTAGAAGAAAAACATGTATTTTTGACTGCTCTTTGCGGCTAAATTTTAGTCACAAGAGACATTTTGCAACTAAAATCCTTTTAGTCGCAAATGACAAAGAGTATTGTATGAAAAAAAAAGTCAACAAATACATTTCATCCTTTGACTCCATTGTATACGTATTGTCACATGCGACTAACATGCAACTATTTTGGTCACAATTGAAGGCAAATCATGTGTTGCCACGTGTTTTAATATATGATTATGATTATTATTATTATTATTTTGAAATAATTTAAGACGTTCAATTCAAAGACGTGGATGATTTTATATTATGACACGTGGCCCAATGTAAATATGCCACGTGGCATTAAAAAATAATTTAATAAAAATATTAATAGTAGGTTGGTAGATACATAAATAGGTGCTTACAATCTTTACCTACCTACCTACCTACCCACCTACCTACTTAGGTAAAAAAATAAATAGGTAGGTTTTACCTTCCTAAGCTAAATACCTACTCATATAGGTAGGTACTTAAGTAGGTAGGTACATAGGCTGACCTAGATGGGTAGGTCAAAC
>Ga0116229_10000914_pt1 | contig 43745 bp, 21 predicted proteins | sample S1TSphgellanicum_3_FD_87313 | JGI IMG/M metagenome (GOLD analysis project Ga0116229, IMG submission 87313) | Host-associated microbial communities from peat moss isolated from Minnesota, USA - S1T2_Fc - Sphagnum magellanicum MG | ecosystem: Host-associated > Plants > Peat moss > Unclassified...
AACCTTTATTGAAAAGAAACTACAACATGATGCTCACAACACGAAACACAACATCAAGAACTCTCCAAGGTTCTTGTCACATGAAATACACAAACTTGTGTAATGAAGAAAAAAGAAGCAAACCATCAACACCAAGGTATTTAACTAAAAGACCAAATCACAAATAACCAAACTAAAATAAGTAACGAAAGTAATTCAACCTTGTAAAAGTAACCTAGTTACTTTCCTACTCCAATAACTAATGAAACCCAACTAGTTGAACTTGAATTCTCAACATCCATTAAGTATGTGCTTGAGTGATGGTCAAACTTCACCCCATCGACTCTTACTACATAAAGGCCCATATCTTACTATTTGGGTTAGGTATGTGCTAGCTCCATTATGTAAATCCTATCAAGTCAAGTCATGATCATTTATCCATTCTTCCTTTCATTGTCCATTGAATATTTCAAGTTTCTTACTAATCTTTCCATATCTTCTACTCTTAAAGGTAACTTGAAAACTTCCTAGGTCAATTTTTCTTTCTCAAAAATAATCTTGCTACATGTCGAAATCTTGTCACAATTAAGTTCCATTGTGTCAATGTCAACATAAAACACCCAAATTGCAATATGTAGGAAAGTTAGAAACCATGTGTTCCTACATCCTACATTTCTTTGTGGGTTGTTAAGGGCATACACAATAATTAAGCCCAAGTCTCCACCTAGTAGGCCATTAAATATTATCAATTGAATATGGTTCCCTAAAGGGTGCCATATTATGACACCAACTTGGTCCATTTGGTGTCCAACCATACACAAGTTCCACCTCTATCAGCTTGACCATGTTGCATTTCACATGTATAACCCTCTTTTCCCTCTATAATCCAACAACTAATTTCTTTCCACAAGAGCTCACCCACCTTCTTAGCTTTGTTGCCTCTCAATTCATGTTCTTATAGAAAAATAATATCAAACCTTGGGTGTATGCCTTTAAGCTAGTTGCTTAATTTGCATGTTTCTTCCTCCTACATATTGAGCCCATGAATAGGTCATCACATGTAACTTCATGGTGCATTAGTTCTTTTTTAGGAAGTTTTGCTTGTGTTCCCTTCACAATATTTGGAGTTGGATTGTTTCCCAAGGCCTTAAAGTTCATAAACAAAGATAAGGTATGGTACCCCATCTAGTTTACTTGGTGTTTGGGATTGGTTGCCTTAGATAATAACCTTAGCTACCTTGATGTTGCCATCTTTTTTCACCAAGCCTTGCTCAACTCCTCTTTCTCAAGCCTTTTGCATCAAATTGGGGCCAAATTTTTTTTTTCCATTAAGGTGCTTCAAATTAAAGGGTTTGCCCATGAGGTGGTATGGTGGGAGTTTCCAACTATTGATAACATGGTCTGTCATGTTTTCATACTTTAACATAGTGTTGCTACACACATGGAGTATCCTTGGAGTTTTTTTTATCATCGTTTATGTCAATTACAAGCACCATCCCAACATGTGCTACTATCTTCACCTCAAGGGGTTTGAGCTCAAATGGGAACATCCACAATGCCCACCCACATTAGCAATTTCAGCCTTATGGGCTCATCTAGGTTCAATAGGGGCACCCACAAAACTCCTTGGGGGACACCAATTTGTGGGAGGATAATGTCAAGAGCTTTGTTGTGGTTTTTAGATTAGAGGTATTTAGGTAATAGAATCATCTACCTATGTGAAATTGAAGTTTAACATCTCCCACCATTAGTTATTTCTTCACAATTTGTATCTAATCCATGATATGATTTTCCAAATCATTTTAGTAATGAAACTTACAATTATTGTATGCTCTAAATAATATTTATTTTTAGCTCAAGGACATCCACCTCTTGGAAAAAATTAGAGATTGCCTCCCCAACCCTAAACAATAACCCTTTGTGGTTACAAAATGTGCCCTCTAGGGGTATTTCTCTTGGTTCCATAAGAAATAGGTTTAACAATCCCTATTTTCTTGGTTGCTCTTGCAATGTGTTGAGAAGAAGAATGCTTGCCTCCACATGTGACACACCTAATTGAGGTTTGATTGTGCTTGCATTCTATTATAAAACATCTTTGACCTTGGTTGCCATCACATTGTTCAACAAACTAGACCCCACGTCACTCAAACTACCTCTACTCATTACATTAACTGCATTAAAACTTAAAAACCCTATATTTGACTTGCCATAACACTAACACTAAAGAAGTAAAACAGAAGTTCACAAGAAATTAAAAGATTCAATTTAAAAGTAACCTTAAAGTGAAAAAGGTTAATCATTTTGTGCCCTGAACTGGCAATTCATGGTGGTGTGTGACTATTCATGAACACATTGATCATGCATTGTTTGCTTTGTCTTATGCTTGCAGGTTTTCCATTCATGGAGAAAGGAGAATGCAAGCGCCTTCTTTGGAAGATGAGTTTGCTAGTTGTGTTGTTTTGGTTTTTGTTCTTCATGATGTCTTGTGAAATCAAGGTTGTGATTGGTGGACTAGATTGTAGAAGGATGATGAGCTATGTTATTTGAAGGTGGTTGGTTTTTACAAGATGGGAAAAAAAGCTAAATATTCTATGATTGAATTATGTTGGTAGTAGAAAATAAAACTAGTGTAGTTGAAATGCATGAAGAAATGAATGTTCTATGTGCATAGTACTATTCTCCGCAATTCCCCTACGTTTGAAAATACATAGTTCTACGTAATAAGTTTGTTATAGGCTAGTGGTGAAAATGATGCAGAACATTAGAAGATTCATGAGTGACTTCCTTCCTAGCATTCTATCAAGTGAGATGAAATAAATGCATGGAGAGATGAATGCTCTATGTGCATAATATTGTTCTCTGTAGTTCCCTTACATTGAACATACAAAATTTTACATAATAAGTTTGTTATAGGCTGGTGGTGAAAATGATGCAAAACATTAGAGGATTCATAAGCAACTTCCTTCTTGGCATTGAAATGAAATGAAATTGGGGAGTTGGGATGAGTGGAAGTGAGTGCCTTGGTTGACACTTTGAGGTTGGGATTTGTTGCTAGTTCATTTTTTTGGGGATTGGACAAAATTTGTTGATCTTGGGTTCTTCAAAATTTGGGGTGATGTTGGGATTCTTTCCTTGTGAAAACCTTTGGAATTCAGTGAGTGACGGTGTGAAGCAATGCCATAAGGAGTCATTTGATGCTCAATGAGAGTGATTCCAAAGCGTTCTAATTCACCTAAGCCTTAGGGTTCAAAAGTAGATGTTGTGTAGTTTAATTTCAGTAATAGATCTGTGTGGCAGTCAATATGGACCATGTACCAACAATAGAAAGGAAGCTTTATAATCAAAATTTACCCCTTCTTTTTGGCCACACAACATCTGAATGGAGTGAAAAGCCCAAGAGCAACTGGTTGCCCACTTAAGCAATATGATGTCAAGCTATACTTTGACATTCTAGCAGTATGCTAGAGATACTCAGAAGCTCCCCCTTTGGTCTTGAGTCTGTTAGATGGTTTGATTCCTACAAGAGACTACTCCTACATATCCACTTACTATGAGAATCGCATTAGGAACAAGGCCCAAAATCCAGCCAACACTTCTATTACTCTGGTAGGAGTGTGTATGTTAGTTGGGAGACATAAAGCACCAGCAGAAATTTTGTATCTAGATAGCTCCTTATTCAGCGAAATTTATACTTGGCGAAGGGCAAGGCATTTTGAAAAGTGAGACACCTGCCAAAGGCATTTTTCTTTTTTTCCATAATACCCAATCCATTGGGTATCACAGGAAAAACAATAAAAATAATTCTTTTCAGATGCTTCATGTTGGGTAACACCTGCAAAGTGGGGCATTCCAAAAATAAGTGCCCCTTGGCTCTAACTCAGAAGACATTAGATAAGCTATGGGTCCTTACTGCATGCAATACAAAAGTACTACCTGCTTCTCTTTTTCCTCTTAATACCTATTTGCCAATCCAAGGTGTGTCTGGATCTGTCCGAACACATTTTGGTACTGCCCATTACACACTTTGGGTCATGTCATGCACATTTGGGTTTTAAATATGCATAACAGGACCCAAAAGGTATATAATGAGCAGTACCAAAATGTGTCTGGGCATCATCGATCTATTTTGAGAAAAAAATGGATCGGGCCAAGGGCAGAAAATGAAAAAAAGAAGCACACAGTATTTTTGTACTGCCTGTGATAAGGACCCATAGCTTATTTAACAGCTTCCCTCTGCCTAAGGTGGGCACTTATTTGGGGATCGCCTGCTCCTTGGGCAATACCCTACACAAAACACCCCAGCTACTGCATGCTTTTAAAAAATCCAATCTTCCTCTTTCATCGATTTCTTATGAAATTGTCCGCATCCAATGCCTCACTGTAGTAAATAAACACCTCAAATCAACTGACTACGTAGTCAAGGCTCCATACACAAATGGGACCAAATTTTAGTTGCTTTGCAGCAGAGTAAGTGAGTTGCCAACAACCTCTTCAAAAGGAAGAACATCCACATTCAGGCATTTAGTGATTCAAATCAAATTCAATTATTATTTATAGCTCAAAATATAGTAATATTGACATTTACTAGTCTAGAATGAATACATTCCAAAAAGCTTACAGCTGAGGGGGTTACCCCAGTGGTTAAGGGGTGTCGTCTTGTGGGCTGCTAAGCCAGTAGGTTGGAGTTTCAAATCCTAACTGGAGCCCCTTCTCCTCACGCTCTGTGAGGATAAATCAGCGATCCTGGCAGTTAGGGTTGTGAGGCTCTGTTGCCAGAGTTATCAATACCACAAATATCTCAACTATAATTACTAGGCTAGCCACACATTTGAAGACCCTCTCACTGGCAAACAATCCATTGAATGGCTCTTATGAAATCAAGTTGGAAAAGATATCTAAAGGTCCATTCACACTTGGTGTTAGTGACTCTTTAGTGTTAAGTCCATTCACACCATATTAGTCATAACTTATTTATTGTGAAGATTTTATGTTAAACTAACATTCACTTAACATTAAGCTGTTGTCCATTTAACATTGATTTAACATCAAGTGTGAATGCACCATAAATAAAAACAAGTCATGTTATTGACACTATTATTACACATGTGTGATAACACCCCATACAATAGCTATGTCAAAACCTATAAGCTTCCTTTATGCACGCTCTTATTCTGGCAATGCCCACTGCCTTTGGTGTTACCCTGCACTTAACACCTGTGTGAACATTCCTTGAGGTGTGGGACCAAATGAAAACTACATCTCATCTCCCTGGGATTTTCTACCCTACAGGCAGAGCCCATAAATGAAGAAACTAAAGATGAGGCATTTTAGGTACATGCCTTTGGCTCTGACTTTGATGATGATGGTGAGAGACTGACAACTTTGGTGATGAAATAATTGGACCATGCTCTGTGTGTGTGTGAATTATTGTGTTCTTGTAAGGGACGGTTTACAACTGATCAGTTGGGCCAATGACCTGATGCACCTAAAATCAGGCGTTGTTCCATAATGCAGGGGGCTCTCACTTTCCATTTACATCAGGGTAGTTCCAGGCATAGCCCAGGCAAAGGGCAGTGGATGAAAAACCCACATGTAAATGTGGATGAAATGGATAATGTCAGCTCAAACTATAGGGGGTCTTTTCAGACCTAATTTCACAATGTGGGCATGAGAGCACCTTCAATCACACCCTCTATTTGTGCCCCTATCACTGTTTACCACATACATTGTTATTTATTCCCCCACACATAAACATGAAAGAATGGCCACTACAAAGTGAGATACTACTTACATGTCACCACCTGGGTAAATTAAAATAGTCATTTCCGTTTATTTGGGCCCTCTTTGAACCGCCATTTCCTGACCATATGTCCAGGCTCAAATTGAGTTTTACACTATAGAGTTATCCATAAAGCTTCACGGTTAGGGGGTGAGAATGGCTAGTTTTGACATAATAGGGCATCAAACACAAAATTGGGAATGAAAATTTACAAAACGAAATAACTTGGACCCAAACTAGTTTTTCCACCAATTTTGATGGTAATCTGAGTTTCATCCTGTCTCTCATTCTTCCTGAGCGCCTCCACTGCTGTTACATATATTTACACTACTCCTATCTGTACAACCACTATAATAAGTCTTGAACATTCTACATGAAATGCTGAGTTTCAGCATTTCATACTAGAGACATAATAAAATCTCCTTACTTTGCGGATACCACTGAAAGAGGGAATAGGGGGTGAAAGCAGGCCCAAGGACGAGGTGAAGACAGGGTAACTTTACCGATAGATCTTATTCATCCCCTGGTATAATTCATCCAAAATATCGTGTATAAGCCATTTACTGACGTACATGCAGATGCTCTGACCAGTGCTTCTTTTTTGGCCATCATAAGCTAAATTGCACTTATTTTTTTCATTGCTTTCTAGGGCCTATCTAATTTTGTGAGGAAATGTGGTTTTGGAGGCAAGTTTCAACTACAGAATTTGTGGACAGAGCCAAATCACACCCAACCTCTGGATGGTACATAATCACTAGTGTTGTGTGTAGTTCTTTGATTTCTTTGACAATTTCTGATTCTGGTCTTTTGAAAATTGGAAAATCAAAGCACTTGCAATTCTGATTTTTGGAAAACTTTGGAAGTCAAAGAAACTGTCTGGTTCCAGTTCTTCCAAATTTCAAAAGTGAAGGTTCTTAACAAGGTTGGTTTTTTCTTACCAAAAATCTGGTGGTCATATATTGAGGTTCTCTAGCATTAAAAACTTTACCATGACATAGCTCCATGAAAATCCCTTTGTTTTTGGTTCTTTGAATTTTAGCAAGCATAGGGTAATAATTAACAATGATATAGTAAAGAGTATAGAATCAACATTTGATCCTTGGGTATCTCAATAAGCAACATCATATCACCACTAAATACACCATACACAACATCAAAAGAAAGAAAATCATCCTATTGTGTCTTTAATGTATTTGAATCATGTAGTGCAGAAATCCAAGTCTGCCTTGCTAGATAAACACATTGCATGACAACATAGTGAGAATGTCACAGTCCTTTGACGCATCACGAATATAAGAAGGCTGGCTGTATTAGGATAACAATCCCTCATGGGTCCTTTCAAAGGTGAAATGCAACCCACAACATCTGTGTCCATGCACCACACAACAAAATAAAGTTCCTCAGCATCTATGTTGTTTGAAAGCCTCCGCACATAACTATAATTGCACTGGACAGCAAATTGTGCAAGTCATTGCCATTGGGCTTTACAAGCTGCCTTGAAAAACAATAATAGCTTGAAAGAGATTCCCATCACCCTAAAGCAGTCACTAATTGTCACATTGCATCAAAAACAAACTTTCACAGCCCCTGCTAGTGCCACACTTGTAGACAAATTTCAAGATTTCATTTTAGTTCACAAGTTTCCATGCAACCTACCCCAAACACTCAAATGGCTGATTCTGCATCTAACAACTCCACTGATAGTTCTCTTTCTCTGGTTCACAGTTTGCACCCTAACCCTCAAAACACAGAACACTTGAACATGACACACTCTGGTGTTTGCAAGCTGCACATTTCAAACTATGTAGCTTGTACAAGCTTTGAGGAAAACAAAAAAACAAAAACTGGAACCTATTATCAAGTGTCAAGTGAAACTTTGTGAGAAACACAATCCAAACCTAAAAGCTTACAAATGCTCCAAAAAAATGGATCAGAAACAAAATCAATAGGTTTGGTGTGTAGTTGATGTGTTGATGCATTGATTCCATACCTAACACCAAGCACATAACTTTAGAAGTTCATTATTTTGTTGTGCCACCTCTTTTCTCATTTCAATATATGTAACTACAAAGCTTCAACATCCATTGTTGCAATAGTGCAACAATCAAGAACTCAGAAACCAAAAAACTCCTACTATTACAAGAATTGTACGAACTGGTGGCCAAACACAACTATCCAAGTGGAGTTCAATGAAACCAACACAAACTCTTGCAACAAATGTTTTTTGGCACGCTTGGCTCCAAACTGCACAACACTAGTAATCATTTATGATTTTATCTCAATTGAGGGCTAGGGTTGTCAAAGAAAATGACTTAGGACCAAGGCTTTGCAAGAGAGCACTTGAACACCATTGATATTGCCACATGTCCAAGGGTTGATGTAAGGTAGTGGAATGTTTTTTTGTTCTTGAATCTTGTCCCTAGACTATTATTGCAAATTATTGAAGAATGGAATGGCACTTGAAAATGGAATTTGTCTCCAATATGGGAGTGGATACTTGAATGTGGATTTTTTTTCCTAACTTTGTAGTCGTCATTTTGTGGCCCCCCAATTTCCAATGGGTTTGCCATTTAATTTCTAATTGAAGAGCACAATAGCTAGGTCATTGAACCAAAAAAACAGAATTTTTTTTTTCAATATGGCAAGTATTAATATTGGGTATGTTTAAATAACTTTCATATCAATTTGGTATTGGTTTTTAGTTGATTTTTTCTTCATGTATGATAAGTATAAATGTGGTATTGGTATTGATATAAAGCAGGGTTGTCTTAAATGACATGACATGCTCATTTTGTATCATTTGTCATGTCAATGTGTGTTTAGACACATCAATTTTGTCTATCAAGATGGATGCCAAAAAAATAAAAATTTAAAAAAATCACCAAGTTTGCCCCTTAGACACGTAGTGACCAAAAATGGATTCAATTGTTATATTTTCGATGATCAAAATTGTTCAATCATCATAGTTTTGGCAATCAAAATTATTCAGACACATTTTTGGTTGCCACAATTTTGACAATCAAAATGTTCAATCACAGTTTGATCACCATAGTTTCAATGATCGAAACTTTTTTGGTCACTAAAGGTTTGGTGATCACAACCCATGGAGTTTGTAGCAACCAAAAATAAATTTTGGTCATTTGATCAATGGTGGAGCAATTTGTAATGTTGATCTAACAATTGAATTTGGGTTGTTTCTTTGATCAACATTTGGGTAGGTTTCTTTAGCACTCGATAATTGATCATAGGTGTCCATTGGCAATTAAAATAAATCTAAATCATAGTTGGAACACTATTAGAATTCTTTATTTTTTTTACTAGAAATTTTGGTAAAAAAAAACCCATTTCGGACAAGTGTCGAAAAAATCTCTTAATCATTTTGGACAAGTCATTTTGAACATGTTCATTATGAATGGGCCATGTATTTTTTGACTAGTCCTAGGTTTGCATTTTTGACTAGTACTTTTGACTAGTCATTTCAACTAGTATTTTTTATTAGACATTTTGACTAGTCAATACAACAGTCAAATGATTTTTTGACTTGTCAAACACCATTTTGAATAGGTAAATGCCATGTGGCATTTAAATAATGGCCACCCAAGTGACGCCATGTTACATCTAAACATTGGCCACCTAGGTTATGCCACTTGACATTTAAACATTGGCACACTAAGCTATGCCATGTGGATAGAACTTAAGCAACTTAAATTAAGCCTAAAAATTAGATACCTACTTTTCAGGACCCTATGTTTAGGAACCTACAACCTAAGCTCCTAGGCCTAGGTTTAAGAGCTTATAATTAGCGACTAGGTAAAGAAGCTTAAAATAGGTTAGGACAACCTACGCTATGACCTTTACTAGGCTTAAATGTACACCATTTAGATTAAGCCTACACCTAGATGACATAGGTAAAAAAATCTTATTTCATTTTGAATTTGGCCTTTAAGATTAAGCCTTTTCAATTGGTTCATCCCAAGTGCCCTTCCTTTTTAAAATATTTATTATGTTTTGGATGCTTATGGTGCATTTATTTATATTGCTCATGATTTGGAAAGGATAACAAACAATATGGAACAAACTTTGGGGAGGGAGAAACATTTTCAGGTCCACACAACATTAAAGCCTTTTAGTTCACACAAAATACTTGTAAAATACTTATTCCTAAATAACTATGTAAAATACTTAAATTAAGTAAATAAATAAAGAGGTAGGTAAATATGTATGTTAATTAAATTAAAATAAATAATAATAGTAATAAATGTCTAGTTATTTAGTTATAATTAATAATTACAACCATATTATAAATCCTTGTATTATATAATTTATATCAAAATAGTTATAATGTACTATATTGTTTATTGATAATTACAACCAAATTATAATGAATCCTTACAAATTTGACCTAGTTCATTATATATTATCAACAATGTATTTGTAATAATCAATATTTAACTACTTAATTACACATTCATTAGTGTATTTTAACTAAATAACTAGTTAACCAATTAATAATTTATCATAGGTGTATAAATGGCCTACCTTAGCTTATATGAATAGGTTACCTATACGCTAAAATATAAGTAAATAGGTGGAATATGGGTAAGGTATGTATAAATAAATACACCTACTTATACGCTATTTGTATTTGGGTTATTTAGTCACATATTTACATTACATAAGTTAAATAGGTGACTAATTTAACCTAGGAAAAATTAATTATGGCAAAACTAATGATTGGTAACATAATAATGCCTAAACCAACCACAATTAAAGTAATTATGGAAAATATTAATGATTATTAAACTAACAATGGATAAATCAACAAAAAAATAAAAATAATTATGAAAAAATAGCCATGATTAAATTAATTATAGTTCAATTAACCCAATGTAAATAAATAATGGTTAAATATATAATGACTAAACTAATTGTGGGTAAATTAATTATGGCAAAACCACCCATGGCTAATTAGAAGTGGTTAAAATAATTAATGAATAAATATTTTATGGCTAAACCAATTATGCATAAATTAATTATGACTAAAAATAATGATGAATGAAGTAATTATGGCTAAAATGAAATTGGTTTAACCATAGTTAAACTAAAAATGATCAAATTAACCATGAGTAAATAAATTTGGTTAAATTAACCATTAATAAAATTAATATGGCTAAAATAACTAATGAATAAATATTTTATAGTAAAACCAACCATTCAAAATTTAATTATGGCTAAAATAAACATGAATGAAGCAATTATGACTAAAATAAAAATGGTTAAAATAATTATGGAAAAATTAACTATAGTTAAACTAGAAATGGTTTAATTAACCACTACTAAAATTAATATCGTTAAACCAACTAATGAATAAATATTTTATGGCAAAACCAACCATGATTAAATTAACAATAGTTTTAAATTAATTATGGATTTATTAATTATGGTTAAACTGATTAAAGTAAAATAATAATATGTTTGAAATAAATATAGCTAATTTAGTTATGTTTATAGTAACCATGGTTAAATTGACTAGGGCTAAACCAGAAATTATTAAATTGACCATGGTTAGATTAATTATGGTTAGTTTTGATTTTAATTAGTTTTTCCATAAGTAGTTGAACCATAATTAATTACAATATAATCAATTTAACCATAGTTAGATAAACCATATATACATATAATTATTTTCACCATAATCAATTTGGTATGATTCATTTACTTATGATTAACTAAATTGTACATTTTTCAATTTTTAAAAATTGGTCAAACATAGTCAAAATGTTACATGTAGTCCCAAAATACACAACTACTATTGGAATTTGTAATTGGCCCTTTTGACTAGGCCATTGGCCATTTTGACCAAGCCGACTTAATTAGTCTTATTGATTGAGTATAATAGGTGGCCTTATTGACTAAGGCACTTGCCAATTTGACTAGATTGGGTGGTTTTATTAACCAAGTCACTAACCAATTTGATTAGGTGGTATTTAAAAATCCAATTTGACTAGATGTTTGATTTGATTAATTGTCAAATTGGTCAGTCTAGTCAAATTGATTAATCAAAAAATACCCATTATCATTCAAGCCTTTGGCCTTTAATAAGAAATACATGTTTTGTAATAAAAAAGACCCATCTATTCAATTTGGTTAGTTTAAAAAATAGGAATTCTAGTGATGGAAAAAGGGTAAATTTTCCAAAAAACATTAAACTACTCATTTTGCTTATGTTGAGTAATAAAAAGTGGAACGTGCATTTAAAACTCATTTTTTCCTTTGAGGTGTGTGGTTTTTTTATTGTTTAGGTGAAACCTTTATGAGCGTATGGAATTTCAGATTGTCATATTGCATATGTAATTGGTGTTGAAGTTCATCGTGTAGCTTTTTAAATGAAACCAAACCTTATTGATATATATTAATTATTTTAATAATAAACTTTTTTTAAAAATGGAGGTTAAGTGGAATGTGTGGGAGCCATGGTACTTGATGACTTTGGACAAACCAAATAAGGTGGGATGTAAATTCTATAACAATGTCATTTCATATCACAAAGATAGAATGCTTTTCCATTTGGGCTATCAACATGATGGCAATGAAAGATTTTTGTGGTCATGTGTTTGAGGGCACAAGCACAATTCGAAACATTATTTATCACTTGTGGGAAAATTATCCCTCAACCATTCGATCATGTGGTTGTACCAGCCCCTAATGGGCCAATAGAGATCATGGCCATTGAAAGGTTAAACCCTTTGATGGAAAGAGAATTTGCTTCATATTCTCAAGTGAAAAGGGCTTAAATTTGCACCCCACATACAAATAGCACAAAGGGTTTTAATAAGTCCATGAAACACAATGCCCAAATCTTTCGACATGACTCATTACAAAAAAGATTGAACTCAAAGTGTCATGCAAATTACAAAGTACCTCAAGTCAATCCAACACTAACCTAATTTTGCCTATGAAGGGCAAAAATGTGATTTTTATTATATCATCAAACAAAGAGTCTAATAAGTTGGTCCACCTTTAAATTCAAGGCCTCCATTGGATTTTGGCATACTATCATGTATCCATATTGAAATAAAAGAAATGATGAAACATTAAAAGAACCCTTTAGACCAACCATGACACTTTGGAAGGAGGTCTCCATTAGATACTAGATTGATTACTAGAGAGATGCAAGTTTTTTATTTTATAATTGTTGTCTTCTACCTATTCTCTTGTGAGGATAAATTTGTCTTTGAAACATATGTTTACTAAAAATGCAAGTTGCAAAACCTATTTTTGGATACAATTCTAAATGTAGGTCAAGCTTGCAAGAAAACGTATTCACATCAATCCAAATTGTGTGGGTGTTGGGGTTTGTTGTTTCAAAGTTGGGATTTGTTGGTGTTTATGTGAGTGCACAACTCTTCTAGTACATGGGTATGATGTTTCCAAGTTCAAGTTCAATTCCCCTAGAAGAAATCTGAGTGCAATCATTCCTTATGTTTTGTGTTTAGTTGTGAGATTGGGAATTCAAACTTATTGTGAGAGATGGTTGTGTAACAAGCTGGTGATTCATTTCAAGCTATTATCACCAATGAGAAGACAAGCCATTACTTAAAAACCAAAACCCATACATACATCACAAATGATAATATATTTGGGAGAATCAAGTGGACAACATGTGTCACAAGAAAAATAAAATAAATGTAAAATCTAGAAAATAAATATAAAAATTGTTTGAAAATGCTTCAGTGAAATATATCCTGTCATGAAATAGACCCCACATTCAGAAAAAGAAAAGGCATTCTGGCATTCCAGGTTCCTCCAAAAAAATTCCCTGGCACCTACTCCTCCAAGTCATGTCTTCTTCCGACATGCTCTGTAAGCCTACTATCCGACCACCTGAGACATATATATATATATATGTATGTATGTATGTATGTACCAGAAACGTACCAGGAACATGGTCCTCAGTTTTCAAACTGTTGTGTATGCCAGACTTAAAGCATAGGGACAGGCTGCCCACATGTGATCAAGAGTTTGCAAGAAGAAGAAGAAGGGACAAGCTCCCACAACCACCTTTGTCCCGCACCAAGTTTGCAAGTGATGAGAACAAAGGTTTGAATAAGCTGTAAAACAGTAGTCCACAGCATCAATGCCAGTGATTAGGCAGGTATTACAAACTGCACCAAACATCCACTGGGTATCCGGGTAATTGATGGAGTTCGTATCCATGGACCTCAAAAAACCCAAATACCCAGTTTTCAAATCTAACCGCAGTTCCCGTCAAATTATCCACCCAGATAACCACCATTTCTTTGCTGGTTCTTTTATGAAAGTGGATGGTTCTTTGGGGTTTTTGAAATAACTGAAACATGCATTCTTTGATTCTGATTTTATTAAGAGTTTAAAAGAAAAACTCACGACAGGCAGTTTTTCTAGACTCTGAAAGTATTTGACCTCCGCAACCAGTTGGTATGTCAAAAATCAAATACCCACCTGACACTGGTCTATTCACTACAAGAATATCAACTCCAAGGAACACTCCATAACCATAGAATGATATCTCCAGTTTTATCTGCCCCTCTTCCAGTTAGGAGCCATGGCCAAACATGTTACACTTTGCAGCTTTGGAAATCCTGATTAATGCTACAATTTGGTCTGACTCTGTCTCTGAGGAGTTCAAAATGTCATACAATGTTGCAGCATGATGATCTACCATTTTTTGTTGTTGGAATGGATCCGAGTGACAAAATATCAGAGTACCTTTGGCTGCTTCTACACTAGTCATCATATGTAGAAATATTGAAAATTTTCAAAACATATTTTTTGCAAAGAACCAAAATTTGTGAAGGAAAAAAAAAAGGGGGTATCTTTTGGTACATTGAGAGATATTTTATTCTTCAAAATGGAATCTTGGAAATTATTTAATTATTCAACAGACATGTGTTGAAGCTGCACCTGTACTACCCTAACCAGACTTAACATAACATTGCAGCTCATCTCCCGTACCCTGCTTGTCCCTAAGTAGGATACTGCACAAGAACATGGTCATATTATGGGGCAAAATTGAGCATTTTCTGATGCCCTGAAGAATTCAGAGTGTGTTGGAACTTAGAAGCCTGATAAAAGTGTTTGGGTACTATGCAATTCTTGGGATCACCAAAAATAAAGCATCCCACTACAAGCTAGTTTTTGGGCGTGAAATTTTGCCAAAATGTGATTTTTCTATTTTTTATATATTTTTTAGGGCCTTGATCCCTTCAATGTTTTTCTGAATTTTTTGAAAAAATTCACCAAAAAAGCAGCATTGTTGGGTTGTTGGACTGGACTTATGAGATTTAGAGTGCATGCTCTTGCAAGTCACCAAATAGCAGTAGGATTGCCAAAAAAACATTTACTATCCTACCTGCCCTGTAGCCAAATGTGGCTCAATCCTCCTGTGGATGGTTGCCATTGTGATTACACCACAAAAGTGAAAAAAACACCCGCACACTATTAGTTTCAAGTCTAATAGTTTACACTAAGGCCAGTTCCATCATTTAATAATCTTTGAAAGCAAAAAGAGTATTTGTGAAAATGTTAAGCTGAGAAGTTGAAAACCATCATAATTATTGCAGGCTACAATCTGAATAATTTCACCCATTTGAGGATATCATAGTACATCATGAAAAATAATAAATTCAAATTTATAAACCAGAATTAGTTTTTCTAAAAATTAATGATTTGTTTTGTCCATGTGGAAATTGACCTTCCACTCTATAGTAAACAATTATGTGTTACATTTTTGTAGATTGATGATATCAATTATTTGAAATCATTTTTCTAAAGCTTCCAAATAAATAACAAAGCAAAGTTCCACAATCGGTCATGTGAATCACTTTGGGACTGAAGAACAATGCAGTAATACCACTACCTTCCTTGGACTCCCCTTGTTTTGGTTTCTTCATACGACCTCCCCAACCATGGTTGACACTCACAAAATATAATTGTTGCTATGGTCTTGCATCATTGTGATGCACATACTATGGGATGAACAACATGTTTATTAGAAACATCATAGGGAACATTCTAGATAATTGTATTTAAGTTTAATGGGAACATGCAAGAACATCTTGGGAACATAATCCTTTCAATTGCCCTCACCTTAAGAGTAGTTGTCAACTACCAATCACTTTCCACTGAGTTGAATAATTTTCAGCAATCTTCAAAACAACCCCCCCACATGTGTTCCCTAAATTTATCACATATGCTTTGTCAAATTTTCTTCATGTAGTTCCCATAGTTTCCATGCATCCTCCATCTTGTTCCAAGTGGGCCAAATGGAAAGGCTATGTCAATTCTATCTGGAGAGTGTCCATAAGTTTGTAATCAACCCACTGCAGCACATTTACAAACCATATTATTCATGTTGTCATATTTATGTTGCATTTATGTTTATGCCTATCATGTTAAAGTTTGTAATAGTTTTTATGGGCATGATCATTTTTATGCCTTTCTAGATGTTAGGGTATTAATAAGCTCATGAAACTCTACACATTAAGATTCAGTAATAAAATTGACAAAGATGCAAGTTCAATTTGTTTCTCATTTTCCACACTTACAAGAAATGGATGCATAAAATGTTGACCAACACCATAAAACAATGAAATCAAATTTCATTGATAACAAATAATCCATACAAATCATTCTTTACAACACTCATCACAATAATACTTGTCATAATGGTAAGGAGTAATAAAAAATCAAATTGAGTGAGCAAAAATAAAAGGATTTCAAAATTGGTGGATTTCATTTTAGGTTTTCAACACCATAACACATTATCCAGAATTCTGGAAGTTTCAAGGTTTCATGATTAAAATAAATAACTAAATAAAGGAAAAACACCCGACAAAGGAACAAGAAAAGAAAAAAGAAAGGATTGAAGTCCAAACAAAAGACCACACCCAAAAGTGCAAAACACCCAATGGGGATCCCTAAGAGGAGAAAACACAAAACCTAGGACTTAATCCCACCACCAGTAGCACGAAGCAAAGTCATGCAAAGAGATTGCAAAAAACCTGGACAGACACCAAGCTTAGAAGAAACTTTTCTTGTTGCCACAATTGCTCAAAGCAAGATAGTGAAATTCTCTAAAGAGTCATTGACACCCTCTGTCTATAAAATGAATGTATAATCGAAAATGTAGGGCCTCCAAAGCCCTTCATTAATCATGCCATGTTAGCACATTGATGAAGAAAGTTGTCTACTTACTAATGTAAACATCCAAATATTTTTTCTACTAAAAGGATGAAATCATTTTTAAGGTGTCGAGGATCCTAAGGATGATTTCAACAATGACTACATTTGCCAAAGTGCGAGTACCATTTGTTGTAAGCACAATATTCACTCGTTGTTGTGATGATTGGAGAAATGATGTCAAAAGAACATGTGTTTGATTAAAGTCTTCTAAAAACTTCTAAACCTAGTTGGAGGTGGCACCAACGTTTGAAAGTAGAAACACTATGTCCCCACAAATTCATGGCCTTAGTAGTTGCCAAGGCCAAAAAAGGTGACCAACACAATTAGAAATTCAAATACAGCCAATGAGGTGCGGCAACATGTACCCAAGAGGCTCAGTTGTTTTCCCTTCTAAGGGAAAAAGAGGTGGATGGAATTTTTTTGAATTTGGTGTTCCCAAATGTATTCTGGATGGCCCCTCCACGGTCCAACCAACTGCCCAAATGAGATTTATTATGTGCCCAATGTAATCCTCAAGTTCTCAATTCGTTCCAAATAGCAGAACACGTTATCCAATATGGTATGCCCAAAGTCTTTGTAAACTATACACGTAGCCCAAATGAGAAGACAACTCTATGTCTATGTTGGGACTAGCAAAAGTTTTCTCACCACGCTTGCATGACTAGGCCATGTGAGCGGTTCTACCATTGGAGTGTTCCGAATTAGGGTTTCTTTGATTGATGGTAGACCAATGAAAGATGTCTAAAGAAAACTGTCTGGACTGTCCCGTTCCCCCTCCAAACACTATCATACATGATGATCCACTATTATATTAATGTCAAACTTCCATAATACCCAAATAATACCCACACATATTTTTCATTGAAATGGTTGAAATCACAAAGCTTGCCTCACACTTATGTCATGAGCTAAGGGCTCGCTGATTTAGGAAAAACCATATTCTGTTGTAGCAGGTGCCATGACATGGCGTACATTGATGAAACCCTGCCACCCAAAACAAATAAAAAGTGAAAACGAGGAACAAAATGGAAGGACCCATGTCCAAGAAGACAAATGAACCACCTAAGAGAGCAAACCACAAGGGGACATCAAATTCTGGAACTCCCCTCCAGTTGCAAGAAGCGTATCAAATAAAGAAAGGGGAGGACCTCCTAAAAGGAGACCTAACCTAAACAAACCCTCACCTATTGCAACAGCATGTCTTAAAATAGAGACCTCCCACCTACATTTGATTTTGTAACCCCTGCCACCTTGACAGTTTCACAGACAATGTGTTTACAAGTAATAAGTGTGTAAGCGAAAAATGAAGGGAAAAATGAAGAGGGTAATAAATGGGGTAGGAGACGCTAGCCCTAAACAGGGCCCACCATTGTACAAGCCACATTAAAGACCCTTACAGACCCAAATTATGTTGCCTTTACCCCTGCCCTGTCAAAAATGGTCTTTAGAAAGCCTGTGCTGCTTACTTTAGACCCATGTCACCTACCATAAATTATGAGACCTTAATATGCTTCCCTCATATTCTGCTGGGGATAAATCACTTTCACATTAAAGCCAAAGTGCACAAGTGATGTGCTATTATCTACAACCATATGTGTAACTAGCTATTACACATTGAACTGTTATTTCACTCAAGATAACTAAGAAAACAAAATTAAGATTTTGTCTTCAGGTTTACACACAGTTGGAAAATAATGTTTGCTTTCTATCATTTCCATTGGTCCTCTAAAATTCTCACAAACCTACCAAAAAAACTGTATTACACATTTAACTATTAGTTCACTCAAAATAGCTAAGGAAAAGAAAATTTCAACTGTCAAGTGCAGCAATTTCATTGGCCATAACATTTTTTCTGCACATCTACACACAAGCCTATTTGACACCAGGTGTATATTAGTACTACTAATACTATAAACCTTGTCTGTAAACAGACAGGGCTAAAAACCCAGCAAATTAATAGGACAAGCTGCTGCAGCATTTTGATTGTACTTCTGACATAAGAAATAAGTCTTCATAGGTGTGAACAAATTTTCTGAAATGGAAAGAGGATTGCAATTTTGAAGTTTGATAGTTGGGTTTTTCCTGACTCATTTTCTGACAGCCGGTGTGCACAAAATATTGTCACTCTTTGCACACACATAGCACAGGCCAAATTTTGAAATGGGTATGTTTTACTTTGAGCATTTTTTCCCACTACCAAACCTTTCTGCAGTCACAGTATTAATGCAGTTAAAGGTGCATTCACACTTGGTGTTAGGGACTCGAGTATCTCAGAGTTCCCTAACACCGTACTCGTCATTTAGGACTTACACCTACTTACCATGAACATTTTATGTTAAGCTACCATTCACTTAACATTAAGCTATCACCCATTTAACATTGGGTGCCACCTATGATGCCATCTAGACTTTCATTTAACACTGACTTAACTTCAAGTGTGAATGCACCATAAGTCTGTTGAATGTAACATATAACTTATCCTGACAAGCCTCAATAGAAGTTCAGAACTTTCAGCATGTAGACCAGGTTTGAACATTGGGGAGGGTCTAATGTCTGATAGTGCAATAGAAGTCCAATTTTGTTGAGGAGGAGGCTTTGCTTTGCGGGCTGTGCAAAAGTACTGGTCTGTGGTGACGATGCCATGTTGCCTCAGCTGTTCCTGGCCATTCCATAGGCTATTTCCTGGCCCTTTGATAAGGAGTGGCTCTTATACTCAACACATTGAAAGTGCGGGGGTAGGAGGTATTGGGGTGAAGCACTCTTCTGAGGTGCTTTCTTTTACAATTCCCCATCTTTCTTTATGCTGTGTAAAGCCGTAGGAGCACCCTTGTGTCATAATATGAGACACGTTCTCAGTTCTCACCTCACGCTGTGAGTCACTTATTTTCATATAGAATTGCTCCTCAAACTATATACCCTACATGGAAAGACGTATGTGAAATTTCTGAACGTATTTTGGGGCAGGCTTTACAAATCATGATTTCTATCCCAACCTTATATTAATAGGCTGAATGCTCACACTTTTTTTTTAAATTAAAAAAAAGGGGACAAGGTCTTTACCAGTGTTGTGTGTGTAAATGGTTTCGGACTTACTCTCCCTGTAAGTGTAAATCCCATAATGAAATTTATTTACACTTCATGCAAGTGTATAATATTCATTTACATTCATGTATATGTAAAACAGTGTAAGTGTAAGTGCAAAAATAAATAGATTTATGTAACTATATTTATGTAACTTTATGCGATCCAATAAGTAAAAGTATTTATATTTATATGATTTTACATGACTACGTAAAACAATGCAAATATTAAACAATGTAAAAAATTCGATTTTTACTTGAGGATCGGAGAATTCATAATGTTTTTGATGATAAGCCAGCTAAATGGCCCATTGCTATTAAAAAAATAAAATTTAAAAACTATCAAAATATACACCCACAACTAATTCATATGACTTTGCAAGAAGATATGGTCATTGAAGAAGGTATATAATAAAATTACCTATAACGAAAGGAAAACAACACTAGAACCCTGAGTTTGATCATACAGAGGAGAAATTCAAAAAAATAAAGACCTACCAAAAAAAAACATTAGCATTCAAGGGTGGGGGACCCCAGTTTTTGTGGTGAAGTGAGTTTCGCCCTGTCTTTCCTTTTTCTTCAGCGCCTCCACTCTTGCTGCATATATTTTCACTGCTCCTACTTGTAAAGCTACTATAATTAGTTTTGAACCTTGTGCATTAAATGCTGATTTTCAGCATTTCATTCCTAGAGTCAATAAAATTTTCTTACTTTATGGATACCCCTCAAAGAATGGTTTGGGGTGAAAGGAGGCCCAAAGACAGGGTGACTTTACAAGTAATTTTAGTATTTACACTTACACTAGTGTGGACCCGTGCCTAATGCACAGGTGTGTGTATTTGACGGTACATATTACAAACTTACAACTACAAACTACACTTCCAAAACCTCTCTATATACCACATTGCTGGGTTCTTTTTGGGGGAATTTATTTTCATTTTTTCAACCTGAAATTTATTTTTTCTACACATTCTAACATTTTTTGTGAAAAGGAGTGGCCCTAATTGCCAAATTTAGAAAAAATAATTTAAATTCGCCAAATACATATAAAGCATAAATATTCTTAAATGTTTTGTTCACCGTCATTAATATGGTCTATAGCCTAATTTGGCTAAATCCTCTTTGTGGGATAACTAATCACAAAAATTGAAAGAAAGCAAACCCTGTATAATAAGGACTTCGAACTCATCCAAACTTTCCAGAAAGCAGGATCGGTGCATTACAAAATTGACCGAAAAAAAATGAAAAAACCGCATTACATGTGGTCATGTGTAAATATTATTCATCATACATGGTGATTATTTATGCACCGTCCAGCAAGCAAGCAGCACATGGAGGATGATGATGTATCCAAATAGGGACATGGATGGAGGGCCATTCCTGGTTTATTTCCTTCCCGTTCTTGGTGGGCAACGTCCTTTAATATATGTAATATTTCCTTCCCATTCTTGGTGGGCAGAAAGCTGCAGTGTCAGACTCGCAGAGGGATGGTGTGCAGCCGGCAACCTCGGAGCTTTCAGGGTGTCCATCCGCATGGACGACCGGACGGATGGACAGAGGGATGACGAGACGCACGAATTCAGGGGAGGCTTCATTTCTCATCCCGACGTCCTTTACTATATGTAATGCCCCCAAAACATTTACACAGGGTCGTGTTAGTGTATTTGACAAATATTTACACTGACCTCATGTAAGTATAAGTGTTTTAAAAAAAGAAAACACTGCAACGGGATAAGTGTAAGTGTAAATGATTTAATCTTACATGAGATTTACATGTCGTATATTCGGCTATTGATACTTACATGCATAACACTGGTTTTTACATGTAGGGTAAAATTTGAGGACCTGTGCCTTGAGGCAGGAGGCAAGGGTGAACCTCATCTTTTCGCACATCCTTGCTCCAAGAGCTTTTCACAGCATAAAGATCAAAGAAGGGCGTTAGAGAAAAATTAGCATTGATTAAGAGAAAAAGTACTTAAAACCTCCACCAATGTAAAAAGGCCATGATGGATTAAAGCTTGGTAGATTAAACACATCGTTTGATCAAATGAGTATGACAGATTAAAAATGACAGTCATATGGATCTTGTGGATGGATGGCGGGACAAGTGGGAAAGAAGGGAGTAGTTGGAAGGAAAACAATAATCAAATTGTCAAAATTCTTGATCAACATAGAATTTCCCAATCAAGAAACATAAAGTTAAGGATTGAGGGAAGCAAAGAATAATAACTAATATGGGGTTTAGTTGCAAACGAGGTCTTATGTTTAGAGAGAAAATGGGATTTATGTTTAGAAAAAAAATTACAATTCTAAGATTTTGAGATGAAGGTGAGGAATGCATGTATGTAGTAGATTTTTAAGATGATATCCTAAAGCATTAAAATTGAATTGAAAGTTTTATCCAACTTGTCAAAAAAATAAAATGGAACTTATGTCAATTTGATATATGTGCATGTGCCCTAGCTGTGGAATTGTTCTTTGGGGGACATCTCTAAGCCCCTAATTCCAGTGTGTCAACTTGTACAATCTAGTAAATGGAATTATTTGTTTGATTTAATTTTGTGGCACTACAATATGTAAGTAGAATGTGTCATTACATTTCTTAATTTTTGTAGCCATCCTTTTTAGGTCACAATAAATTATTAGTAATTAGTTATTCCGTGTAAGGTAAAGCCCTTGACCTTGGGCTAAACTAGATAAGTGTCCATGGGTCCAACTTGCATAGACCTTTTTAATAAAGCCCACGATCAAAGGTTGTATTGAACAAAAAAAAACTTGATCTGATTTTTATTATTTTCCTTGTGATGACTAGTGGGTAATTAGCACCTATATCATGGAGGAAAAGAAAGATGAAAAATGGAATGCTCCACATTTTACTTTTCTTTCAAAAAATGCATGAACATTTTGAAAAACGTGTGGTTTTTGAACTTTCAATTAGCCATTTTTCCTATGGGTGTTCCATTATTCATAATGCCCTACAAGCAATGAAGGAAAAGTAAGTTGGATAACATGTCCTCTGATTGCATTAAATTTTTTGGAGTATAGGCATAAGCAAAATAAAATGAATATTTGGATTACCTTCTTAAATTTGGAGGAAGTAGATTTAAAATAAGAACACCCATTATAGAGTTATGAAACATTGAATGTTTTTAGTTGAATAATCAAAGATAAGATGTGCATTAATTTTTAAATTGTAAAAAAAGGTTTGAAGTAGATTTTTAAAAATATAAATAGCCTTTGATGTTTATTTTTGAGTGAGGGTTTTTTGTTTTAAATAAATGTCAAGTAGGTTCTAACAAAGAGAAAGTAATTTGTTTTTGATGGCTTGTTCAAATATATGATGATTTTCATATCCCACCTAAATACATATCTATTTCAATCAATTTTCTAATGAAAATGTAGCTCTAAACATATATTAAATAATTAATTTAAAATATATTTAAAATATATTCTAAAAGTTCATTTGCTTCTAGTTCATTTTTTTCAAACTAGATTTTTTCAATTTTAATAAAATAAATGGATGATACTTGATAAGTATTTTCACTTAATTCTATCAATGATGATTCATGAAAGTTGATTTAGGTAGGACAGCTTAAAATATTATAAGTCATAATCATCACTTGGATAATTTCAAATTGGAATATATTTAGCCCATTCCAAAATAAAGATTTGGATTTGTGTCTTTTAAAAAAACATTCTAACACCATATTCACAAGTATGTTTTCAATACCTTGTCCACCAATTTGCATCTCATTTTTCTTCAATTGAATTTTACTTCAATTGTTGAATTAAATTTAGTTTAATTGGAATAATTCAAATTCTATTCAATGTATTTGAATTCATTAAATTTGAATCTATTTCACTTAAATCTAATTGAATTGAATTGAATTGAAAATTTCAATTCGAGTCACATGTAAGGTTAACTTTTTCATTCAAATGGAACTTAATTTTCACAAAATAAATTATTTTTTTCATTAATTAGCAATTGATCATACTAGTAGTGCATAATAACATTGAGCCCAAGTTTGATAATACTTTATTTTAGTTACATGAGTGATACACAATTTCAATTTTTATGTATGCCTTATCTTGCTTTGATCTACACGTCTTTAATTTTTGCTAAAAATGGTCTTTGTAGGAGATTAAAATTAGGGATTGAAAAGGCATAATGTTCATGCCATAATACGATATTGGAGATGATATTGTAGAACTATAATGTGTTCTGCCATGGTATAGCATGGAATGCTTTTAGGATAAGTAATTTGTTTATTAGAATAGGTGAGTCAAAATAAATCACCAAGAATTTATCTTTAGAAGCCACTTTGGTTCCTTGCCATCTAGGGATGAAGTTAGTGGGTAAGTAGCAATGTTCCATTATTTAGTTGTTTTGTGTTAGACTTTTGACTCATTTTAGATTGACCATAAGATTGAGTATTATTGTGCCATGAATCCTTTCAAGGTTATCAACACATTCTACTTATTAGTAATTTAATATAAGATTTGTAATAGGATATGAAGAGTATATAATAAATTTTTAAGGTCTCCATACAAGAGTTTGAATTCAATAAACTTGTAATGTTGTGAAAGTTCATTTAGTCATGGGAATGTTGTGTTTGGCCTTGCTTTCGTTTTCCATAATAAAGGAGTGTTATGCCAAATGAATAATGATGTCTCTCTCCACTTCATTTTCTCATTTGCACTTCATGTTATTTCACTTCAAGGTAGATAGATCTGTACATGAACCCATTTTTTTCTCCTATATAGGGTCATTGGTTAGAATGCATTAGGGAGAACACCTCACCAATTAAACCTAAAGGTTGTGGTTGTGGCAAAACTCATTCTGGGCATTTCGGGCAGCTGGCCGAGACTTTCAGGCCAAAGGAAAGAAATGCAATTTGGTTGACAGGTGAGCCTCGATAAAAGGCCTAGCACATTTGGTTATGGGAGGACAAAATATTGGATGACTTTCCTACACGGGTATGGATATTGTATTGAATATCAAGACTAGTTTGGTATCTGATAGCACCTGCACCTAACATATACGGGTATTAAGGTGCCTGCACACTTGGTGTTAAGGACTCTAGTATTAAGTTCCCTAACACCAAGCTAGTCATTAAGGACCTAAACCTATTTACCATGAAATTTTTATGTTAAGTTAACATTCACTTAATGTTTAAACAATCACCAATTTAACATTGGGTGCCACCCAAGATGCCACCTAGATTTTCACTTAACACTGACTTAACATTAAATGTGAAAAGCACCTTTAGTTTAATATTTTGTTTTAGAAAGACTCCTGGCAAATTTCATATCACAGTCTGGTAGGTGGTTCACAAATTGGTACCCACATTCAACATGAAGGCCAATATTTGAGAAAGAACCAGTGTTGGTCTGGTATCCACTCTTGAACATACCAGCTGGTCCTGGTCAGGGTTTTTAAGGATTTTGTGATGTAGCCAAGGTGGCAACCATCCAGAAACTATTTTAGCCAATTCTGGCTACATGTCAAATATGAAAGTAGAAAAATAACCGGGATCCTTCTATATTCTTGGCTACCTACTGGAACTTATTGTAAAAATCTGGCGATTTGAAATTTTTTCTTTCTGAAATTTGGCGAATTTGGACCATTTTTCCCATGAAAAGTCATTTGTATTGGTCAGAATCACATTTTTCAGGTCGAATTTTCCCAAAAATTCGCCAATTAAAAAAACATTGGTCCTGGTTTCTTGGAGGTTAGGTAAGGAAATATGTCTAAGAACATTTTCATCACAAATTGTTAAATTCCCATGGAAAAATCAAAAGTGTTGAGCAATTTGAACGACTTAAGACAATATAGAGCCTTAGTGCCTCACTAGGACCCCATGCCACAAAGGTCACTCCTGGACCGACCATGGCTAAGATATGATCAACAACTACTTTTCCTTCTATTGGAGCTTTTGAACGACCAAGTACTTATGCAAGCACATACTTGTAGATGCTCACACACACTTAATGCGCCCAATGATGAAGGCCCAACAAGATTGAAGTTTTCGCTAGAGATTTTGCATTTCAAGAAAGTTTTTTGTGTGGGCACAAGATTGTTGTTGGGCACAAAATCAAGGTCAGAAACTTAACAATCAAATACAAAATGTGAAGGATTTCTTCATTCACTTTATGTTGGACCTTACATTTTGTCGTAGTCAATGGCAAGGTGCTAAGAGAAAGAGGAGCTTTGTGAATTACCCAAGCTATTAAGCTATTAATGAGGGTGCATAGAAAGAGAACATGTTTGTGGCTTTAAAACCTAAAAGTAAACTAGAAATAATTATATTCTAAAGTTTTAAAGATTTTGGTTTTGTAACAATAGTTTTTTTTCCCCTTTTTTTCTTGACACCAAGAACAAATCTTCCCTGTCCATGGTGGCACCTTTAGTCTTTGGCCCTATTGTGGACCTCTTTGAAACTAAAATCCCAGCAAAGAACACAAAGGGGTGGACTCCTACAATTGTCAATTATCTGTTATGCACAAATGAAAAATGAAAAACATTCAACATCACAACATACATGTGAAGGACTAGAAATAAGGAGATTGCTAACTAAAGGTTAACAATATTGGCTCCAATGTTGTGGCTCTTTTGAGCTTTTTCAAATGTTGACAATGTATTCATTTGGTAAAAGTAATAGCAACAATGCTAATGGGTAAATTGGAATGGTATTGAAGCTTTACAAGAATTATGTAGGTTGCTACCATCTACAATTTATAGTGATAATGTAGCAAAAAAGAAGGATTGTGACAATCGCACAACAACTCACCTTGTTATTGCCTTTAACCAGATGGAGATGCCTTTCACAAACCAGCCTTTTTGTTCCTTAGTGCCCTTCATCACTTCCACCAAGTATTACATATTTATTCATGGTTTACTTCTACATAATTGGTCTTAATGGAATCTTGTGTGTAGTGGAAAAATTCAAGAGTCCAAAAGAACCTTTAGATTGGAGCATTTTCTTTTCGACAATTTTAAGAGCAAAACACATTCACACATATTATGTTTAACAACTACAACAAGAGTACCTAGATGTTTATCTCATTAGCAAGGTGCCTCTTTTATATTCTTCATCTCCTACTTCCTCATTAAATTGCCACAACAATGCCTCCCACCGAGCTTCACCATCATGGGCAAGTAAACATGCCATTGATTTTATAGTTGTCATGAAATAAAACAAACCAAAACAACACCATCCAATTCTCCAACACCATAAACTTGTAACAAACAAAATACAAACACATAACAACTAAGAAAAGAAAATGATCAACATCAACCGCCCGTTCTTTTGTTTCTTTCACCTTTAGGCAGCTATCCTTCTCATTAGGTTTGCATCCAAGTAAAAGAATTTATTGAACCTCCTTTCATCCCACAATAGGATTGTAAACCAAAAACATGCCTCACTTGCTCATTCACAACACACAAATCAATGATAAAAAAAAGTTGCTCCAAAGAAACACACACACATTTGCATCTTTCTTTGTTCACTCACAAATTGGACAGAGAAAAACAAAAAGACGCACACCTCATGGTGCCCTCACAATGCTAAAGTATTTGGTGATGATCATACAATGACAATTGTTGCTACATTGGAGGGAAAAAAAAGAGGTGAAGGTAGTGAAATATTGACAATGCAAGCATTGTGGTGGGGATGACAATGCCATTTCTTTCCTTAGGTTGCTATTGTAGGGATATTTAAAACATTACATCAATGGATATTTTTAAAGTCTAGCATAAAGGAAGTAATTATATTTGGTTGTTGATTTTATTTCCCATGGTTAAATGATGATGGTGGGACCTTCACAAATCTTCATCAATTGGAACCAAAAGAACCAAGTCATGTGCCCAACTTGAAGCATTTTATGTTGTTTGTTTAAGGAAATTTTAGCTTATCCTAAATAAAATCAGAATGTTTCTTGATTATAATTAAAATATTGTGTCTATAACTAATTGTTCTTGAACTAAGTTAGATTGTTACACATACATCCAATAATTTTGTATGTACATTCATTTTGATGAATTTCAAGAAAATTCAAAAATTCCAATGAATGAAAAATAAAATAATTTCATTATGAAAAACGAAATGGTTTTTTAAAAAATAAATTATTTGTTTTTGCAATGACAAATCTGACCTTAGTTTAATGTATTTTTGGAAATGCCAATTTTTCAAGAGATTATCTATATGAATTGCCGAACTTCTTTTAAATTACAAGGGAAAGAAAAATTTAAAAATTGGTAGAAATTTGAAAGCTACTTGCTAGGTGAATCCACAATTGCAAATCATATATCTGATAATTGACGACATTTATCTATCCTATAATTTGGTAGAACATTATTCCTCCCCATTTTTGCAAAAACCAATAATGGAAAATGTTGTAAATCTTTTCATTATGTTAAGCTTATGAGTCCAAAGAACCTACCAAAGAAGTTGCTTATTATTTATTACCAAATTTCATAAATTATTTTTTCATTGTCAAAATGATTTGAAAAATAAAATAATTATTTGGCACCTAAGTGTTGAACCTAAAAAGGTACTATGGTTCAAAGATTTTCCAATACTAGTGTTTCATTGAACTCCCAAAGTTTCAGTATTTGTTATGTGATGGGCCAATTAAAATGGCTCATTGCAAAAAAAAAATTAAAAATAAAAAGTCAATCTCGAAAGGTGCCACAACTAATTAACACAACTAACAATAGATATACAAGTTGAAAATGAATTCACATGTATTTACTCCCCTTCCTTTCTTTTTTTTATGAATGATTCTATGAAAATGAAACATCACAATTCTAGGACTAACCCTAAAACCATTATGTCCATTCATTCAAGCCAACTTGCCAAAATTAAACAAATTCTACACAAGACAAATGTACTTGTTCAACTTGCATGAAATTTTGCACAAAAGAAATGTCTTAGAATAACCAACTTGAAATTAAATGAAATAATAACAAAAATCATCCCCACCCCAGAGGAAAGATAAATAGTTCACTATTGCATGTGACATGAGTGTATTGTTGCACAAGAAGAAAAAAAACCATAGAATCCAAACCCTCCTCCCCCACCCCAATTTTTTTATTTAAAAAGAACATTATAGGTGCATGTCCAACCTTCTCATTCATTGCATGAAAATCCTCCTCCTAAAACAATTTGTCACCATTTTTTACCTAGGCTAAGACCCCAATCATGAATTGAGGTGCCTATTGTAATAACAAAAAATATTATTATTGGCCATAACTAGTGGTATGGAATGTTACAATAACCAAGTGTTAGGAGACCTTTGCTTATGGGAATCTTCCTATGGTAAGGGTTAAGAAGCACAAGTCCCTTCATTAGGAAGAAAATTTTAAAAAATTGGGTTTTTTATCCCTCACCATAAAAATATTTCAAAGACCCTTAAATTCTTTTAACCTTGGCCAAAATTATCTTCACATGGCCAAGGATAACATTGCTCAAGCTTTTGGGGACATTATTCATAAACATGTATTCAAGCTCGTAATCAAACGCAAATCATCTAACTAGGTTGTTTGGAATATTGATAATTTGATCAAGATTTTCAACTTGTCAATGATAGCATTTCAAAATTGTCAAAACACTAGTGAAACTTTTTTAAAAATCTATGTTAATTTGAAACCCAATAATCCCCAAAAATTGTTTGGCAAGGAAGCCAACATTTGAAAATTAATTTTTGTGGACTCACCATCAAGTAAGAAAATCTACACACTTGGATAAAGGGATAGATAACTTCTGAAATAAGCATAACTCTTTAGTTATAAGTACATGTGAAGATTCTTCCATGGATGCTCCAACACCAAAGATGTTGGTATCGTCTTCTTCAATTTCAACAATAGGTCCGTCATGTCCATCATTCAAAACCATAGACATTATTTAGACAATAGGATTCAATTGATCAAAAATTGTTGTGAAAAGAAAGATGATTTCTTTTGCATCATATTAAACAACAAAGTGGGTTGCATTTCCACACCACACAAAGTTTTCCACAACCATAATGACTTGAAATGGGGAACAAACATCAAGGGTGATATATCATGATGAGAATCAAAGATTTTCAAAAAATCTAAAAAGGGTTTGATTACCTTCATAACCTCATGCCACATATTTCAACCCAAGAGTTGGAACACAACATCAAATTGGTCAAATGTGTCACTCCCATCAACCAAAGGAATTTGCCATAGCCACAATCAAATTTATTGTTATAGCCAAAACATCAAACAATAACCAATGACCTCTTGACTAGTTCAACACACCTGTAATCACCATGGGATTCAAACATTGAATAATAATTTTTGTAATGACCCACATTTAGGCCTTCATGATTCTCTATTTTAAAATTGGAGTGTTTTGCCTTCCATAACATAATAATATAATTTGCTTAAATTTCAAAGTCTTTTTAAACATGATAACCTTGTTGGCAAACCTTGTTTTGACAAGAGCTTTCAACTTTTGGCGCCATTTTCGATGCATGTTTTTTCCGATTCCTATATGCATTAGCTTGACTTTTTTGTCCATGTGATTGTTTTTTATAGATTGGTTTAAACATCTTTCACACTTACCAAATTCAAACATACATAAACCTTGTCATCATTAATTGCAAACTGATATGTTTTGGACATCACATGCCCAAAGTAAATACCTTCATAAACCCATAAAAGCTTCAAGGTTCATAATCAATAATAAATTGTAATGGTATGGTCATAGTTCCAATGTCATTCTTTTCATCTTTCACAAAAACGATTAGATCATGAATTAAACCAAAATTTTCCAATAAATATTAAAGTTACAAAGCCATGGCACTACCAGTAGTTTCATGCACTTCAAACAACCCAATAGTAGCATGTTTAGGTGTCCAAATGTCATTTAAATAATTCATGACTAATGCAAATGTGTCCACCTCACTTTTGGACATCTAGAGTTCAAAATTATAAGAAATAGTAGCAGTAGATTCTAGATTTAATAAGACATGTTTGTTCATGGTCTTTGTGACCATTGTAGGAAAAAAATGTTCCACAAGAGATGAATGAGATGGAAATTCAACATGGGGACATTGGTGCAACATTAACTTGCATAACCAAATGTTTTCACATGAGGTTAGAAGTCTATAACATTTGCAAATATAAAATACAAGGTCCTTTAGAAACATTTTTTATGCTTCACCATCATTCTTGTAAAGGTTTATTGAACCAAAATATGCCATGGTAGTAGCCTTTGTTGGCATGATCCTTTTCCTCCCATGTTGCCAATTATAACTTATTTAAGAAAACTTAACCATAGATTTATTAGTTAGTTGTAATTTTCTTTTTGCAACTAACCAAGGATGTGCACAATCAATATGTGTTTTCATAGATGTAATATCATTTGTTTTGTTATATTGAATGAACCCCTTCCTTAGAATAGAACTAAGTTGGTTTAAAATGTTACCAATTACTTGTTTAAATTGGTAGATGATTTGCTGATTTTCTAGATCAATTGACAAGTTGTCATTTGTCACAAAGAAGCCCCAACAAGTTGATGTCCTATTGTGTTGTTTCCATTATCAAACTTGAGTTTCTATAGTTACAAGTTGACCATCATCATTATTTGACAAGTTCCATCACATTTTAGGTGTACAAATTCAACATATGACAAGCTATTAGTTAGATTCATGTTCAAATCACACATTGTTTCACCCACTCCACCCACACTTTCAATAATAATCATTTCATTTTCAAACATTGTAGAGGTGCCTTGAACAAAAAAGCCTAAGTGGGGTGACGAAGACAAACACACAAAATCATAATTCAAATCATAATCCCAAACTTTTGCAAAATCCAAAATGATCATAAAAAGAATTCTAGGAACAAAATGTAAAATCAAAAGGACATGATAAAACAAAGAAAACCCAATTGCTACATTTATACAAATTTTGGAGTTGTTACACATGAAATGTTGAAACACAGTAGAATTTACATTCATGAAAACAAATGTAACATCAAAACTAGAAAAATGGTAAGGAAAAACATGTTTGCATGTGTTGTCAAAACTTGAAATTCGAAATTCAAATGCAACAATAGAGTTTGATGGTTGAATTATAACAACATTGTTGAAGCAATGCAAAGTTCAACACAAATCTCTTGTATAGTCTCCAAGCTCACATAACAATACAAGGCTCAATGCAAAGCTCAACGCAAACCTCTTGTAATAGTTTCCAAGTTCACATAACAACACGAAACTCATTTCCAAGATCATGCAACAACACAAAACTCAATACAAACTTCCAGTAATAGTCTCCAAGTTCACATAACAACATGAAGCTCATTTCCAACCTCACACAACAACATGAAGTTCAATAAAAACCTCCTATAACAGTTTCCAAGGTCACATAACAACATGCAACTCAACACAAAGCTCTTGTAACAATCTCCAAACTCACAAACAACACAAACCAAAGTTGTAGCTTGAAATGCAAGAATAAAACAAAGCTTGTTGGAACAAAGTGAGATAGATTTGAAAACACAAGGTAATGAAATGACAATACAAAAAATCATAAGTTTCAAAAGACCACAAGCTTTGCATACAATTGTTGCAAACAAGAAAGATTGAAAAAGCTTGACAACAACATAAAGCTTAACAAAAACAAAAAGAACTTTGCTTTCTTTCTTTGTCCTTAAACCCTAAACCTTACTTTTAACACTTAATTCATATCCCATACCCTTCTTGTTGTAACCAAAGAATATGGTTATCTATAAGCTACTAATGTCCTTACAAATATGACTATGATAAGGTTACTCACCTAAAAGACGTTTGCTAGTTGCAAATAGGGCCTGGTTAGGGAAAAAGATGCAAAGTCTGGATATGTCTTTATTCATATCCAGTCAATGTGCATGCTCATTGGAAAAGGCATGTTTTATCTTTCAATTCCTATCAAGATTTTCAAATTAAAATAAATTCTACAATTCTTTTCTTTGATTTACAATATATATTACTTCATTTTAAGCAAGACAATAAACATATTCTGTGATTCTAAAGTAAAAAAACTGAAGAACTTATGAAAAATTCATTTGATTCAATGATAACAATCATAATTCTTATTACAATCGTCATTAGTTTCTAAGTACATGATCATCTATACTTATATACAAAAATAGAAATGAAAACTAATGACTAATAACTAACCAGTAAAAAGATAACCGACAAAATTATTGAAAAATGTAACAATTATGTACAACTATAGATCTAAAAGCTCTGAATGACAACTACAAATCACAAATCAAGCCTTAACATTCATATGGAGACAAAACCACATATCTTACCAACATTAGTTAGAACTACTGATTTTGATTCTAATTAGTAAAATCCAACTCGGAAGTGCATCTGATTTTTGGAACTGGTTTGGAAATAAGAACTGGAACTTATATTTTTGAAGAAACAGACCAAGAATCAGGTTCTCACTTCCATGTTTAAGTGTGAAACTGAAACTGGAGCAAGACCTGAGATTGAAAAAAAAAAGAAATTGGAAAAAAAGACTAGAACTGTGGGCTAAACAGAGGTTAACTGGTAGTTAATCACTGATTTCAGTCCAGGGTTAAGCAGAACCGTGGTCAGAATCGACTCTGGTTTTCAGAACTGAAACCAGAACTGAAACTGTCTTTTTGTTTTTGGAAGAACCTGATTCCTGGTTCCAGTTATGTGTGGAACCAACCAGAACTGGAACTGTCCTAAGTTTGGAGAACCGGCCGAATTCCCAGTTCCATTTATTTTTGTAGTAGAACCCCCAACACTGGTTCCTTAGTTCTTACCTTGGCTGGGCCATCCAGTTTCCCCCCAACCTAAAAATGCAGACTAGTGACAATGATGAGACATGTATTGAATTTTACATGTCTCATCACCCTCTAAACCCTAAACCTAGGGCAGGGCTTTGGGGAAGTGGTATGGTACGAAGTACACTAGGAAGTGGTGAAATCTATTTTGAAGTGGAAGGACTTGAGTCAATAATGAGAGGGTCCTTTACTGCCATGTCCCCCAAATCCTATTATGGTATCTTTTTGAACTGCCATTCATAATTGTGCCATGTGCACACCTAATGGTGGGAAGGGGGGAAAGGGGCCCGGGGTTGGGGGAGGGAGGTGTGTGTGTTGTTCTTTGGTCATGTTCTCAGCTTACACTAGGTCATCAGTTTCATGTACCTCCCCCCCCCCCATCAACAACCTTCTATAATTGAGTCTCCCATGCACCCCCCGTGGTGGTGCCCTTCAGATTATAAGATGGAAACCAAATAGCATTACTGGAATACAAAGCATTAAGGGCTATGGCTAGTTTACCTACTGGCAACCCATGTGCTTGGAACCTTAGTTTAAGTAACTACCTCTCTGAGTCAACAGTCAAGACCTAGACTGCTGCTTTGGGGGTAGTCCTAGAAAAGACTCTAATAACTGGGTTTAATTTTAGTGCTGGAGGTGAGAAGAAAGAAAGAGCAACAAATCATCATCATTAAGTTCCTCATAAAAAAAGAGATTACTAAAGAAATAAAAATCAATGTTGAATGCAACTCAATCCAACTATCAATTAGGTGCTAGAAACTTGCATGCAAGGCCATCCTACTTATACCTAAGTGATCCCTATCTTTTTCACAAGCATAAGATTGGGGGGCGAGGTGTGTGTCAAATGTTGATTAATGCTGTTCATATCATCCATGATTTAAGGTTGGATTATGCTCTCCATTACATGTTCATCAAAGGTGAAACTTTGAAAACCCTAATTATGTTTTGGTGCTTATTTCATGATTATTTTGTTGATTATTACAACTCAAATGTTTTGTTTTGGGTAGTCAGAGTGGTGCCTAAAGGATAGAGATATTAAACCAAACCCTCTCAATTATAGTAAAGTCCCTTCACTCTCTGCAACGAAAAGGTGTTCATAAGGTGAGCTTTGAATGAGTTGGTGATTCAATAATTGGTCCAGTTAGATATGGCCAAGTGGACATTAGGATTATTACTTCTCAAAATAATCAATTTTTATGCAAGAATAATCAACCTTTGAACCCCCTCCCCTTGGGTGAACCAGGACCTACATTGGATACCGTAGTAAAAAAAACTAAAAACCCCAAAATCCATTTAAATTATTTCACACAATTAGACTAAATCGGGTTCTCTGAGTCCAAATCTAACATTCTTTGGGCTTAATCTGGCCATCAAGAGGCCTCATTCAAAAAGGTAAAGGTCCCATAGTGGGTGCTGGTTCACCCTCTCCTGTCACCCCCTCTCTTCTGAACTTGCAAACAATCAGAACCTCTTGTATCTGCTGTCACTGATTGGGGAAAAATCAGTTCAGGTTCCATGAGAGACAAGACAAGCAACCACTAGGTAGGACCCAGAAAAGAACAAAATATGGGAAAATAAAAAAGAAGAATAGAAAAGCACCCAAGCAAAATGTTGCACCAGGCATGCTACTAGGGTATCAGCTGTGGAGATGATGGATGGATTAGGTGTAGAGTTTAGCTTCACCAGACCCATGCATGTATCAACCACCCCAAACCTGAAACATGTTGTTTATTGATCAATCCATAAGTGGGCCCTGTGCATTAGAGCGAAGTTGGGGGAGGGGATCATGGACAGTTGAGGATTGTCTGTATACTAGACAGGATCTTGTGATCCTTCAAGGTGAACAGGTTTGCTGCTCAAGCTGTGTGAGTTGCTCATACAAATAAGTGATGGTTGCTGGTCGATAGTCACAGGTTGACAAAACGAATATAAACTGCAGGTTGTGAAACCCTAGTCTTATCGTGGTACAGAACCAAGTTGTATCGTGGTCCTTTGGACTAGAGGTGGTCCTATTGTATCGTGGTACTTTGCACGGATGGTGTGACTCAGCACTAGAGGCATGCAATTTTTTCAATATAACATAGCATTATGTATAAGCAGACAAGCAGACTGGCTATGTTCAGTTTTTGTTTACAAGAATCTTATTATTAATCCTGTCAACCACTAGCCTATGCATCTTGTCAGAAGCCAAGAGTGTCTTTTTATTTATTTATTTATTTTTGGGGGACAATTTTGATAAGTTTTTTGTAAATGACAATTTTTTGGTTCTCTTTTTCATAACAAAGCCATGAAGTGCTATTCCAAGAGCAACAAGTGCACTCCATGACTTACAACAGATAAAACAGAAGGTATGACATTGACTCTGACATTGTAATGTTTTTTTGGGACATTATAATGAGTCTGGGGAGTCAGGCTCGGGAAAACTCTCTTCACCCATTTAACCATTTTTAGACTTGTTTTTTTTTTTTTTTCTGTAATTATAAACCTTGCATGAGGTTTGTCACATGAGGTTCTGAATCTAGGTCTGATCCAGTGTTGTTGTCTGGTTTGAAAATTTCAAAAGAACGTCTGGGCCTGGGCCCAGTTTTAACTTTTTTTTTTGTTCTAAATTTGAAACATCACTGTGTTCTTGTCCCAAGGAAATTTTTTTTAATGGCATTTCATGTCATCATGATGGCTGACATGAATGTCAAACTACAGTTACATATCAGATATAGTTTACCATGAAGTGGATAAACACATGGTTTACCTCACACATGTGTCATGAGCCAAGGCTTATTGGCCTGCCAAAAATCATATACTTTTTGTAAAGATTGTAATAATGGAGGGAAGCACCTGTGAAAAGAATAGTGAAACAACACCCAAACCAAAAAAACAAACCCATTCGAAACAGTCAAATTTATTAACCAACTGTCCACATGATTTCACTTGGACCTCAAAGTCAAGGTGACAACTGAAACTCTCCATTTTGCTTATTATGGGGTTCCTTAAATCGGGCATCCCATTGCCATTTATTCAGTTCGTGGGTTCTCTTTCTTTTTAAAAAATTCAAAACCGTATTGTCATGCTAGCTGTTAATGTGTCTACATGTTAAAGTTGAATCCTATAATTGAGTTAATTGTTTGATTCCGCATGATAATTTCCAGGGTTGTTCAATTCTTGATTTTGAAACGAGCCTTTGGTTTTGGTTTTTAGTTTGTTTTGGAGGTTTATCTCGGTTTGAGAGAACCTCTGGTATGATTTTGGAGAACAATATTTTGGATTTTAAAAACATTTGGTTTTGAAGCATTTCTGAAAAAAATTAGGAGCCTATTTTTGCCTTTATATCCAATACTTACTTGCAATCCAAACAAGTAGAATGATTTCTGATACAAGATTGTTCAAACATAAATACCATGAAGAGAGTCTTCATCTATGATTTCATTTGAAGTTGGATACAATGTGGAGTGAAAGAGGGCAACATATATCAGAACAATTTTTGGCATTTGCTATATTCATTGCCAACTGATTTCATTGTTTGAGATTTATCAAGTGTGAATCTCCATTTCTTTCATTTTACAATACTAATGTTTTGTGCTTCCTCATCACTGAAGTGTCCAAGGAAATTGTTTTTAGGTCAAACAAAGGGTGAAATCTTGAGATACTCTATGAAATGAAGGGCCAAAAACAAAATTAACCATCACACGCACACCCTCCCAGAAGGTTGGCAGTGCCCTTTCCAAAACTACCCACTGCAGGATGAGGTGGAGAGGTAAGTTCAAAGCCCCCATAACTTATTACTTCTTTCTTCACCTTTCCTTCTTCTATTTTCCTTGCAATTTAAGCATAAGAGAGAACTCCTAAATTCACTCATAACCCAACAAAAATAAAATGAAAATCAAAAGCTTTTTTCAGTCGGTACTTCAGCCACCACTTTCTTCACATCAATTCCCTTGTGTCTGCTGCCACCAGATTCATTCATTCCTGGAACAGTCCTAGTTAGAGGGTACACCTGGGCTTCTTCAGGGTCTCTTGGTGGAAACCCGAGACTCACTCATATCTACGTATATTGCTCTAACTGGAACTGTTCCAGTTAGAGAGCGAAACCCACCTTTTCGCTCACCTTTCGGTAGAGTCTCTTGGGCAAGGAATAAGACATTTAGGATAGATAGGCCGGTGAGTAAGCACTCTAGAGTTATTTTTTCAAAATTTGTGAAGCATAGGAAGGTAAACTGGCCCATCACTGAACATTAGTTTATCACCCAACATTTTGGCAGATCTTTCTCAAATCTTCTCCATTTTGAGCCATTTAAAATGTTATAAGAGTGCCTTCTCAAGCTTTACAAATCATCTTTGAAATGCAAAGCCAAAGGAGCAGCCAAAAAAGAGCAATGAAGAAAATTTGTTTTTTCGAATTGTAAAATATGACTTTGTTTCATTTTGATCCCTCCTATTTCATCAATGCATAACTTTCTTATTTTATGTTCAAATTGAGCAATTTAAACTGCTTCGAAATCGCCATCTCAAAGCTTTGCAAATCATCTTGTAACTCTAAAGGTAACATAGTAATATTTAAAGATTTTTTGATGGGTTCGAAAATAAGCTATGAGGTATTTGATCGAGAAATTTTTGTAAAAATGACCCTCCTACTTCGAAGGATCGGAAGTTTCTTGCCTCTAATCCATTTTGGCTGATTTATCTATTTTGTGATAGATGCCCAAAGAGAAGGGCTCCATCTATTCTTTGGACACCATAAACAATGGGCTTTCTTGCAAAAATGACAAGAAACCCTACGTTAAGTATACTATGACTGGCCTTTCTACCCTATCACTCATACTCTTGTGTTTCCTGCGTTGCTCCTTTACTTCTGTCACTCAAAAAACATTTGGAGCCCTCCAGTTCGTCAGTCCAATTACTCAAAAATCATTCAATTTGGTTCAGGAATGAAGAAAATATTAAAAATTGTTCAATATAAATATGTGTTTGATGATGGGTGATTCTACCCTACATGCGAAATTTTGGCTCTTGGGTAACACCCAGATTCATCTTGGCACCTCCACACTCACACTACCGACCATGTTCCTCGCTAAAAACTTAAACTACCTGCAATAGCAAGCCATACACTTGGTTAGCTTCACATTCATATTTATCTTGTAACCTAAAGCTAACCTCAACTTTTAGACAGGTGAGATTCAACCCACTTGAGAGTCCCTTGAGAGTCCCCTTAGAAAGGCGTGTCATTGGTGCTCTCTCCCTCTCTTCATGGTTTTGGGATGGGTTTCAGAAACTCTGACTTTGAACTAAAATATCTTAGACCCTGAAGTAGTAGTCCTGGGTACCTCTAACTGGACTGTGCCCAAAACAAAAAGAATGGCCCAACACCCAACACCCTAAAACAAAAGAGAAAAGCCTTTGATTGCAAGACACAAATTTTATAATTGTTATGGATAATGGGGTAAGTACTAAAAGTACTTCTCAGTTATTTTTCACTGCACCTTCACTTTTGGGAGTGCTGTTTGGCAAATTGGGTAAGCACCTACCTATATATCCTTTCTGTAAACCCACTGCCTTTCAACTCAGGTTTCAGTTGCAGTCTCTGGGGTGGAGGGGGCCTGGGAGAGGGGAGACTCTCAAACTCAAAACACTGGAGAGCTCAATCAAAGCGCACGCTGGGCTAAGTGGGCTTGTTGTGTTTGTTTCCCCCCCCCCCCACAGTCCAGACTCGAGCTTTCCTTAGGACCCCAGCTCCAGTCTCTTTCCTTCGATTGCAGTCTTTGGCTGCCGTCTGTTGTGTGTGTTTTTGTGTTGTAGTTTTTGTATTTTTGTTTTCCTTGGAATCGCAGCTCCACTCTCTTTGCAGTCGTTCTCTCTTTGTTTGAAATGCTTGCTTGTTTTCAAGCATTGCAGTAGTGTTTTGTGAGCTGCTGCGTCTCGAGGAGAGGAGAGGCGAGTGGCGAGGGGTGGGCAACCAAAATGGCGTGCATATCATCATCAGCATGGCAGCAGCAAGCAGTCGTGGTCCTCTTTCTCATTGCTGTGGCAGCTTCACAATGCGGAGCAGTGAGACATATGGGTACTGCTCCTTCTGTTGTGAAACTCTCGGAGCATAATCTCCCAGGCACCACCCAAGTGGAGGACTCACGAGCAGCAGGACATGCCCTTGCCAATGCCAAGAACACAGTTCAGCTTACTGCTGCCGCCGACGACAGGTACCATGATATTGGCGTTGTTGTCGTGTTTGAGGTCGCCCCATTGATCACGCAATTCATCTTCCTCTCTATCTGCTCCCATTCTCTCTTGGCACGTCCCTGCAGCTAGCTTGCCCGCAAGCTCTTTGATCAGCTCTCTCTCTCTCTTAGTCCCCTGAACTTAGATGATAACCACAGAATAACGCTCTCAGTCCGAGAGAGTTCTCTTGCCTTCTTCTTCTTCTTCGTCTCAAATAGATGACATGAAGCAGCTGGAGAAGAGGAAGAAGAAGACTGTGAGAGGAACTGGATCAAATGGGTCTCAGCTTCTTAGCATGATCATAACTGCTGTACATTTTGCAAGAGATTGAGCTCGCCAGAAGTGGGTGCGAAGTACAGCTTGTTTTTCCCTAGCATCTCTGAAGAAGGAGGAGAGAGAGAAGTTTGTGCGGTACTAAACTGTGCAATGCGGGTATGATGGGTTGCTGCTGCTGCATTGTAGTGTGATGGGCGTGAGCACAAACTACACCAGGCGAGTGTTGGCGGGCTGTGGAACTGGCAACCCAATCGACGACTGCTGGCGGTGCGACCCAGACTGGGCGAGCCACAGACAGAGCCTGGCAGATTGCGCAATCGGATTCGGGAGAAACGCAGTAGGAGGACAGAACGGACAAATCTACGTCGTTACAGACAACAGCGACGACGACGTCGTGAACCCAACTCCAGGGACACTGCGGTGGGGCGCCATACAAGACGAGCCGCTGTGGATCATCTTCCAGCAAGACATGCTGATCGAGCTGCAAGAGGAGCTGATCATGAACAGTTTCAAGACCTTGGACGGAAGAGGCGCGAACGTACACATAGCAGGACGTGCTTGCTTGACGATCCAGTTCGTTTCCAACATCATCGTGCACGGGATCCACATTCACGATTGCGTTTCTACGGGACCTGCCACGATACGCAGCACTCCGGAGCATGTCGGGAACAGAGGAACCACAGACGGAGATGGCATCAACGTCTTCGGATCCAATAATATCTGGATCGATCACAACTACTTCGCTAACTGCGCTGACGGTCTCACTGATGTCATTGAAGGCTCCACCGCCATCACCATCTCCAACAACTACTTCACTAACCATGACAAGGTTATGCTCCTTGGCGCTCATCCTCAGGATACCTTCGACAAAAACATGGAGGTCACTGTTGCCTTCAACCATTTCGGTGCCAACCTCGTCCAACGCATGCCAAGGTAAAGTGTGGAGGAGCTGCTTTGTACCTCCATTCTTATCTCTTCTTTCTTTCTTTCTTCTTTTTCTTGCTTTTTTGTTTGTTGTGAGCAGTGCGATGGTTGTGGTATTGAGCCATCTTTTTTTTCCTGTCGAGATCTTTGTTTGTTTTTCCGTCTTCTTGAACTTGCACTTTTTGCTGTTGAGTTCGTGTCTGTTCTTGCTTCTTCTTGTTCAGGACCCACCCACTGTGTGTCTTTGAACTTGTATTTGCTTTTGCTGTTGAGTTCTTGTTTGTTCTTGCTTCTTCTTTTTTGTGGGTACCTGGCCACTTTGTGTCTTCTGATGTATGGTGCTTTGCAATTGCTTCTGATGTGTGGTGCTTTGCAATGATTCTTCTGATGTGTGGCGTTTTGCAATTGCTTCTGATGTGTTGAGCTTTTGGTCAATGGGGTGCATGGGACTTGCAGATGTCGATTTGGGTATTTCCATGTGGTGAACAATTACTACTACTCATGGGGGACTTATGCAGTTGGTGGAAGTGAGAATCCGACCATCAACAGCGAGGGAAACTACTACATTGCACCAAGTGGAGCTCCCTTCAAGGAGGTGACAAAGCGCCTGGAGGACGATGGAACCAAGAGTATAGCTGATTGGGAGTCATGGAACTGGCGAAGTGCCGGCGACATTTTCATCAATGGTGCTTACTTCACTCCCTCAGGTGTCAACTCCAATGATGCCACTTTCTATGCCAAGGCTACTAGCTTCTCTGCTCGACCAGCCTCCATGGTCGGTGTGATGACCAATGATGCTGGTCCTCTCATGCTTTGATCATGGCACCAAGTGATCCTGATCATGTCTTGTGGCTGGCTTTCCTTGATTGATGAAAGCGGTTACTTTCAATCTGCGAAAACCTATGTTGACAACTATGTCTTGTGGTTGGCTTCAATCAGCTAAAAACCTACAGCAATTGCGTATTCTAGTTGGTTTCAATTTGCAAAAGCCGATGTCAACAATCATGTCTTGTGGTTGGTTTCAATTTGCAAAAACCTGTGTCGACAATTGTGTCTTGTCATTGGCTTTAGTGAAGCAAATAGTAAAGTTTGGAAATCGTCCCTGCACCAGAGTTTTACTTGCAACAACTGACCCCAAGAGCAATATGTTGCTTTGTAAACCTCAGAAAATTCCATCTGAGAGATTGCAGAAGACTTTATTTTACTCACCATTTTCCAGATCTTTCTTGGATAATTTGCATTAGGAAGGGAGTGCCTGATTCTGAGGTCACGCTGGGATGTGGCCCGAAAATTCGGTACTGCATTGTATGATTTTACATGTGGGGAAGAAACAAGTAGTTGTTAGGGACTTGAAGCTTTATTTTATGGCAATCTTTTTCCTTCTTTGAGCCATCACTTCAATTGCAAAAACATTTGTAATTTCAAGGTGATAAACTAAGTTCTTTCTTGTGAGGGAAAAATAGAGGCAATTTGCATCTCTACTGCATGTTGTGAATTGACCTGAAAACCAATAAAGCAATAGATTGTACTCTTGTGGTTTTGGTCTTTTTTTCTCTGCTTTTGTTTCGCATTCTCTGTTGCAGAGCAGACAAAACCTTGTAACCCAAATACATTGAGCACTCAATCTTCCTGTCATGATGTGCAAATTGCTTTCTCCAGCATCAACACCAGAACTTGAAAGTGTGCCCTAGAGGATCTGTAATCCCCCTGTTCTTTCCATTTGGACGGAAAACACAATTTTCATCATCTTGTAATTTCATAAACGTTGCACCCAACAGAAATTAAATCTCCAAACTGACTATCTGAAACTACAAGTCACTGACCCATCAATTAATTATTACTGACTTTTGTTTTGTTTGTTTTGAAATTCAAAAAGCACTTCCTTAATAGATAGACCCATTACTCTCCTTCACATGCTGGATCTGGTTTAGGGTTTAGCTCTTCTGATTGATTATATATTGAAACACAAATAAATTGTCCTGCACTGCACTGCAGCGGCAATCATACATGTATCAAAAGTGTACATAGTTTTTTTACTTATCTCAAAATGGCCACGGTGCAGCAATGAGAGAAACTCGAAAGCTACCATCATTGTTGACTGCAGTTGACATAATGATGCGTACACTATTAAAGAACCTCTGAAAAAGGTGGAGGTTGTGAGTAAAGCACAGACACACAACCTCAGTTGTCAGTTCCTTCAACTAAAACAAATGGTGGGGCTGTTTATGTCTTAGGGAAGTCTTCTTCCCAAGGCCCTCACTATGTTTGAGGGGGGATAAGCAAGGGCCTTAGAAGGAGGCCTAAGTTCTTCAGCCCAACCATACAGTGAGTGCCAAGGGAAGAAGCCTTCCTCGGAGTGATATGCCTAAATTTATAATCAGAGATTGGGACAATTGCCAGAAGGGCCTTTTGCAAATGGAAGGAACAAGAACTGAAACATGTC
>Ga0116229_10000916_pt1 | contig 43709 bp, 32 predicted proteins | sample S1TSphgellanicum_3_FD_87313 | JGI IMG/M metagenome (GOLD analysis project Ga0116229, IMG submission 87313) | Host-associated microbial communities from peat moss isolated from Minnesota, USA - S1T2_Fc - Sphagnum magellanicum MG | ecosystem: Host-associated > Plants > Peat moss > Unclassified...
TCTCTCTCTCTCTCTCTCTCTCTCTTCTTCATTTCTCTCGTTAAGCGCAGCTGCCCGGTGTGTCTCTTTGCTTTGTTGTGCTGTAAATATTCCTTTGTTAGCTCCTTGTGAGGAATGCTTTGATCTCTCGCGCTCCAGGACACAGGATCGTCGTCGTCGGCGGAGATGGTGCGATGCAAGGCGGCTGTGCGCAGGGCCTCGGTGCTTCCGGTTGCGATGTTGTGTTTTTTCCTGGCGGTTGTGAGTTTGTTTCGCTTTTGCGATGCGGAAATCAAGCACATGGTCATTACGGAAGACGCCCGCCTCTTCATCTTGTTCGAGACTTTCGGGTTCGAGTCGGGAGGCGTGGTGAACATCAACATCTCAGACGTCAAGCTTCCGGAAGGCGACCATAAGCGAGCGGGATTCTTTCTCTCCCGTAATGAGGATCTTGTGCCTGCATACGCCGACTTGCAACAAGAGCAAAAGGACTGCCTGTTGGAGAGCTCGCGGATCAAAACGCTCTTCACGCTCTCGGAAGCCGCACAAGACTTGACGGATACAGGTTTGCCGTATGCCTACTCGTCTAAGGTGGATATTGGCGACGAGTACAGCCTCTATTTCGAGAATTGCTTGAAGCAGCCGGTTTCCATAGACGTAACGACTTCCATGTACAATGTGGAGAACGGGAAGAAGGACTATCTGCCGATGGGGCAAACACAGCTACCTACGCTTTTCTTCACCTTCTTTCTTGCACATCTTGCACTGTTAGGTATCTGGATCTACATTTGTTGGAATCAGAAGCTCTCCGTGCATCGCATCCACATTCTCATGGGGGTCTTGGTTGTGCTCAAGGCACTCAACTTGATTTGTGAGGCGGAAGAGAAGCAGTACGTGAAGAGGACGGGGACGCCGCATGGCTGGGATGTTGCTTACTACATATTCAATTTCCTCCGGGGAGGAATGCTGTTCGTTGTGATCATTCTGATCGGCACGGGCTGGTCCTTTCTGAGGCCATACCTACAAGACAAGGAAAAGAAGGTACTCATGGTTGTCATCCCTCTTCAGGTTTTTGCCAATGCCGCCTTCGTTGTTTACGATGAAGCTGGACCTTCCACCAAAGACTTCTTCACGTGGAAACAAGTGTTTCTTCTTTTGGATATCATCTGCTGTTGTGCAGTGTTGTTCCCCATCGTCTGGTCAATCAAGCATCTGAGAGAGGCATCTCACGCTGATGGCAAAGCAGCACGGAACTTGGAGAAGCTCACTTTGTTCCGTCAATACTACATTGTGGTAGTTAGCTACATTTACTTCACTCGCATTGTGGTTTTTGCACTCTTCACTGTCACAGTATATCGATACAGATGGACTGGCACTTTCGCAGATGAGATGGCCGCTCTTGCCTTTTACATTTATACAGGATACAAGTTCAAGCCAGTTGAGCACAATCCCTATCTTGGGCTTGATGATGATGAGGAAGAAGCTGCTGCACAGGAGGCTTTGAAGGATGATGAGTTTGATTTGTAGACTGAGACCCATGGTCACATTGCATGTCCCATGGAGGATGACCTCCTTCTCTATTTGTTCTTCTCTGTGCAGCTTCCATTATTACCCTATGCCTTCCAGATTGGTTATTTCTAATGTATGTATTCTACTTAGGGATCTGAAGGCAGGAAGTTTTCAAAACCTCCTGTGCAGCAGCTTCTTAGAGAGGGCTGTGTGCAGATGCTTGTTATGCTTCTTAAAGAGCAGTTCAACTATTTGCAAACCCTACAACTGAGGAATATTCATGGTCAATCAGGCACTTTGGATGAGAGTAAGCTGAGGTCCCTCGGCTTCTTCTCTGCTTTCATTGGTGATAAGATCTGCAGCCTCTTCAAATGGCTCTTCTCTGAACCCAACTTTTGTTTCAACATGACATTTGTCATTAAGTTTTCTGCTTCCATCTTTGTGACCAGATTTCTGTCAGGTTTGCCTTCAGTATCTATGTGTGCCTGTGTACTGGAGTCTCAGATGACTGCTTTTTTACTTCCTGTAGTGTGTATTTTGTTTAGTCCCTTTGGTTGAGAATTAAGTCTTCGCCATCTGGTTTCGTGCATGGAAGTTTTGAGAGGCAGAAAAGTAGACCTAGTACTGGGCCCACTGTTTTGCATACAAAATCAATTGCAGGTGATTGATTGTGTCTCCATCATTTGCTGAGCTTATTTGGTTATTCTCCCTTGTTCCATTTATTGCAGCTGCCTTGACACATAAGGTTCTTGACATGGCATCAATGGCCATAGAGAAAGCTGAGTTGTTTCTTAGAGATTTGACATTAAAGAGCTGACATTGACACATTCTGGAATATCTCCTGCACTGGTCATGTTTGCACCTACTTGCCATGTCTGTTTTGTGCTGAAGTGCAAAAGCAAATGCATATTTAGGAAGCACCTTGCCACACGATGGCTCTGGCCTTCAAATGACATCCATCAATATACTAAATCGGAAACACATGGTGATTAGCATGATGAAGCCCAAGTGGTTCCTTCAGTTATACTGGAAATGTTTCTGTAGTGGACTCCACATGATCCTAGAATGTAGGAGAGATACCAAACTTAGGCCTGTTTCTGGTGCATCACAATATCTGTACCCTGAAGGGCAGAGCCAACAAACCAAAAGAGGGAACATATAGCTTATTCTTTTTTTTTCTTAGCTTCAAGTTTTCTTATGTACTTTTGTCATAAAATGCTTGAGTTAAAGCATGGTAATGCATGTAGCTGGGGTGTGATTCACATTTAGGGAAACTCTTTTTTTGTGTCTTTCCCAAGCACATAAATGTATAAGTTTCCATAGACATCCCCAAGAACAACAGGACAAGAAGATCCCAATCCTGACATAGCCTTCTTTTCTTCATTGAAAAAAGGGGGAACAGAAGAAGAACATGGAAGTTGGAGGAGTTCAATGATTAAGTTGGTTCAAGAGATTCACTAGGCTACATCCTCAAACAGTGTACCTACTCATGATCTTTGAGAGAAAGTAATACTGTGCCATGTGGTAGGTGTCATAGCACAGAGAGTCTCTCTCCTTTTCATTTACCTCCCTTGTCATGGCAGGAATCTGGCTGGTCTTGCACTCAAGTTGCTTTGCTGAGTGTTCTCTTGCAATAAAGTTTTGCCAGGTTTACCTCATTGCTCCAGTGAACCAACAGCCACCCACACACCATAGACATGGATGATGGGCGGACAGGGAATACTTAGTAAATTTTTGGGGTTTCAGTTGCCAAAAGGCAGAAGAAAAATAGGGAATATTGCCAGATTGTTAGATTTCGTTCCAGTAAGTAGCCAGAAATATAGAAGGATGACTAAAACTTTGTGGTTCGTATCTGGTTAAGAGATGATCCCAGTGTCGGCTTCATAAAAGTTTAGGAAACCACTGGTTCCTACTACCTAGCTAACCATGGTGGTTAAGTCAGTTTCTGTTTTTCCTCCCTACCAACAAACAACCCATCTGCCCTTAAGAGCATTCCCACTGGCACACTTCAAAAAAAGTGTAAACTGGCTTTGGGCCAGCATTTGATGATGTGGGTGGCAATGGGCACTGTAAAGTTTAACATCTATCATTGATTGCCCAAATCGATTGATTGGTCTAAGTGGTTTGTTATTAGTAATCTCTTACCTTTTCTTCTTCTAGTTTCACGTTTATGAGTGAGGCAATCAATCATTCAATCACATTGGGAATACAACCCTCCAAAGCAACAAACTGGGCCCTCCTGAGTGCATGTGGAGCCCTCTCATTGATGACATGAAATTTATGGTCCTAAAACTGTGTGTCATCATTTTCAGCCTAGGCTAATGGAAGGACAAGGGAGTCTGGGTGAATGAGTCCTCATTTCATGTTTGATCAATCCTGCTGGCACTTCTTCAATTTTGGGTTTTGAGTTTTTTTGGCTCTGCCCATAGGGAAGAGACTATGCTTTAGTGTAGGTTTTGAGCATAAAATTTTGGCTCGAACTTGACCCAATGTGTGAGTGATCTGGAGAACTATGTGTGCATATGATGGATGGGCATGTTCCATCGAAGTTTATGCACCTAAATGGGAAGTTCTAGACCCAATAAGGAAAGTTTTTAGTTTGATATTTGAACCTGTCATAAAGGGCAGTCGTTATGTGATGAGCTGGTTGTTTCTCTTCTTGATTTTGTGCGGATCAGTTGTGTGCACAAATTCAGCAAATGTTTGTGGGGATGAAGGATGCAGGCACAAACAAGGGTGCAATTTGTGTGTCAGAGAACAGTTGCATAATTCAGGTGCTGGGAAAGGAATCCAACATGAAAAAGGAATTCAAGACTTTCTCTTGTTTGTAGCCTGTTACAGGCATCCTTCTGAGCATCCATGTTTTGGCATTACAAAGACATTAAACAAGCTTGCAGTTCCAGATTTGTTGCCCAAAGGAGTAAAAAAGGTTCTTGTGGAGCCTGTGGCAGCATGTGCGGATATTATGCGCCATGTCTCATGAGCCATCAAAGCTCTGAGATGATAATGGCAACCTCAAAAGGTGTGAGGAAGACTACAAATCCTGAGAGCCTTGTGTCTTCACAAAACAGGCACATTCAAGAGGTTCCTGAATGTAACCATGGAGATGTAGCTTGTTTGCAATTTGTGACTTCCAAGACACAGAGATAGGTTTGGGATGGACCAAAAAGTTGTGACAGCTCCTGCCACTCCTTGGGAGTCTTATATTGCACTTGGACAGGCCTGTGAAGATGATGAGTGGCTTGACTGAGCTTTGAAGGAATTACCCTGTCTGGTGCTTGGTTCTGTCTCTCAGCTCACCAGAAATAGATGTTGAAACTATTTCAGGCAGGCCAAGCAAGATTAGTGATACACCTGTTGCCAAGACCTGTACAAAAGACTTCAGTGGCAGAACCAAAAGCTGTGAAGGCACCAGAACCTGTAGTGGGCATGGACAGGGGATGCTGGTTCAACTTTGAGGGACATATTTGGATTCCTTGGACATTCAAGGGCAATTGATTGGAAGACAAACTTTTTCTACAGCTGCAGATTGCTATGCTGCTGCTGTAGATACATTTGTTTAATCACTTGAATGTTCTCAAGAGCTTGAGTCAACATTATGGAACACGGGATGGGCATGCTATGAGCTAGGGTGGTGGAGGCTTTGCACATAGGGATTTAAAAGGAGCAGAAGGAGCATTTGAGACAGATATTGTTGCAGCCAGAGCAGTTAAGGATCTGATCAATATTCTGCTATCTTGCTGATGGCCAAAAGGCAGCTGACGTAAACTTTCTTCTCAGTTAGCTGGTTGAGAGGAATGCCAGCTACCCCAATACTTGTATACCTACACTCAAAACTGTTTCAGAAGCAAAATTGTTGTCTCAAGAGACTTTAGAATTTTGTGGGGGGAGGGTTTGTGTGCTCATGGGAGCTGGAGATGGTGTTGAGCATTTGATTGGTTGGAGTTGGAATGAAGTTCCGATTCAATTTGTACATACTTATCCTAGGCAAGGTGTCCTTGCAAGGGATTAGAATGCAACGGCATTGAAGAAAGGAGAAGAAGCAAATGCCATTTGAGAAAGAAATATAGGTCCAAAATCAAGGTCAGCAAAAGAACTTATATTCTTGTCCAAAATGACACGGCAAAGAAATCTAGCATGCTGGAGAGACAAGATGTGAAAAGGAGGCACATCTAGGTATTGTAGGGATTTGAGTGTGAGGGGGATTGGATTAGGGTTGCTAAGGGTCATTGTATGCTTTCTACAGAAGTTGCAAGATGAGTTGTGGGTCTATGTTGTGACACCAAAGAAGAAAAATGCATTGATGGAAGGGAGCTTCTAGAAAAAGCTTGCTAGGTTGCATTGTGTCTATTTGTAGGAAATAGTTGATGTTTATGGGAGATGTTTTGCTCTAGGAGACAAGTGTTAAGGAGGCAGGTGCTTTGGTGGTTTTCTAAGGAGTGCTACATTTGCTGATTAGGTTTGCAAGATTTTCGAGATGAGGAATTGCCGATTAATGCTTCAAATGTCATTGGGAGAATGTTGGGGATGCGTTTGAGAAGAATATGTGTACAAAACACGACTTGATGGGAAAGCATTCAGCACATTTGGAGACAAGGAATTGAGTACTTTGAATTGGAAAGAAGCTTAGGAGAAGAGGATGCTTGTTAGTTCATCATATTTCTATGATTGTGTTTGATTTGGAGATTTAGTTGAACCATGTTCCGTATGAGATGCTACTTTTAACTATTTTCACTATGCTCTAATAGTTAAATTAGGTCAGGGAATGTACCATCCAATCACATTATGACGGGTTGATGTCTCGAAGTGATGTCAACTGCAAAGCAATTTGAGCTTAGAGGTATGCATATGGCATGTGGTAGTAAAAGGTCAAGTTGCATTGTGTGGGGATTTGGGGTTGCAATATTTAGAAGGTAATGGAAGATGTGGTAGCCCTAGGGACAAGTGAAACTAGGATAGAAAGTGCATTAAACCTATTTGAGAGCAAAATGTCAAACAATACCAAAAAATTAGGGCAACATAGAGTTGAATTTGTGCCTAGGTGGTTATGGCCTTACATTCTTTGGGATTAAGGATTTGTGCAAAATGAAATGAATAGGGTTGGAGTGTTCAAAGCATACAATGCAATTTAATTTAAGAGTAATGACAATGTTATTAGTAGATTTCATATGCATTTAATTGTGTAAAGCTCAACAAATTAAGTGAACATTGAGAAAATTAAATCAATTATGACTAGACCTAAAGTTTTGTGGTTGATTTCCTTGCTAAGGTAGATCACTAAAGACCATGTCACATCTAGCTATAAGGCCCTACCTCTAACACTACCTTAACATTAGGTTTAAGGCCATATAGTTTGAATGTCAATGACGGTCATCATGAAACATACCCAATCATTTTGGCATACCTTTCAATTATCCACACCAATGTTGAAACAACAATTACCACCAAACCATCATCATCACAAAACATTAGCATGTTTAGACTTACAACAAAAGCTACATATTTTTTCTCTTTCATTTTCTTGTGTTTGTTTTATTTTTGTTGTTGTTCTACTAGTTACGCAAGCTTGTATTTTGCATTTTGTTGCTCTCACACAATGGTGTGAAGTTCAAGAACTTGGACTCTCCAATGCCTATGTGGTAAATAAAATGGTAGTTTTGTTTTGGTGCAACAATGTCAAAGCCTAAGTATCTAAACTTTGGCATCTCCAATACTCTGATGTAAAGTTCTCCCATTTTGTGCAATTCATTTTTGGCATCTTTGTTCTGCATCCTTGGTGCAACCATACCATATGATTCAAATAAAGTCCTTTCTTTTCTTATTTACAAATTAAATAATGGCTTCATGTGTTGTACAACACTTCAGAATTTCCTAATATTGTACATTGTTTGTTTTTATAGGACAATAATCATTTTGCATAAGTTTTTTTTAATTTTTTGGCTTTGGGATGTTGTTTTTTGCATTTGCATGTGTGGGGGGAAAGGATGATAAATTTGTTGACAAGGTAACAACAATATTAAATGTGAAGAGACTTCAAGACAAGGCCTGTCACTAACAAAAACCATATATCAATGAACTTCCTTCATAAGGTTTACAATCTATAAGTTGGTTTTCATTTCATTATAAAATGATTCAAAGACAGTTAAACTAAAATTATATATATGAAACTTTGTCTCCTTGTGTATTATGTTACTATTGAAAGAAGTTTTTCATTTTTTCTATGTAACTTCAAAAAAATTATTTTAAAAATGTTGTAGTTTTATTTGTGTGCATCTAAGAGAAATGAACCTCTATGATTGGTCACTATTGTTAGGAAGTTTTGCATTGTAGATCAAAATCATATAGGAGGCATCAAAGTCCACCATGGATTCAAGCTTGCTAGTTAGTTGAAGATCTGGTCATAGATTTGTAGCAAAGTTTCCAAGAATTAAGGATGTTTATCATATTGCATGAATCTTGTACCTTGTTAACAATTGGTGAAGAGTTCAAACATTGGATCAAGCCTTGTTCAACAACTTGGTTTACTCATTTCTTAACAACATAATATGATGTTAATAGATGGATCTAAATTTTTTGAATGTGGAAAGAAATCTTTTCGGACTTAAGCAACCAAGTGAAACTTTTGATTTTAATACATGATACCAAAGTATAAAAAGGTCATCCTCATAAAATCAAAGTTGTGTGTGCAATCTACAAGCCTACACAAAGTGCAAACATTTTAAGATGTAATGAATTGTTTGCCATTGGAAGATCCATTGTAGTTCTTGTGATTTAGGAAGTGGTAATGGTAATTAATGTTGTGTTAAAAAAACTAATCATGTGGCCCATGGGTGATAAAATACAAGTTGTGATCATAGAGGTCAAGAATTAATGTGGTATGTTGAATGTGACGAGTGCTATTGATGACATTCACATTGTCATATCAAAACCTTTTGGTGCCTTTGTTGAGGACTATTACTACCACAAGATTGGAGGTTATAGTATTGTTGCACAAGCAATGAATGACAACTAGACTTGAGATTCATTGATGCGTATGTGAAATTGCTTAGGAGTGTGAATGATTCCCATGTTTTGAAAAAATCTTGGTTGTACAAATGTGCAATGCAAAGGGGAATATTTGATACGGTTGTTGGTTCATTATATGGATTGCCCCCTTATTTACTTGGAGATAAAGGTTATCCATTGTTGCCTTGGCTCATGACATTGCACAATCAAAATGAAAAACATCACTTGGTTTTGGAACTTTTGTATTATTGCAAACATAAGCGGGGGAGGTCAATTGTGGGAAATGGTTTTGGCATAATGAAACAAATGTTTGAAGAGCTTTTGAGGAAAATAGGGTTGCGTATAGCGATTGTTCTTGATGTGTTCAATGCTTGTTGTCTTTTTCATAATTTGATCCTTGGGAGGCAAAAAGTGAATGTTGAAAAGTTCATGCAAGTTATTTAGATTGAAACCATGTAGGAGGATGCATTTGTGTGTGACCCTATTTTCTATGGACATTTCCTAGTAATCCTCATTATGACAAATAATGACCATGTAATTAATTATCTTTTTGTAGTTTCTTTAGAAAGGTCCCCACTTGTCCTTACAAGTTGCTCCATTGTCGAAATGCTCAAAATTACCATTGGCCATGACATATGTTGAAATGAACTTCCATTATATGATGGATGTTTCCATGTTGTCTTTGTAATCAATGATTGCCAAGTTGGCCTCATTGATTGTTGGTGATGTTACTCAATGGAGTTTCTTTAAGAAATTTTGTTTTGCATTCCTACCAGAGGGCCACATCTTTACCAAAGACACAAGAGTCTTGCAATTCCTACAATTTGTAAATAAGTAGAATGTAAATAAGATAAAACACTTGGAATTTGGAAAACTTGATGGATAGAACTCTTCCAAATTCGGAAATTGGGTCAATGACAAAACTTTTGCAATTTGGAAATCTTGATCAAAGATATAACTCGTCAATTTGGAAATCTTGATCAATGACATAACGCTTGCAATTTGGGAAACATTATTAGAAAGAATTCTTACAATTTGTAAATTGTGATCAGAATTAGGACTCTTGTAATTTGGGATTCTTGATCATAAAGAACTCTTGCAATTTACAATCTGCATTTGTAGGCGTTTCCATAGCAAGGAAAGAGAGGGGGGCACAAAGAGGGGGGAAATGAATGAAGAGAGAAAAAGAGGGAAGAACGGAAAAAATGAAAGAAGACAGAGAAAGTGGAAAGAGAGAGAGTGTGATGGGTCTTTAACATTGAGTTATTCGCTATTTTTTGAGGCTTTACATAACACCAACAAAAAGTCACTAAATTCATCTTTTTAAAAGATTAACTAGACAGTCGGTGTTAGTAGACATTGGGTATTAACACCAATGCCATGTCATCTGCCACATAGGATTTGATGTTAATTGCTACCAAATATGTGTACTCATGGTGTTTTTTTTCACTCTAAACACTGGTCTACCACTGATATTACCTCTAGGTGTGGCACAGGCTTAAGATTAACCAATAAGCATCTTTAGAAGTTATGCTTTGTTTGAACTTCAGTTGAGTTCACATTTTTGTTGCTCCATGGATGTAATCCCTAGTCTGTAAAATGTTCATGTGGTCTATGTTGAGTCTTGTACTGTAAGGAGGTCAATGCAACTGGGGTCTTGGAGTTCAATAGATTGCAGTCAATGTTGCTTCTTCTTCTGCGTGATAAGTCTGATAATCATACAAATATTCCACATGCAGAAAAAATCAATCCAAAGTCCACTCATGTATACTCAGAGTAGACAACTGCAGCTTAGATTCTAATTGCATCACAATTACATTGGGATGGGGGGTTGGGAATTTCTTTCCTTCCGCAGCTCTCAAACCCCCTTGATGATAGTGACCAACCACTTCAGCAAATGCATGACAAAAAACATGTGTCATGCAGGCCAACGTACACAATCAAAATTGTGAAATGTGTTTTTTCAATCTCTCCAAACCAGTGCAAATTAGAGACTAAGTAAGCACCTACATATGGCATGCCCAATTAAGTCATGCCTGTAAATCATTTCAGGTTATGAATTTCTTACCTCCCCCCCAACCTGCATTCCTTCTCTAAGTTCCAAAAGAAATTGTGGAAAGAAAAACAAGGGATCTACATTGTGCACATTTTTCTTACCTACATGTCATGCAGCAATCCATCCTCATCAGTTACAACAGTTTCTGGTGTGGATGCCCCATTTTCTTGTCCAGAGTCTCCGTTGACTTCATCATTCAGTTCTTCATCAACAAAATCGTGTTTACATTCTAGGGCTTTCTTGGCCAGGTCTGCATGTCCATCCTGGTCCTCTCTGCCACCCTGTTTTTTCACCTTGTTATCTTGAAACTCAGTCAAATTTCTTTGCTTCCGTTTTCTGCTATGAAGCTGTCTCTCAAAGTTTCTTGTTATCCTTCTGTTGATAGTTTCCTCGACCAGATTTTGCTCCTCTTGCTCCTCTTGCTCCTCTTGCTCTTCTCCCTCAACGTCTTCTCTGCCCTCAGCATCTTCAAGCTCTTGAGACTCTTTACTTCGCCGAATTCCCCGCTCTATGTTCTTAGTCTTCCTTCCACTGGCACTAACTTCTACCTTCAGCAAGTTTGCCTCTTGCCTAAAAATATGTGGTGCCCGGAAGCAGAACAGTGAGAGATCAGTGAACTCCAAAACATGTTCAGTCTTCCTGCAACTCAAGAAACAGGTTGTCACTGTAAGGCAATAGTGGCCATCAGAGAAGATTACCTCAAATAGTCTTTGAAAGGACTAGTGTGGAGTCCAAATCAAGAGCTGTAAACATTATTTCTCAACTATTGTGCAGTTTAGACCTTGGTAATGTCAAATGCAGTGTAATGTTTGCAACATCTGTGCAAGTTTTAGAAGACTTGAACTGATGCAATTTGAAGAAAATGACATCGCATATGATCCTGCAGAACCTTCCAGGAAATGCATTGATTGAACAGTTTAGATGCTCAATAGATGTAGATCTATCAATGTGTTTCTTGCAAATGCAAATAGATTATACTTTGTGTTCCATACTACCTGTAAACTCCCAGTTCTGCAGTTCTCAGCATGAGACGACAACTTGCATAGAATCCCTCCAACCCAGGTTTTGCAGAGTCCAGGGTTTTGATATTGATATTGCTCTCAACAACATACTGGCACCACACAGCAGTTAGGTGTCAGAAGTCCTCTTGCAACTTGTGAGACCACAGTGTTTGAACAGTTGTAACTTGTGTAGGTGGGATGACACAGCACAAAACTTAATACTGAAAAGCACATGAAAACTGCATAACTATGCATGAGTATTGTTAAGCAGTTACATGGCCACCAAGACTTATTTGGCTGCTCCTGAAGTAAGGGGTTTGCAAAACAGTGATGTTCCACTAAACTTCCACTGCTTGCTCAGGCAGTCATCTATGGAGGGGTGTGGCAAGCTAATCCAAATTATGGGAAGAGTATACCTTCAAGCTTTGTTCATGAAGCCATACATATGCAAGACAGGGAAAGAAGCACAAGGTACCACAAAAAAAGGGCTCCATGTTTGACGGCTGTAGACTGCCCACACCTCATCCTTTCCAGGATAAACATAAAATTTGTCTCCCAGTGTCAGGCAGCTTGTCACCCTGTCATACATCCATACACAAATGAGAGGTGCAATTTCAGTTGTTGTACCATTTCCCTACCATCATAGTTCCTACTTGAGTTGTTTCCTGCATTTAATCTCCAAACAACACATAAAAGTAACCTTAGATCTTTGACCAATCCATCACCGTAAAGATCTCAACAATAGGAGTTCAGTTCCAATCAAACCTTCTTGCAATTACCTTGTTGCCTTATACAGCCTTACCCAGTTGAGATGGAGAGAGACAGGGCACTCAAGCTTTTGATTGAAGACATCTTCTATTTCTACTGTTTTAGTTGCAAACATCAAGTATGAGTTCAGAGCAAACCTGTGAGAAAAGGTAGTCCAAGCCACCTGGGTGTCAACTTCTTCTCGCAACTCAAAGAGACCTGTTCCCCTGAGTGGATTCCATTCATCATCTTCACCCTCAAGATAAGGTGTGGTGATCTCAAGATATTGCCTGCTCAGAAGAGAATGACCCCATCAGGACATTTCTACCTTGTTCAAGACATCTAAAAATGTAGAGGCAAGTTTTTTGGCCCAAATCTCTTAGAATGTTTTGTCTAAGTCAAAACCCTGAATGGGACTGCAAATGTCAATGCTTATATGAAATTAGTCAGCAGAATGCTGCATCAGTCCATTTAGATGCTTGCTGGACAAGGGAGAAAGAAATTTGAATTGCAAAGAAGCTCCTGCAGAGATTACTTACATTTCAATGTACAGAGGGTGTTTCTTAGCACCATAGCTCATGCGTGAAAACCTGTCACCTGCCCTTTTCAAGATGCGTGCATACCAATTAGGTCGCTCATGCTCATTGTACAATGCCCACACCTGCAACATGCAATGCATCGAAAGACAAGTTATGAAAGACGGGATGATTCACGAAAGGAGGATGAACATCCAGTTCACAGCCGAGGGAGACTATCTGATCTTCCACAAATCTTATTGGAATAGCTTTGCAAAGCTAAACACAGAAGAAGAGCAGCCAGTTGACATCCAATCAGAATCAGACAATCACTTTACAAAGAAGAGCCATAGAAAAGCTTCCAGAAAACTGCCTGCTAAGTAAAGCTTGGGAAAAAAGTATAACTCAGTTCACACACATGAATAGCTTATCCATATCAGGTGATATTGAGAGAGCAGGATGAGATGCTATCAAAGGAATATGAAGTGAACGAGGAATACATCATAAGGTTCCATGACAGAGCACTCATTCTCCTTTGTTGGCCCTGGGATAATGACAGGTTGTCCAAGCACCCGCACCGACCCTTTCAGAAGAGGGCTTATGAGATATCCAATGGTTGGAACCTATGGCACAAGGCAAAAGAAATGCATCTTGACATACAAACTCTCTTAGACAACCAAAGTACTGGGTTGCCACCAGAACTTTTTCATTGTAGAGATCAAAGATGAGTCAACTTTGAAGAGGTTCTGAATACTTGCTAAGTTTCACGAAACAGCTAAAACTATTGACAGTTGCTATACAAAGCTTGAGATATTTACCGTGAAGGTATTACCCAGCAATGCCCACCGAATTGCAGGGCTGATAGGATTTTGTGACAATGACCCCCGATTCCCAGAAATCTTCCCTTGTTTCTTCTTTGAGGCACTTTTGGTCTCCATTTTAGACCTGATCAATCCACCAATGATGATTATTCATGGATGGAACAAGGTAATTTTGAAAGGTTTGATTTAAAAAGCTGCAAGGCACTGTGCCTCAATCAGCTACCTCCCTCTTCCATCCAGAGTAGCAGCCATCTTAAGCAGCTATTTTTGTTTTGTTAAAGACATCCTAGGGTAATCTCATACTAAAACATAAATATTTGACAAAATTAGATAGGACATAACTGCTGCCTTTCATGACTTATTTGGCAATTTAAAACCTGAAAGTTGCCTCTACTGGTGGGTCCAGAAGCCACAGCACATTAACATAGCAGTAGGTGTGGCTCTTTTAATTTTCAGATAATCTGCAATGGACCTTCAACTGCATCAAGTGTACATGGCATGCTCATCATTTCTGGGAGATCAAACATATGTGTGCACATAGATGGACATCTAGATATTACAAATCCTTTTTCTTCTGTGTTGGCTGCACTTTGTAAGTTCAAAAGAAATCTCAGGATCATGGAATAAAAAGTTCCAACAGACCTTTTCTGCCTTCAAAGCAAAGATTATGGACAACAGAAGGAGTTGGTGTCTTCACAGACAAACATACTTCCATTGATCATCACCAAATTTTCAGGTAGAATCTGCTCATGAATTCTAATGATTGTTCCATCTCACTTTCTACGACTGGATCAGATAGTGCCCTTCAGTTGAAAAAAACACACCACATCATTTGGAGACAGTCATTGATCAGAGCCATATGGAGTGTAGACATCAAACTTGAAATGACTACTTACAGGGTTTGAACAAGAGCATTTGTCTGATGCTTAGCTTCAGTAATAAGCAAGTTGGTGTGATTGGGTGGGTATCCCATCATTACTTCCACCTCTATTTGAGTAATCCCACGCATTTTTCTCGTTTCAATGTCCATCACATGCTCCAACAAGCAGCTGTTTGCCTTGTCACTTCCAAATCCCATGACAACCTATGGTACACCAGCATCAAATGAAATGGAGTCATCTAGCTTGCAGAAGAGAAACAGGCCTGGAGAGGGGACAGGACACACCACTTAAAGAACCAGTTCAATCCACATTGACTGAAATGCTACAAAGTGCATGGGCAAAAGAGAACAGCATCAAGGAAAGCAAGAGAAAGAAGCTTCCATAGACCCAAGGCTAGATAGAAGGATACATACCCCAGTTTTTTCTTCAAGGGCAATGGCATTCTGCAGGCAGCTCTGTACAAATGTAGAAGGATGATCCTTCACACGTGGCAACCTTGGAGGATAAGGAATATTGGTCCAGTACACACGCCGCCTCCTGGTTGGAGTGAGCTCAATTGAGTCCAATTCTATGGGGTGCACTCTGAGGTATTTCGAAATCTCTTCCCGGTCAATCCATGTCATTGATGCCACGTTCTCAACCAAAAACCTGCAGCAAGACCAGTGCAGGAACTCCGTGTAGAGCTGATGTTAAGAACAGGATTGGCTTTCCATTTACTTAATGAAATAAAGAAATATATTTGCACAACATGTAAAATGAAGCTCAGAACTTACCACTTTGGCTTAAACTCTTTGAGTACTCGCAGCAGATCAAAGAAGAGCTTGCTCCGTTGGCCATGAAGACTGAACCATTATGCAAATTGAGATTCATGCAGAGAAGACCACACAACAGACTGAGTTCATGGAGTTCATAATGTCTTACGAGAATAGTCCTCTCTTGTCTCCTTTACAAAACCGTGTGATACAGAACACCTTAAAGAACACTTTTCAGTATGAGATTTACAAGAGAGGAAATCTTACCCTTCTCTTCTGCCCATAGCACTAAGGTCTTGGCAGGGGAAGCCACCAACAACAAGATCAACATTCCCAGAAAAGGACGTTCTATCAAGTTTTCTCACATCACCTACATGATGTACATCGGGATACCTTGCCTTCACAACTTGGATGGCTGGAGGACTCTGCATGGCAAACAAACACTGTGTTTATCATCCTTTCTCAGAAGTTGGTAATCTTGAAGTGCAATTCAAGTTCTCTAGATGGCATCCACTAACTGAAGAATTTGTTGAGCAGGATCTAGACAACAGAGCTATCTCGGGTTGACTTTTACACAATTCATCTGTTTTGTCTTTCCTCTTTCTCACAATTTGAAGAGAGCAAAGTTGAGCTCACCACTTCTGAGCTATAGCCAACAAAGGGGATTCCAAGTCGAGTAAGAGCTGCCCAGATGCCACCAATTCCATCAAAAAGGCTCAATACCACTAGCTTTTCTCCCTTCCAAGGCCCTGCCTTCTTTCTGAATGCAGTCCACCAGTCACCATCTCCATCTCCCTCAAAAGCCTCCTGCAAAGATTTTTAGCTGAATGATGTGGGACCCTGACAAAGTAACTAGACAAATTTTACAGGTTGCACTAAACTACAGTGGCCTATCAGGAGGAGCACATGTTGTGACAATTAAATTGAATAAATGTATTGTGTTCCTCCCTAAGCAACACATGTTTAAGGAAGCCAGATCTACCAAGTCAAGAAAGCTTCAGAATCCAGTGATGTCCTACTGAGGTGCAAGTGAGCTACTTTCACATACTCTAGGTTCAAGTGATTAACATGATTTTCATATTTCCTCATGACTGTGAATGCATGTATGCCTACATTTGAGGGCAACAAGCTCCACCACATGTCATCTTGAAATCACTCTTAAATATTATCAACAAAAGTGGCATTGCACATATCATGTGGCAGTGCACAATTTTGGACTGAAAACCATTGATAGGTACTTTTCAGGTTTATTCATATGGATGAGAATTTGCATGGTTTTTATGAAATGACAGCAAAATCCCAACAGTCAACACACTGAATTTCTACCATGTTCACAATCTTCTTGATGCATAAGAAAAACAACAGTCCAAGAAGCTGTCTACATACAAAAAGATGTCACAGGATTCTGGTCCCTATCAGCTGATTAGAAACAGGTAGCTTCACAATTGATTGAGGGATGCCACAATAGGGTCCCATAGGGAATCAAAAGGACACATAACTTCCATAACTGAAGGACAGTCCAAATAAATCCCTTACCCTGTTATGTATCTGACATCAGAAGTGCAAGCCAAAGAATGTTCACCTTTGAACGTGTAGGACATAGTGGCACAGGTGTGCAAGGGAATTCCTGGTTAAAGCTTCCTGAAGGCCACCCTGAAGAAACTTCTTGCCTGTCATTGACGTTACCAGCTGGCGTCGTTTGCAATTGGGAATAGACCTGTTCCTTCTCTTTCTCCTGCAAGGCCTGAGCTTCTCTCTCAAGCTCCTGGAGTTTCTTGATAATACTGTCCATTGCTTGAGGTGTCACTATAATAACAGGAATTTGAGGTTGAAATCAGAGAAGAACAGCCCAGCTATGTATGCATGACAAGCTCAAACCCTCAGCAATTAGCATCTCATTGTAGTCTTCATCTGTCAAATTCACTGTTGTCACATCCTGAACCCACCTACACACAGAAATTAAGCTCAAGATTCTGTAATAGGTCTCCAATTAAGACCAAATGTCAAAGCTATGCTAGCACCCTTAGAATAAGGCCGAAAAGAGAAGATGAAAGTGACACACAGAAAGAGTCAGAGAGAGAAAGAGAGAGGAACAAGCTTGTGGAACGCCTGAATTAAAAGAGAAGAAAATGCACAGAGTACTGAGGCTTCTAGTACAGCAGGAAAACACTCAAAATCTCAAAGAGAGTGGAACTAGCTATAAGAATTGGAGATAGCTGTCCTGACATCACAGAAAATGGAAAAGCATTGAAAACTATGCACTAAGAAGCAAAATCACTATCTGACATGGTTTGCACATGTCACATTACAGAGCAAAGATAAAACACAATCTTCCTGTACATGAACGGGCAACAGCACCTTGAAAAGCGTGAGAAAAACAGAGGAGAAAAATAGAATAGGCAGCGACCTGCTGTTAGTGACAATGTCCACCTCCTACTTTCTGTAGCTCAGAGGAAGAGATAGACACTCCACAAAAAACAGGCAGCATAACAAAGAAACACACATTTTTACCAAAGAAATGCAGATGCATGGAGGGGATTCGAGGATACATTCGCTTCAGAAGGCTCTCTGAAGGTTTTACTCGCATTACTGTCTGAGATCTTCCGCTAGCTTTCAAAAGCATAACACAAATCTGAAGCTCCGGCATACATGATCGACATTGCAATGCTGATTTCTTGTGTGGAAGAAGAGACTGGTTCGTCCTCCGGTGAGCGGAGTGATAAAACGGTGAAATCACGACCTACATTCTTCCTAGCTTTTTCACAATGTCGATTGCCACTGTTTCCGAACGCCTAATCTTTGCTTCGATTCCATACCGGTCAAAAAAGCTACTTTCCGACGAAGAGGTCAGGCACTAATGTGCTACATTCTGAACACATTTCTAAACCCCTGTGAGAAAGACAATGCTTGCCGACTGACTACACATCTTGCGCAGTAAGAAACACAAGGGCACAAGAATGTCCGACATCGCAGCCAAGGAAGTAACAAACAAAGAAGGACAAAGCACTAAGGATTTCGCTTACTGGAATGCAGCAAAAACTTGTCGAACTTCTCCTCCACGCTGAATTCTGTTCAAAGGAAACCCCAAGTTGACGTATAACGGGTTGAAAGACATACAACACGCAGCTTCCGGATTCTCCAAATCGTAAAAAACTGCAAATGCATGACCAAAAAGACGACAAACTGACACAAACTTAGGGGGAAACTATTTTGAGAAAAAACAGTATTACTTGCAAGCTCAAGTTTCAAATCCAAATCTAAATGACAAGATTTCGGAAGCTAAAACACGAAAGATTTTTCTCTGCAGGCATTACATCAGACCGGCGACAGCAGAAGTTGAGAGAATCCATATACGAAGGAGTTCCATTGCAATCAAAAACCAAGGAACGTCAAGCACTCAAGCGAGAGTACCTGATATTCTAGCCACAGCCGGGGAGGAGAAAAGCGCGGGCGCTCGTCGTTCAGTCCCTCGCGCGCGCCAAGAAACCTCTATTTTACAGAGAGGCGCAAATGTAACGCCCATAACCAAAACTCTTGAAAACCCCACCCCGCCCTCCCCCCCCAAAAATTAAATAAAGAAATAAATGGGTAATAAAAAATTGGACGGAAATTGCGAAGCAGAGCTACTGGTCCAAAAGTCTCTCACACCCTACATTTTTCTAAACCCAAAATTCTTTGATTTTTCTCTCTTTTTTCTTTTCACCCTTTTCCCAATTGAATTTGTTTCAATTCTGTGAGGTAGGTTGACTGGCGATCATCCACATGAGGATTTGGCCAAAAGTGGCTATAGATAAGAGAAGAAAGTAGAATTTTTTTGAAACGTTGTTACATAGTCACGTGCCACAACCTATTGTCTAAATATGGCGATTTCAAAAAAAAAAATTTAAATGGCGAGTTTGAGTGTTTTTCCAAAAATTCCTTTGTACAAATTGCAGTTCCTTTTCTTTTGGGGGCCAAGTTGCAAAATTTCGAAGAAAAACACAGTTGACAGGACCCAAGGGACCTATATATATATATGCAACTAAAACTACCGGAGCCTAGGGTCAGTTTCCACATTGACAAAATGAATGATTATTTTTTTTCAAAAACTTAATTATTTTTTTTAAATTTGAAAATATTGCATTTTCCATGAGCTATTATGATGATTTTCAACATGTCAACTTCATATTTTCACAAAAATTCATTTCACTGTTTTGAGGATTATTTAATGAGGAAACTGACCTTAGGGTAATATAGTGAGATAAACTCACAGGCACTTTTCAAATTACTGCCTCTCTCTCTCTCTTTTCAGTCCACTTACGAAAGAATATTCCTCCTTCTAGGAGGAGGCATATTGCATTTTCTCATTACAACTGGGAGGGATCTAACAGCCCCGATCTTACACCTACTTAGAAATGTAAGATCACTTATCCATCCCTCTCTTCTCTTTCCCTCGTTTCAACTGGAAGGGATCTTACAGCCAGGATCTTACACCTACTTGGAAATGTAAGATCACTCGCCCAGCCCTCTCTTCTCTTTCCCTTCTGTGGTGAGGGCATTTGCAAAATAAAGGGCCGAGGACAAGGCACTTGGTAGCCAAGTGCAGCCCACATTTTTGGTGGAGGGTTTGGTTCTTAGCGGTTCCCTTTCCTCCTTGTGGCCCACCTTGTTGGGCCGGTTGCTTGCTTCCTTTCTCTCTAAAAAGTTTGGCGGGGTTTCATCAGCAAGAGATGAACCTCAACATAAGCCTAAACATAGGTATATGAGAAGGCAAAAGGAGTCTGGACATACTATTTCCTAGCACCACCCTGATATAATCATGCTGCGGTATAGGTAATTAGAGATACACAACGTTTGGCGGCCTGGCAGGACGACAAGCTGAAGACACTCTCCATTTTCCTTTAGTTAATTCTATAAAGTGGGGTACCCCGCAGCCAAATGTGGCATGTGTTGATGTCTATTGCTCTGTTTGTACATCAGGCCAGATTGAGACAATGATTTAATTCAATTTCGGTGGTGAATTTTGGCTATTTGGTGGAAATTTCTTCTTGATAAAAATTTGGAAAATTGCAGTTTCGAAAATGAAACTGTGTTTTTTAAGCAAAAAACTTGTCACTTTTGCAAAATAAAAATTTGAGAACATGATTAGAGTTCACCAACAAATTACAATCATTGTCTTCTTGAGTTGGTAATGGCCTTTCCTGAATCCTGGACTTTTGAATGTCTTCTTTTTCTATCCAAGGGTCAGTGGGTCTTCAGCCCAAGGGGAACCAATTCCACCCAAAGTACCTTAGATGAGATTCTCATCCACGCAGAAAACTTGGAGTTAAAAGTCCTCTTTTTGAGAAAAAGAAAAAAAAAGGTCATAGTTTAAAGCATCAAGGGTAATATTAAAGTAGCAAATTAGGGCTCACCAAAACTTGACAACCCTTTGAAAAAAAAAAAAAAAAAAAAAAAAAAAAAGACTAGGCTACCTACCCACCTACCTCGATTGGGGTCTTCTAAATTCCAATCCAACTTGAACATAGAATGAATGACAACATGAAACTCGTGGGCCCTACTTTGGGTAAACCCTAAATTGCACCCTGACCCTATTTTCGAACGTGAATGCTACTTCCTTATAAAGAGAGGGCCATTATCCAATCACCAGTTACGTACCTACTTCCACTTCCTCTCCCAATTGGTGCCTTCATTAATAAAGTGTTGCACATTTGCAGGAATCACTTACTCCGTAGCCCTTGGGCGCTAAAAGGCGGGTCCTGACTCCTCAGTTGTTTTCAAATGCTAGAGTGGCAGCTAAACTTGGTAAGACATTCAAAATCTGGAGACAGCATGTGACCAATTCCCACCTTTTTCTCAAGAAAAGTGGGCCAACCTTTATCTTTAGATTACAACAGCTTGTCATGATGCCCATGCCTTTATAGCGTATGGCTTCACTTTACAATGAATTTCCTTCATTTGTGTTTTAAAAAAGGAGGAGGGGGGAAAGAAGTGTAGGGTAAAGCCCCGGGGCAGGGGCATTCTCAACATAAAATGGCCTCAAGGTGGAAGGCTGAGGGCTGGTTATTTTGGAAATGCCCCTGCCCAAGGGCTTTATGTGTAGGGTAACGGCCCGGGAGCAGGGCATTACTGAAATAAGAACTCCCCAGGCAGGAGCCCAGAGGGTTCTTATTTCAGTAATGCCCGCTCTTGGTGGCCGTGGCCCAATGTAAGTCACTACCAAAAAAATTATTTTAAAACTTTTAACCTGTGCTATCCGCCAGTTACCCTCCGGGTATCAATGATTTTAAAATAAAAAGGTAACAATGCATTTAAAAATCGAAATTCCCTCTGTACAACAACGGTACAGATTGCATTCCGTTTTTTGAAATGCACTGCAGTCGCATTTTGCTTTATAACATAATCTCAAAATACACTAACAAAAATCTGGCAGGGCTTTACGTGATGTAAAAACCACCACAGTATTTTGTTAAAAAATTTACTGTGATACCCTGAGGATACTAGATGGGTACCCTCTGGATATTACAATGAAAAATTAAAATTTTTAATACCTGATGGATATCATTCTAGTACCTTCCTGCTGGATATCACAGTAAAAAAAGTTTTAAAAATTAACCGCATGAGGAAATGTTCAGAATCATGGGGACCTGCACCAATACGATGAGTGTACTCAGAGGGCACCTTACCCAAGGCATTTTTTTCTCCACTGTTTGTTTGCGGGGGCGTTTCAATAAATGGATCAAACGTCTGCCCTACTTTTTTCGAAACTGGAGGTTATTAACAAAATCAAAGAACCGCGCAAATTGGAAAAACTGGGTTTGATGTTTTCTGTCAATTTGGAAGGAACCTTCGCCCAGAGAAGGTCACTGATCCGTTAGATATCAGTTCTGCCCATGGAAGTAATTGAAAGTAAGGAAAAAAAAACGTCACTGTTTTACAATGACGGGCAGAGTTGTCAGTAGCCCGTCCACCAAGTACTTCCCCCTTTGCATTCAAAGGGGCACTTCTTTTTTCTTTTTGGGCACAAAGGGGCACAAATTAAAGAACTCCATCGGGAAGAAAAACGCTCCTATTGGCCATCAAGTGGTGTAACTACTAATAAAAATTATTATTTCATGTGAATGGAAGTCAGACTACATATTCTGTGTTTTTTTAAATGTTGGCCACAGGTAAGCAAAATTATTCATGATGATTTTTTCACCTAAAAATCCATAAATTATAACAATTTTTGCTTAATGATGTGTTGCCATCCAATTTGTATGATGTTATGTATGTTTGTTCTATTTTTTATATCAAACATAAATAATATAAAACAATACAATATTAACATTAATAATCTATAATTTTGATGATAATAACATCTTGAGAAATTTGTTTGAAATCTCCAAAGTCTCAATCATGTAGCTCAATGATAATAAAATAGAACTAAGTTAAAAGATGCAAGTTATTATATATCCAATGAATTAAAAATATTCACGCATTGTCAATTTTATATGTATATTATATATGTACTCACACATGTATATTTTTACATTCAAGATCAAATTATTATATTGATTTTAAATCGATGAAGCATACAATGAAAAATAGAATCCATGAATTTTGAAATTAATATGTTTTGTGTCTAGACTTATAATTGCATACATCAATGATGTCAAGTTTAAATACAAAAACATCATGTAGCAATTGTATTAGAAAAATAATTCAAATCATGTCTAGTACAATATCATTTTGAAACAAATCTTCACGTTTGGTAAAAGACTTCTTCCCACCACATTGTGATTGGTGAAATAATATTCAAGGGTGAACTTGGCAATGTGGAACCCAATGTACTTAATAGCAAAACATAAAGTAAATCAATAAAGTGAATTAGATGGGTGTACAATTAAAATGGAAAAATAATATTTAATTGCTTTACATATAATTTACTTGAACATTGTCATAATTCATCAAAGTCGTGATTCTCCCAATGAATACAAGACATTGATCATTGAAAAATATTAATATTATTCTTTTGACATTGAGTTTTGATTTTTGTTCCTATTTTCACTTAGTGCTAAATTGGGAAATTATACCATTAAATTAATTGTGAATCACTTATACGAATAACCTTGAACTTTGTTGAATTCAACATTTTAACCCATTTCCACAAAAAGTATTAGTATTAATATTTTAAATTAAATTCATAATAATATAATTATGGAAATAAAAAAGGACCTTGGAAATCAAGTTGAAGTCTACTATATTCATCCCAATTTTTATTTTTTTGTATATTAAATTCCATTTATATGTAATGTTGTAACAATTCATCATTGTGTTGATTTGCATGATGATTTATTCAAATAATTTTGACAAATTTCAAATGACCATGGTCATCCAAAATTTCATTTGGGTACCTTTTTTACTTCAAAAGTAATTCCCAATTGTACAAAGCAATATTATTAGTTAGCCTTACATTGCATGAGAACTTTTATTTGTAAAATGTTTTTAAATTATCAATGCTTAGATTTTATCTAATAAAAAGTAATAATTTAAAAAAATTACCCAAATTTGCAAATAGGAATATTAACAACTTTTACTAATTATAGAGGTCCATGTTTATATAATTGATTTTTAATACTAGGGAAATTATTGTGCAAAAAAACTTATTCCAATGAATAAAATTAATATGCACCTAAATAATACAACAAATTATTTAACAACCAATATTAAAACTATACTATGAAATGTTTATTAAAGTTGACAATCAACAACAATGTTGGCCAATTATTACATATAGATCTTATAAATCGACCAAACCTTGAATTTAAATGTCTGAAACTTAAATGGATGAAACAAGGTTAAAACCCTTTTGTCCATATAACATCATCTTGGTAGCCCAATCTAGAAAAGAGGTGGGAGGGAACATTTCAACTTGTGAAAGTCCTAATTTAGGGTTTTTGGGTGTCTTTCTCTCAAAAGGAAATCTCCAACTTTTGGAAGTCATAAGTTAGGGTTTCCAAATGTCTTTCTCTCCTCTTATCTCAATGTGTTAGGCTATCTTTTTGTTTACTATTTTCAAGGAATTCCTCCCAACCATAGTTTTGTTTGTTTCCTTGTTATTTCTTCCCGAATTACTCCTTTTCTTTCATGACACCAAGCTTTTCACTTCATTTTTTTATTTGTTTCATTGTCGTTTCTTTTTTTTTTCTAGTTTCAAGAACTCCAAATGTGAACTTCCATAACTAGAGCGTCCAAAAGTTGTAGAAGCTCACAATGTTACGTGGTGTCCAAAAGTTGCGAAAGCAAACAATAATATACAACGTCCGAAGGCTACAAAATCAAACAACGTTATTGTGAGTGTTTTCTACACATTTCCTTTCTCTTCAAAATTTTTGTTGTCTATCTTGCAAAACACAATGATCAACAAATTTTTCATTTGGATTTCACCTTGACACTAAAGATAAGAAAATCACAACTCCCCATCCTACTTGTGAAATAGGGTCATGTTAGAATTTATAACCTCTCAATGCTTCTCTTCCCTTTCCATATTTATACTTGTATCTATTTTGATTTTTGCCTACCTTATAAGGAATAGTAGGTAAACACCATGTCTTTCAAATGATCATTTAGTAAGCATAGTGATGTGTTAGTCGTTATATCATTCTTCATTTTGATTTCTTCCATGCATCATTTGCATTTAAAACCCTTAGTCACTCATCTAATTGAGTAGCAAAGAGTGGAATTTTAGTACCGAATTATTAAAAATCATTAAACAATAAGAAAACTAGTTGTCTCAATTTCACCCCATGGATTTTCTACCATTTTGATTATTGTCCATGAAGTATGTTTTCTTCAGATTTGACTTGTATTGCATCATTAGTTTATTTCATTGGTTTCTTTGTCGTCATCTCAAGTTTCATAGTTAATTCAATAACATGACATGAATCTATAGATTGAAATCCTCATAATGTTAAATCCCATTACTTGACCATTACATGGTTGATAGACGATCCTAAGATGGTGCAAAATCAAATGGTCTAGGGGCTACCACGTTGACATTTAAATAGAAGGTCACTTTTAATTCCATCCCGGGAGAACAACTCAACGACCACTAGATCATCCATCTCATAACCATCTCAGGAAAATGACTTAGCGATCGCTAGATTACCAAGTTGAAACCTTTGTGAAAAAATGATTGTCATCATATTGTCATCTTGAAACAAGTTGAAAAAATGACCTGGCTATCACCAAATTGTCATTTTCAAATAGCTCAAAAAAATTACTTAGTGGCCACCAAATCATCATCTTCAAAGAAGTTGGAGAAAAGGACCTAGTAGCCACTAGATCGTAATTTCAAAACCATCATGAAAAAATGATTTAGCAACCGCTAGATCATAATCTCAAAACCATCGTGAGAAAACAATTTGGCATTCGCTAGATCGTAATTTTGAAAACAATTTGAAAAGATGACCTAGCAACTATTACATTGTCATCTCGAAAACATCTGGAGAAAATGATTTAGCAGCTGCTAGATTGTCATATCGAAACCATCACATAAAAACAATTTGGTGACCACCAAATTGTCCTATCACAACTATCTCGAAAAAATGACCTGATAGCTACCAAATCATCCTCTTGCTTATTACAACCTAGAAGTCTCCAGAACGTTCTCTCACTACCATCATGAAAAAACAACCTAGCGGTCACTAGATTGTCCTTTCATTACCATCACAAAAAGATGACATGGAGGTCGTTTCATCGTTCCTCTCGTGACAATTGAAAGGATTAAGACCTAGCGACTACTTGATCATAAATCCCAAGATTAATGGAGTTTATCTCCAAATGATCAAGGATGACAATGACAAGTTAAATGGGTTAACCTCTATTGGAAAGGACTTATAGGACATTATTTGAAGCTAGATTACAATGGTTTTTTACATATGTTCTCAAGTATATTAGATATTTTAAGGTATGATAAAAGTCATTACAAAAAAATACTCTAATTGATTGTTTTTCCTTGGATTAAATAACCAGTACCTTGTAACTCTTTAATATACTATCGAATGATAAATGATATCATATGAATCAACTTCTTCAATTAAAGACATTTGGTTAATTCCTATATCTTATATTTTAGTTAAATAAAAACATTTTATTTCAAGATTGATAAAAACCATGGAATCGTTAAATTCTGAAGATCTAGTTGATTTGTGGTAATCATTGGATAATCGTGGAAAACTTCACATTGACTATGGTGTTTGTGTAGACACATCTATTCTTTTTATTTATGAGGCCCAAGGACTAGAAAAGTGCATCATTGTCTCATTAGAAATTATATTTGTTTCATACTAAGAATGGGCACTCTTTAACTTAATTTCAACGTTGTGGAATTTCGAATCAACTATAGGAAAAAGTTGTTTATATCCAATAAGCCAAGTAATTGATAAATTAGAACATATTGGAAATTAGACTATCAATAATCTTACTACAAAGAGGGTGGTTTATTCGAATGCGATCTGAAATGTTGGCATAGTTAGAGAATACCAAAATGATCAAATTTTTACCTGAGGGCTAATTGTGTTTTTTAGGGGTGAATATAATGAAAGTAGTGAGTTTCTTAGTGCTAATGAAAGCAATGTGGGAAGTTCACCTAATTTAGAAGACATGCATCAAAGAGAAGCTTTGCCAATATGGTAACAATTGGCATGGAAAAGAATGCGAACTTCTAAATCGTGAAGGTATTTTCCTCGCGAAAGGTCATGTGATGGCATCCAACCCAAGGGAAGCAATTTTGGAAGACATTTTTGGACAAGATCATGTCAACTTGACCATTTTTTACTATTTTAGAAACATCTTAACAATAATGATTATTTGGAAATGGCCATTAGTTTAGACAATTATGGAAGGATTTTTGCTGAAAAAGTTCTTGCTTTCATACGATGAAAACTACATACCTAAAGTGGATGTGGAAGGAATGATTGGTGTGAAGAAAAAATATATAGCTTTAGTAACAAAAAATAGATGGAAATTATGTCCTTAAATTTTGTCTCGAAAATAAAGAAGGTGCTAAGTGAGGAATCATGTTGTGGAATAGGGACAACAATGTATTATTCCTTAAACTACTATCAAAAATTTCCCTCACCAAATGACAAAAAAAATTAGACATGAATTATGGAACAAGTCATTTGAGAAAAAATCCGCACATGCATTGGATATTCCAAGAAGGCTGCATCGAAAAGGAGATTACAACCATGTGAAATTTGTGATGCTTCAAAAGAAGGTTGTTTGTGAAATTGTTTAGTACAAAATCATAGGGATTTTTAAGTCAACTTCCATGAGTTACAAACAAGAAAGCAAAAGAAGGTGTAAGATTCTACCACATTGAAATAAGGGGAGTCAAAAGCAATGAGCCCCAGCAAAATAGGCCAAATCAAACATCTAGTCCTTGATTGAACAATCTGTTAATGTAATGCTACATCAAATCTTGTCATCCCTCCATACTATGGCTTTAGAAACATGAAGATATTGATAAAAGTTTTGGATATTTGTCAAATTTTTTGAAAAAACAAAATAATTCTGTCATAGGGGATTTGATGAAATCATTTATGCTTTCCCAAGATTGTCCATTCATTCCACAACTCATTCAAGAAATCCTTGATTTTAAATCTTGGGTCAATGGATATTTGAATAATGGTTCGAACATCCTTGTTAGTCATACATAGATGCATTTGTTTTGTTTTTTTGTGGATGAAGTATGGTGGCTAGTGATGTAATACAAAGTGTCTCCTATTGATGTTTTGTGGAGCCCTAAAGAAGGTCCGACCATATGATTATGGAAGGAGGATGGCACTGGACAACTAAAACTACTAGTGGGGGTTTTGAATCTTGTTCCATTTTGCCTAATATGGGGAAATGATGAATCGAAGGCATGTGAAAAGGAAAAGCTCATTGGTAGCAAGATTTCGAAATACATTGAGTTCTAGAAACTTGGGATGTCGAAGGACAATTCGTATTCTAGAGTTATGGGTCCTTATGTGAAATATTGGGATAACATTTTGGAGCTATTATTAAAACCTATCCCACATCAAAGTTCTATTTTATTGGAAGGATTTTGGCCTTCTAGTAATTAAAGAGCTAATTATGAATGTGCATCCATTCCTATTGTTGTTGATGTTGACCTTGAAAATCTTGTTATCCCTCCATACTATGGCTTTAAAAACATGCACCCTTCTTTGAACATTGTTACATACATGATTTTTCGTGACTTGTTTATTGGTAGTTTTGTTCTTGTGTGACCTTCAAACTCTATAGTCTATCTTGTGTGGATGGGAAGGGCCGAAAGTGACGTTGTAAGATATCAAGAGAATGAGAATTATAGGAAGTTCTATGTTCAATGGTGGGTTCTTAAGAAGAAAGGGAGCTAAGAATGATGAGGAATTGTATCATAATTGTTGGTTGAGTAAGTGGAAATGTAATCATGTATACCCAAAACAATGGGTCGCAATATCTTTTATCATGTTTTCTTTTTCAGCTACAAGTAATAGAACAATTAATTCCATGATAAGTATTAATGCAACCCATGCATCTAAGGCAAAAATTAATCTTGATGCATTTGATAATAACTCCAATGCATTGTAATTACAAATCGAATTTTTTATGAACATGAAGGAAAAATGTTGGTGTTATTTTATGGTCTCTACAATAGGTTTAGTCTTTTTTTCAAATTGGATTTTAATGTTCTGGAATATATTTGATTTTCCTATGTGCGTTCATTGAAAACAATATTAATGCTTATCCTTTTTATAAACATTCCAATGTGCTAAAATTTGGTCAATATGGACATTGCTTGTTTTAAAATGTCATTTTAAGTGTGCATGAAAAACTACTATAGAGGTGATGTGTTGAAAATTTCCATTTTAATGTCATGGGTGGATGAAATTTTTGTTGACATTTGGTGGAATTAATGATAAATACGAAAAAAAAATGACACTCATGTACTTAAGTTTATGATTTGAGGTCGATAAGGTCTAACCTTCATTTTAGCTAACCAGTTCAATTTATATTGAATTCAACGAATTTTAACTTGAAGATATTGTTTGCAATTGACGATAAGAGGATGGAAATAATTATTCAAAATTTGGCGAACACTACATTGGTCAAACTTGAGTTTACAAGTTCAAATTAACTTAAAACATGTTTGAGTTTACATGATCTTGTGTAGATTTTATGAAAATTAATTAAATTATGCTTGAAATTATAGTAATTTGGAAGCTACAAAACAATCATATTGAATTTGAATGGAAATTCAAGTTTTTAATGAAAAATTATGAAAGTGTGTGTTGGCATGGTGGTAATTCCTCCTATTTGGTGGCTGCCAAACCGATTCCGACATTTGTACCATGTTGAATTTGATGTCAAATTCATGTTCTTCTTGAAAATTTATGAAGTTACATGAAAATTTGGTTGAAATATGTCCTATTTGGTGGCCACCATATGTGTTTTAGCCTCCCTTCACCTATTGAATTAAGTCCAAAATTAAAGTTAAGGTTTGGAATCAATTAAATATGTGTTTTGACAAGTGGATGAATGCATTCCATATGAAGAATTTTCTACAAATATGAAGAAACTTAATAATGAATAAAGATTCATTGTTGATGATATTATATAGAAAAAACACAAATATCCTTAAAAATCTTTACACATTTTCTTAACATGAGGTGCAAGAACAGGGAAAACTTTTACATTGATGTGTATCATATAAAACATGTTAAGATATTCTATAAAAGACATTCCAAATGCTGACCCTTTAAAACCAAAAATCATGAAATTAACATACATTGGAAAAGATGCATTTAACATTAATGGTACAACCATTTATTCAACACTTGTAATTCCTTTAAACAAAAATTTCAATGAATTAAGAGCATTAAGTGATGAAAAACATGTTAGTTTAACAAAACATTATGATCAATCACATTTATTAATCATAGATGAAATTTCATTAGTTAGCAATAGAATGTTATCATTTATTGATTGTAGATTATGAATAATAAAACAAGTTCATAACCAATTTATGGGTGGTCTTGATGTAATAATGATAGGTGATTTTTATCAAGCACCTCTTTTTTGAGATTCATGGACTTTATTATCCAAGAATATTGAATTTAATATTTTAGCAACAAATTTTTGACATGAAAATGTCAAATGTTACAAATTGCACAAAATTATGAAACAAAATGATGTTCATTTTATTAGTATTTTAAATAGGTTTCGAATTGCTTCACAAACAAATGAAGACATACATTTTCTAAATGATTTTTATTTAAAACCACCACCAATGGATAACACATTACCACATTTATTCTACACAAACCTTAAAACCAATGCCCATAACAAAATTGTATATGACAAAACACCTAGTAAAACATTTAAATTTCTTATAAAAGATATTCATTTTGAAACATGTCCTTTTCATTTCAAATTTTCAATATTACCATCTCACATTAGTGGCCTTCATCATGAATTGTTTCTTTTTTTAAAATGTTAATGGAATTGTATGTTAGCAATTATGCAACATTGGATGGTCTTATCAATGGTGCAAATGGCACCTTTCAAGATTATATAGAAAATAATCCAAAACCATTGATTTGGATATATTTCCATAATCCAAAAATTGGAATTAATACATGAATAAAAAAACTCTCACATTTACGACCAATTCGTTACAATTGACAAGAAATGGATACTAGTTGAACAAAAAATTGCAAAAATACAAATCAATAGTGATCTTTTTCATATCATCACAAGAATTCAATTTCCCATCCAATTAGCCATAACACGCACTATTCATTGAGCACATGGTTTAACTCTTGATCATCTTGCATTTGTTCCAAGTTGCATAACAAAACATGGTTTAACATATACTACATTATCTCGAGTCCATTCTAAAAAACATTTATACTTACTTTCTCCATTATCAAACAAGAATTTCCAAGTAGATACTTTAGTACAAAAAGAAATGCATCGTTTAAAAAAAATTGCCCAATACAAAGTAACAATTGTTTATTTAAAATCCTATCATAAATAATTTATTATCATACAATCCTTAAATACTCATTCTTTAAAATTACACTTTCAAGACATTCTTAATTATCTAAATCTACTTGCATCACATTTTTTTGTTTAAATGAAACAAAAATACAAAATATTCAAACACATCAAGAAATTTATAACATTATTTTAAATTAATTCAAAAAAAATTCATGTTATGACAAATATGGTACAGTGATATTCTACAATACAAATATGTTCTTATCACATACATTTTCAAAAACAAATTCAAACACTGGATTTTTCATTGCTTTGTTCAATGAAAACACATGACAAGTTTTATACATAATTGCAATTTACAAATCTCCACAAATGAATGCAAAGTTTTTCATTTCCATTCTAGAAGACATCATTACAAAAATCCCTACAAGATGTCCAACCATAATAATAAGATATTTTAACATAAACATCTTGACAAATAAAATTGAATCAATAACATTACAAAACTACATGAGCACCCATGGTTTCCATATTACATTTATAGAAAACAAAACACCTAATAATACATAAATTGACCATATATGGACTAAAGCCCCAACCCAACAATGTCATACTTGATCAACACAAGCTTATTGGATAGATCATAACCCAATATACTTTCAGTCAAATTACCTAACCATATTTCTCAATTTATTATACCATATATTAATGAACTAACTTTGAACAAGAAATAAATTCCAATCCAAACTAAATTACAAAAACTTCTATTCTTTGAACAAATTTTTTATGACTTATAATGCTTCAATGATATAAATATAAATGTGCATGTATTATCAACATATTTTAACACATGAAACAAAACTAAAAACCAATACCTATATCCTACTTACTTACCTACAAAAGAATTGGCAATGGTACACAAACACCCTGTAATGAATTTTATTGAAAGAACTTCACAATGCACAAGCAATGGCATCAACAAAAATTTGAATCCCAAATTCTCTTTGCAACACACATCACCATATGTCAACAGCTTGCCCCTATTCCATGTTGTTTTTTAAAAAAACCACCTCAACGTTAAGAAACTTTTGATGATGCTTGAGCTCTTGGTTTTGTTATCTATAATAGTGCTTCTGCAAGTGCTCATTTTCAAAAAGAAAATGAGCACCACAAAGCTTTTAATGATGCCAAAGTTTTGAATTGTTTTCTCTTTGATTGCATTTTCATGGGTGCTACTTCACAAAAAAAACAAAAAACTAACCAATTGTGGATGTTATGCTTATAAATGCACAATGAGCATGACCCAAAAAAGAAAACGCATTATGTAAGTGAAGGTTGTGGTGAAACTCAAATTTGGACTTAGGAAAAAACACAAATTGAAGTTAATAATGGTTTTTTGCTCCTATTGTGGTTTTGTCACATGGTTGTTTTAGTACACCAACCCATGCAAACCTTTCAACCCATAGTTTGGTCTAATTTTTCTTTTTTTTAAATCAATTTTAAAATTATGAACCAAGGTTTTTTCTTTAATTTTGTTATATAAAAAATTGGCAATATTTTCCAAAAATATAGTGAATTTAGTCAAAATTCATGAACATACAACTAGTGCAAAATTTTGGGTTTTGAAATATATATATATTCATAATTTTCATTATCTTCATTCCAAATTTCAATAAGTGATTTTGCAATTTTTCAATATTTTAAAAATATATTATCCATTTTTGTGGGTTCAAAATATTGGCCAATTTTTCCAACTTTTCAAAAAAAATTGAAATTTTCTATGTAAGTCTTTTAAAAATTTACCCAATTTTGTTGTTTCAAAAGATTGGCAACTTTTTCCAAATTTTCATAAAATTAATTCCAAATTTAAAATCTTTTTAAAAAATTCCAATTTTCTGGTTTTAAAAGATTAGTGATTTTTTCCAAATTTTTATAAATTAATTTTTAATTTGCAATAAGAAAATGGAATGTTCCAATTTCTATAAAATTTATGGTTTTGAAGGATTGGAAAGTTTTTGCATTTTGTTGTCAATGTTTTTGAATTTGTAATCTAAAGATGGAATGTTCTAATTTTTGTTCCAAAATGCAACCCAAACCCCCAACAATAAAAAGGAAAATTCAAAAAGCAAAAATCAAGTCAAACTATAGAGTTATTACTATTTATGTTCAAATACATGCACCCTTGATTGGGGAACGTGGCAAGTTGATAATAGTAAAAAAACAATTGTCAAAAATAGTTTTCTTTCCTTGATATTGTGTGGATGCATTGGATGTGTGTTTTTGACCATTTGTTTGTTGCTCATCCAAAGCCTTTTTTTGTGCAATTGTTTTCTACCCACTTCATGTGGATGCATTCTATTTACCCTATAAATTTTGCAATCATTGAAAAATGAGTAGCTAGGTGAAAATTTTCAAAAACTTGAAATTTCTAGGTGCCCAAAGAAAAGAATTTTTTTTTTTCAATGGTGGGGGTTTTTCATATTACAACCAAATCCCTTCTTTGTTGTCACAAAAGATTTGGCTTGAAGTCATCTATAATTTTACCAAGTTGAATTTTCCAAACTCTAACATTTTGCATGGCTAAAATTTGGAGATTTGTAAGGGCTTGTTCTTCTTTCAAAATGGGATTGTTTTGGTCAAATGACGTTTAAAGGTTAACTTTAACATCATTTCAACCAATTTGTAAGTTAGACTAATTAAATGGGCTTTAAAATACATTAAAAATACATTGGTTATGGACTTTGGAATGGACTTTCAATTGTTGTTTTTGGTCCACCCTAATTTGCTTTCACCCCTTGGCTATTATTTAATTAGTTTTGAAAATAATCACTTCCCAATCTTTTCATCACAAGTACAATTATAATCATGGAATCATAATAGTTAAAGTGTCCCCAAAATCATGATGGTATGTATTATGTACCTTGTAGCTAATGCCTTTCATAATTTTTATGCCCCGCAACTTCTATGTTATTAAGGGTTTAGGAAAGGTAGACAAGTTGGTGACCAAACATTTGTTGTATTAAAAAGCTCAAAATCTTTGAACATTCTTCTATTGCCCTTGGAGTTCAAAGATAGATTGTAGACTTTACTTGGTGCACCCATAGCCATGAAAAGTTATCAAACAAGACAAAGAATGAGGAAGATACAAAGTCTCAAAGTAAAGGGGGTCAATGTTTTGTGATGATTTTGTTAAAAAAGTTTGTGATTTGAAGCTTAAAATCCTCAAACATTGTTTTTATTGCCTTTAAAATTCAAAAAGGTTTTGTAAACCTCTAGTTGGTGCACTCATAGTTTTTGATATTAATCAAGACAAATAAGAAATCAATGAAGAAGATATGGGACTTAAAGTAAAAGGGGTTTAGTGTTTTTTTATAAACATGTCCTAATCACAAAACGTTTACAAAACATTGAACACAAAAAGATACTAGTGTTTTCTTTAGCTTGTCCTCTTTGTGCTTTTTTTGGGTTGCCCCTTCAACTCAAATGGAATTCTAGGAGGTATTATAAACCTCCACTTGACACACCCATAGCCACATGATTACTCAAAATGGACAAAAAATTGAGTAAAATATGAATCATTGTTTGGTTTGGGTGTGTGTTTTGTAATGGGTGGTCTTACCTTAGCTAAAATATGAACTCTAGTAAATAATAGGCCTCCTTCCAAACTTATTTAATAGCTCAACATCATTTTTAATAGATTATATGGTGGTATGACGCCAAACTAGCCTTGCATGTACAGATATTATGTTGGTTTAAACCATTAATTCTTGGCATTAATGATACAAATTCATTTTTATTCTTGAATTTATCATAATTTTTCTATTTAGTTTGTGGACATGTCCAAAATTGTAATTATTGGTTTTGGGACATAAACTCCATTTTTTCAATTGTTCATTTTGGCCTTTGGGACATGAAACATAGAAAACATTTTTGTAAAAGCAACCCAACATACCACAAGTATATATTTTTATTTTAAAAGTAAATTAAGTTAAGATATAAATCAAACCTTATGGCAAAAACACATGGCACCAAAGACGTTATTGTACTCATTCTTGTGAAGTTTGTTAAAGCCCCTATTTAACATCTTGCATATCTACCAAAATCTAGTAAGCAACCCAAAATCTACATACCTACTTGTTTTTGTCAAATTAAGTTTTTGGGTTGAATAATATACGTTTGCTACTATAGACTTCCACTTAATTGACAAATATTTTGGAAATTCTTTTAAATTCAATCAAAAAGTATAGGATAAAGCCCAAGCTAGTGGGGGCACTCCCAAAATAAGTTACCTAGGAATTAAGGTGTTGAAGAATCTTTTCAAGTTTTAAATGTCAATTTTTTTAATTATTTATTTGATATGTCAAAAGTTTTTAAATTACAATTTGGAAGGAAAAATACAAGAATTGGTCTCATTATGTTAGAGGTTTAAACCAAGGGAACCTACTAAAGAATCTACTTATATATATTGCTAGAATTCAAAAAAAAATTAATTGCACAAATGAATTTTGAAAAATAAAGTAATTGTTTAGTAACACCCAAATGCTAAACATAAAAGGTATTATGATAGTAGCCAAGGCTCTAAGCCCACATTTTGGGAATGTCTTGCACCCATTAAAAGAAATTCTTAAATCTATGGTTCCATATATGACTAATTTTGTAGTCATACTGGACACTATATGACTAAAGGCCCTTAGTTGTAACGAACGAGTAGCAAAGGACAAGTAGTCATTTAATGTTTGACGTGGCATTTTTCATCCTATAGTCATTAAAAACAAGTCATAGAGGACAAACCATATATAATGGTGAGGTGTCATATAATGAATGATTAAAATATGATTGGCATACACAAATTATTTTTAATAAGTAGGTAGGTAGGTAATAGGTTTAAGGAGGTCGAGAAAGGCAAGTATTTAGGTAGTAGCTTAACCTACCTAACCTGACTAATTATGTAACCTATGTATCCTACCTATGTAACTACTTTAGTCTAGCCTACTTACCCTAGCCCCTTAGGAATGCACATAGGTTGCAAGTATTAGGAATTAAACCTTTCACCTTCAAAATGATAAACCAAGTCTTTACCAATGGACTACAACATCAAAAGGTGTGCAATTTTGGTCAAGTTTTTTTATTTCACATGTTTATTTCATATCACTACAAGACAATGAGGTAGGTAGAAAGTGGTAGGATGATAGGTAGGAAGTGGGTAGGTTATAGGAAATAAGAAATAAAAGGTAGGTAGGTAAGTAGGTGGGTCATGTGTGGGTGGGTAGGTGGGAGGGTAAAAAGTAGGTATGTATGTAGGTGGGTGGGTTGGTAGGTAGGTAAGTAGGTGGGTGGGTCAATAGGTAGGTAAGTGGATAGTAGGTAGGTAGGTGGGTGGGTAGGTAAGTGGGTAATAGGTGGTAAGTAGGTAGGTGGGTGGGTGGGTAGGTAAATAGGTAGGTGCATAGGTAGGTGGGGGGCAGGGGTAGGGTTGTTTATGTTCATATCAAATGAGTTATAGTTATTTTTAAATCATTGTAATGACAATTAGACATCCACGTCATTTTGTCATTAGTCATGGATGCCATATATATGAAATAAAAATGATGAAAATTAACACCTCCCATCTTGCTACCACCTCATCATCTACTAGTCACATTCCCCACTAATGTATGACTATAACTTTTTACACATAGGATCCAAAGTAATAGTTTATGACTAAACTCATACATATAGTCATTTAGGACTTATAGTCATAGATTTTTTGGTTGCAAAGGACATAATTTCTTCTAGTGACCCATGGGCATTACCCATCATAAGGCATGAGGTGAACATTATCATGAATTTAAACATTTGTTGATCACAATGAAAGGAAGGGAAGGTTTTTACATTCATTGAAGAATGGGAGGCATCTTCTACCTATATGTAAACATCATAATTTCCCTCCCACTTTTAAGGAATAGGTGATCCATCCTTTTGTCTCAAAGTGGTGGCCTCATGGTATATGGTGGTCTCCAAGTACATTAATCTCTTTAAGTGCCTTACTTTATTAAAAAAACCCTCAAATTTAATTGATTTCAACATATAATTTTCAATCATGTCTAAATTAAATCAACTATAAAATTTGTTTACAATTTTCATTTTTAAAATGCACTTGCTAATTATAAATGCACTTTGACCTTGTTGTTTTTTTAATATTTAAATATTTATATTTTAATAATGTTCTTGACTTTGACAAGTTTATATTATTAAACAATGAAATAATTATTAGCTTCATTAGGTAATTTTTTCATGAATTTAACCTTATGTTTGCTTACCATAGTGATAATTTTGGCATCATAATTCAAAATGATTCACACATTATTGAATGGAAAGGATGTGCATTTCCCAAACCAAGATCATTGGCCCATGTTCTCTTCACTATTGGAAAACATGTAGCCATACCATTCAACATACCACCCATTTTTCAATGGTTTCCAGCAAAACCACCATAATGGTTTTGTGGTTTCCTTAATGGTTTAATCTAGTGGTTGGTCCTATGTGGCAAAAAACACCACTCAAGGTCCACCCAAATCAGTTTTGATGGTCACCCAATGGTATTGCAAGTGGGATTTTTTATTAAATAAATATTTATAAAAAAATATTTTCAGGCAACTAGGGTGGGGGGGTGATGAATGGTTTTATTACAAGTGGTCTTGTGGTGGGTTGGTGTGGGTGTATTGTAAGTGGTTTGTGAGTGGGGTGTTAATGAGTATTGTGTGGTTTGTACCAATTTGGTGGTGGCATCCTAGGTTGTTTACTTAGTGGTTTTAGGGTGGTTTTGGGTTAGGGTTATTGGTGGGGTTAGGGTGATTCCCTTTGTGGTTTTAAGGTGGTGTTATGAGTGGGTTTAAGGTGGCTTCCTTGATAGTTTCATAGGTGGTGTTGTTGTGCTATGGGTGGGTTGTATGTGGTTTTATTGGTGGTCTTAAGAGTGTTTATTTTAGTAGTGTTTAGGATGGCTCCTGAGTGAGTTTATGATGGACTCATAGGTGGGGTTATGGGTGGTTCTTGGTGTTTTTTGTGGGTGGGCTATGGGTGAATTTCTTGGTGGGCTTTGTTGGTGGTACATGGGTGGGGTTTAGGGTGGTTTTATGGAAGTATTGTGCGATATTCTAAAATGACTTTAGCAAGGTGGTTACATATTTATAATGGCCAAAGACCAATTGTTATGCAAAGTTGGCAATGTTTAGCCAAAAATGAAGTTGTTTCAAGGTTTCAGCACATATGGAGGTTCACCCACATAAACCTTTTATAAGAAAAACATTGTTATTATCATGTACCAGCCCTGGTTGTTGATACCTAAGAAGTAAACCATCACATATACTATTATTGCTAGCAAAATGTCTCAAACCTTTGATGTTGCATCCCCATATCGTATGTGCAAAAAAACATGTTTATTAACATAACTAAATCCTAAACCATCAGATCCACTAAAGACCAAAAAAAAGTCCATATATTCCAATGTTGCACACCCATCCACACTATAATGGCTATGTTCAGTGTACCCATGAACACTGAAGTTCCAATCCCAACTTCATTGCATGCATAAAAGCCATTAAACAACTTATCTTAATGTTTTGCAAACATCAATGTATGCATATACAAACAACATTGAAAGCATTAGGCTATGACATGGGTTGCATAAACTTTTCATGCACATACCTACTAAAGAAACATCACACACCTTTTGCCACCAAATGTCTTATGGACCAAAGTATGTAAGTATTGTTTCCGATTAGTAGGACACAAGCTTCATCTATCATAAAGATTTTGGCAACTTGTGCAATCTTGTCGTTTATCAACACCTTTATATTTTCACGGTAGACATTGGTGACCTACACCATTTGTGTGCCACCTACACATAGTGATAGCAACCTTAGGGTCCTAGAACTCTGGGATCCTTTGTGCACTCCAACCACAGCTTTAACCACCACCAAATTTTGGCGCTTGGGATGGAATATCCATATTCGGGTGCCAAATTTATGTGGGGTTTGTCACCCCCACCACCAACACACATCATGAACAACATATCCATGTAAGCAATCCAACTTATTATAATACATGGGAAGTCTTTTTTAATGGGTTTGAAAGAATATCATTCAATAAACATGTACCTCATCATTTTGAAGGCGCAATGAGGGGGGTGGACTTGCAAACCCCTATCAGTGTTGGGATTTTATCGCATCCCAAACATCTAAAGGTTTAGTAACATCCCAAAGTGGTTTATGTGCAAGCCTTGTTGTTTTCATATGACAATGTGGAGGATTCCCACTTGATGGTGAGTTGGTTGTCCCCTTCAAATCTTCTCCAACTCCCTCACCATGTGCATATGTGGTCATTTGTGTTAACCTGCCTTTGGATTAGGTTTTTCGCCCTTTGTGATGGCCACATCAACCTTTGGTTCTTGAATAACACCTTCATCCACTTGGGATAATTATGGAAACCTAATGGGTTCACCACTATCAACTGGGTAAGCCTCTTGGGTGCATGGTACAAGTGTTGTGAACCTTTATTTACACTTGATTGAGTGGTTGGTTGGGTTGTTTTCCACTTCTTATAATTGACGATTTGGGTGTCACTCTCATCACCCCCACCAATATCCATAGAGCAAGTGACCTTTTACGTGTTTTTCACTAATGGATCATCCACACTTGTGACCCCCCCCTCCCCCCCCCCCCCTAATTCTTTTAATTGTCAACAACAACTAATGTAATGCAAACCAACTTGGACATGTTTAGGACCCCAAGAACATTTGGCTCCCGATGTGTTGTCTTCACCTCTTGTGTGTCAAGGATAATTTGATCACTCATGACATTCAGTTCATGGTCTTCTATCTTAACTTCCTATGTTTCAATGACAACCAATGTGTCACTCATACAATTAGGTTATTGGTCTCCTATTTTAACTTCTTATGTGTCAATAATAGCTTGATCATCCACAACTAAGTTTGCAGGAGTTTCCACAATGGCTTTTTGGGTGTCAAGAAGGTTACCAAGTTCATGGGCAAGGTTATCTGTTGCAACACCATTTAACCCCTATTCAAACACTTGCTCAAACACTTACTCACCTTCATGCCCACCATTGCCCCTTAATTCACTTGTGGTCTTATGACCCTCATCATCATGCAAAATCATGTAGGCCACCACCTTTGCATTTTCGATGTCCACAACCTTATTACATTCCAAAACACAATCTGGATCATCTATATCAAGTAGACCTTCACTTGGCTGCACCCCATCTTCCTTCACCTTGGATTCCTTTGATCCCATGTCTAATTTCAAATTAGGAGGGGTCTGCTCAAGGGTTCTAAGTCCTGGAACGAAAATGCAAGCCATGTCTTTCAAGTTGACCTACAAGTCTCCTTTTGAATGCACTAAGGCTTCAATTACATTCAATCTAGTGTCTTGCAAATCTTACATGGGCAAGGGGATGTCTTTTGTGCCACTGTCAACATTCTTTAACAACAACTCCTTGATGTGAAATAAAGAGTTTGACATGGATTCCATCTTCAAGTCCATGGACTCCACTTTCACTCCCATGGCCTCCAAAACACTCTTCCACTTGTTGTCTAATAGATGTTGTGTCTCTCACAAGATTAATAGGCATATTTTATGTACAAATGGGAAACTTCATACCACCAAGTAAAGTTGTTGGTGGACACAACAAGCTAAGGTTGCCCATCATTAGTAGGGGCATTCAACATAAACTTGGTGATATGTATCACTTACCTTCAAAATATTGCCCTTTACTATCTTATAGACGTTGGTGTTCATAGTGAAACCATCTTTCTTCATTCTTGAATATGAAGATAATGGAGTGACATGAGATTAATTTATCGCCACACTGACTAATCAACTTGTTAGCCCCTAGTTATTCTTGAAACATGTTTCACCCTTTGTCTTATAGCTCCATGATAAGCTTGAATGCATGCTTATGTGTTTTCATTCATGTGAAAAATACATCACGTTCCAATCATCCATAACTTTACATTACACACATGATATCCAAGGTAAGTACAATCATGCCCACAATACCGATTTCAATGCACATATTACAATTCAACAATATCCAAAACATAGGAATTAATGGAAATGAAACAATATTTATAAATATATCTTTTGCAAGCAATACTTATGTCCAAATCAACATACATAAAAGTGACCTTTAATATACAAATTAGATACACATGTATTTTGATGGTCGTTAATAATGTACAATATTATGAACATAGGTTTTTTGAAAATGTGCATTGGGCATCCAAACAAAATAACTAACAAGATTAGCCCTTGAAATGACATATATTACACAACTCATAACATAGGTAAATTCATATGGTTGTATTCATTATGTCAAAATGTGATTTTTAGGACTACATGAAAGCCATTTGCAACTACACACTAATTACATGACTATTAGTCCAAACCTCCCTATGGTATATGCCACCAATCACAAAAACGGTGCCAATCAAATGTCATTTGTGACTATCTTCATGATTGTAGTCATATTTTCCATACTCATGGGGGGCATATCCAATGACTAAGGTGTTAATTTGAATATATAAATTAGATTTTTTGATTAATTTCTTGTTAATAGATGAAAGCTTACAATACATTCAAGAAATTTAATTGCCATTTTATAAGTTGCCACATGGTAGCCTTAGAATCAATAAATTATTATTTTGCCCAATTATGTGATACCATGTGGCAATCAAGGTTTAATGAAATAAGGCTAGCCTAGGACATATAATATAGGGGAGTTATGCAACCTAGTTTAGGCTAGACCAAAAATTTAGATGGGTTATGCTAGCCATTTTGACTAGGAACTTAACTAATATCTAGGCTGCAAGTGGGGAGACTTAAACCTTTCACCTTCATTTTGAAGGTTCAACTCCCTAATCATTACACCATATCATTTTTTCCATAATGAAACTACTTGCCATAAATGTATAAACAGTAACATTTTTTAAATTAGTATAACCTAGGCCTCCCTAAGTTAAACCTAGTTGGTTAACCCAATATAACCTATGGTTATTCAAGTAGACTAATTTAAATTTAAACTAGATTAAATCAACATAAAATAAGGTCATTTAGGTTAAACTAATCTAAATTAACTAAAATATGCCAAATTAATTAGGTTAAGCTTGTTAAATTTGGTGAAACTTGGTTACTAAAGGCAAATTGGTTGAAAGTCAACTACTTAAATCAAATGTGGTTAAATTAAATTGCTTATTAGGTTAACCTTGGTTAAATTAAATCAAACTAGGCTATTTAAGTTAAATTAAGCTAAATTAAACTATTTAGGTTAAATTTGGCTATATTGGATCAAGTTAGGTTAAACTAAATTCTACTTGGCTAAACTTGATTAATTTAAGTTAAATTAGGCTACTCACCTAAATTTGGTTGCATTTGGCAAATATGGGTTAAATTAAGCTACTTAAGCTAAATTTGGTTAATTTAAATTAAACTAGGTTACTTAGGTTAAACTAAGTTAAACCAATTTAACTTAAATTAGGTTATTTAAGTTAAACTTGGTTAAATCTAGTTAATATAAGTTAAATTAGGTTGTTTTAGCTAAACTAAATTAAATTAAGCTACTTAGGTTAAACTTGGTTAAAACCAAGCAAAATTAAGTTACTTAGGCTAAACTAGACTAAACATTGTTAAAGTATGTTACATAAGTTAATTTCATTTATTTTTGTCTAATTGAGTAGCCTTGTTTAGCATAGTGTAACTTAATTTAACCTAGGTAAACTTAAGTAGTGTAATTTAACCTATAACATAATTTAGATTAAATAGCATAGTTTAACTTAATTTAATTTAGTCTAACCTAGTTTAATTTATTATAACTTAATTTAGTTTAATTTAATTCAAAAAGCCAAATTTTAACCTAAGTTGCGTAGTTTAATTTGGTTTAATTTAGTATAACCTAATTTAATTTAGCTTAAATATCTTAGTTTACCCAAGTGTAGCCTAAGTTGTTTGGTTTAACTTAGTTAGAACAAACTATTTTAAATTAAGCTAAACTAAATTAAATTATGCTTTTAATAGTTGGTTAAAAAAGGTCAATTGTTTCAACATGACCAACTAATTGTGGTCCTAATTATACTCATAATTATTTATAGTCATGTAGTCTTAATTATGGTGTCTCAAGTCCAAGTATGATTACATGACTACAATTGGACAATATTTGCCAATTGCTTTAATAATGAAAACCATGTTTTGGCATAGTGATTCCAATGTGGATAACCATAAGAATATTGTCATGATTTGGATAGACACACACATGAATGTATGTGGGATTGAAATGGGGTTTAAAAAAACAATCTAATGAATAATGCAATTTACCTAATATGGCTTGTTTTGTGGTTCACATTCACCATTTTACAAGTGTTGTGAAATGTTGTATACA